>LWDU01031910.1_pt1 | contig 74103 bp, 40 predicted proteins | sample 727161 | NCBI WGS metagenome assembly LWDU01 (sample SAMN04566230, study PRJNA314399) | hydrothermal vent metagenome | isolation source: deep sea hydrothermal plume seawater | place: Mexico: Gulf of California, Guaymas Basin | collected 2004-07-11 | reverse complement strand
ATTGTGGTAGCAGTCAAGTTAGGTATGTCGCGGAGTAGTAGTTCCACAACCGAGTTTGATTTCGAAGATGATTTAGACGATGACTTTGACCTTGGCGATGAAGAGTTTGATGATTTCGGCCTCGATGACCTGTGAAATCTAGGCCATAAAAGATGGTACTATGCCCCCATATCCTTATAGCAGAATGACCGTGACAGTTCACCGTAGGTGATGAAGGTGAACGGAAGAGTAACTCGCAGATTGATTCTCATTGTAGCAGTTTATGCATTGAGTATGTGGGCAGGGGCGGCATCAAATGCTATGGCACAAGGTGTATCTCCAAACCCTACAGTGAGCGTTGCTTGTTCTCCAGCGGCAATCCCAATTGAGGTTCATCCAGGGGCTGCACGAACTGGTACAACTTACTGCACTGCAACAAACCCAACTCAGTATGTTGAGGATGTCACTATTACTGTGACTGCAGGTGGATTAGCAGTTGCACATCCTGGTTTGATTACAGTCGGTGCATACGATTCAGCAACTTTTGAAGTGGTTGTTCGTGGTGACAACAGAATGGCAGAAGGTAGTCGTTCAATCACAATCACCGCTAGGGTCACTTCTGCTAGCGGGATTCCTTGCACAACATGTCCTTCAGTGCAGTCATCTGTGATGGCTACAATCATGCAATTCAGCAGACTCCGTGTAGAGGCTGAAGAACCATTTAAGCAACTTCGTCCAAATGTTGATTACATCTTTGAGTTCAAAGTGTACAATGATGGAAACGCATACGACCGATTCAATATTGACATCGTAAACCGTGATGTCCTTGAGGAAAAGGATTTCCAAATTACTTTGCCAACAATCAGTACAGAGATTGAACCACAAGCTCCCGCTGATAAAATGCGAGTGATGATGAGGACACCTAAGATCCAAGGATGGACTGATGAGTACCATCAGTTACAATTCAGGGCTACCAGTGAATACAGTGTGCGAACTGAAGGTGTACCAAACTATCAGACTCAAATGATTACAATTTACGTTCGTGGAATCTATCTACCTGGGTTCGAATTAATGCCATCACTCTCTATGATTGCTTTAGGAGCAGCTTTCGCTGCCCGCCGCCGTAATCATGAAGAATTTGATGAGTCACTAAACCAAACTCCAATTTCAGCGCCTGGTCTGTGAAGTAACCTTCACTAATCCACATTAGGTGGAATTACGTTGTCATCCTCTTGATTTGTGTGGTTTCGGCATTGTTTAACTGCTCTTCAAATCATATTTATCGGCATGCTAAGAGGCAACGGGTTGATAACCGCATGAGTGTCACAAGATACCAACCAATGAGGTAATGGAACATGTCCGGTGGATTACTAGAGAAAGCACAGAGTCAGGACAACGAAGCAGTAGTAACTCCCGATGAGGAAGTTACTGCGGCAGTTGAAGATGTCGAGGACACGTCCGGCGGCGGCTTGTTAGAGCGTGCTTCCACCGAAGGCGATGGTGGGCCCGGCTTTGATTCAGCCATGGTCAAGAAAGGAGTGGCGGCATCAGTTGTTGCCCTCTTAATTCTCTTCGTCGCATACCAAGCAGTCATGGGATTCTCACTGGGGGGATATAGTATCTCAGTCTCCGATGTTGATGTTGATGACAGTGATAACACACTTCGCGTTCAAGTTTTCATTGGTACTCCTATGTTCAAGAGTTCACCTAGCGGAGAAATGAATATGACCATTAGTAACGGTTCTGGGCCTGTTTGGTCTGGTACATTTGATGCAAGTTCTAAATTGAGTTGGTATGATGTTAATATTGCCGATTTCTATCAAGGTAACTCTCGTGCAGCAGCAGCGGATGGAAGCAATATCGATTATACAATAACCGTTGAACTAGAAGGTTCTACCTCCACAGCGTATTCAATCCCAGGGGAACTTTCAGATCGTACAATTAACATCGTTGATGGGGAATTGAGTCAAGTTGTTAGTTCATGTGATTGTGAAGATAAAAACGACCTTGATCATGTGGGGGTAAAATTCAGAGTTGGGATGGGTGCTTTAGACCCGGTAGAGAGCGACACATCAAACTTGATGATGCATATAAATTCAGATTATACTGTAGATGCTGAGATACTTCACGATGGCTCACCTGTGTTCAGTTTCCCAACTGTTACTGTTAATGGTGATGAGGCTTCTTGGGATGGTGGTGCTGGTACAGTTGAGAATTCATGGCTTGAATTGGAAGGTGAAGGGACATTAACAGGTGCCTTTAATGATTCAGTAAGTTATATCCCACGTGATGATTTTTACGAAGGTGATGATGGTTGTTACACTATTGAAATCACGGTAGTTCACGTTTCTCCCTTTGGTGAAGAGGTCATCGGAACTTCAAGCCAAGGATGGGAGTTCTTTTGGGAATACAATGAAAATAGAGACACATCGGCAGGTAACGGGCCAGACAATGAACCCGGGACAGCAGATGACAAGGTCCCAGACCCGTACAAATCTCCTGAAGCTTGCTGATTATTCAGAGGTCATCTAGGTCATCTAGTTCGTCTCGTTCAACAGTAATAGTTCGAGTAACTTCGTTTCCATGAATTGCCGTGAAGTATGTTACTAATCCTAGGCCAACTACCAATGCGACTAGGAAACTAATGACCATAGGGCTCATCCCTGGTGGTGCCTCTGCAGCAGCACTCCATACAATGTTCTTACTTTGGATAGAACCACCGCCAAGAAATCCTTCAATTGCAATCTGTGAAGGGGTCAATGGACTACAAACGAGTGTAGCATTGCCTTCTTGTGCATGGCCCCATTTTAGTTCGACCCCAGCAGTCTCTCCTGCCATTACGTCAACAGCTGGGTATGTTGGGCTGATATCTGCTCTATTTTCTCCGTCATAGCATTCGATTGCAACACTGTCAATCAAGTCGTCCGGATTACCAGCATCAGCACTACCTGTATTGCTGAGAGTCACCATCACAGTGGCCCGCTTTCCCAAGTGGGCTTCTTTGGTTATTTCAACAGATGTCACACTGATTTGAGGAATTATACCAAACTGAATGGACGGGTTAGTAATCTTCTCTAAATTACTGTTAGTCCCGTAATATGTACCCCATGCAGTAAACCATTCAATACCGCCAACAGTGGCGTCTTCAGTCCATACAGTGCCATCAGCATATCCTATCTCAACAATTCTTGGGCCCTGCTGGTAATTAGCCGGTACTACATAGGTGCCATCCACCATTGAAAGTCCTTGGAGGGTGCGTTCTTGCGGCCCAACTCCTGTGATATTGAAGGTTATTCCTGAACCAGGGAATTGCAATACTTGGGAGGCTAGTTGCCTCTCCCAAAGGTCAACAATTCCGCCAGTGCCGTCAATATTGTTGAGGGAAATTTGAGCCTCTGTATCTGCTACAATATCATGGTCATCCCGGCTACCCTCAAACCCGCCTCCATTCATTGAGACGCTAGCAGCGCTTCCTGTGAGAGTGATAGGGCCACTAGCACTAACAACCGTATTCGTTGCACTGAATGCTCCATTGATGGTCATATCAGCGCCTGAAATTCCAGCATCAGTGGCGGTTAATGTTGCTCCAGTTTGGATATTTAGTGAGAATCCTGAATCACCACGAAGTAGCCAACCAGAATAGTCGAGTTCAGTAGCCTCGTAGGTATTGGTTTCCGATAGCGTTCGTTCAACTTCAATTCGGTCAATTACTAGTTCCCCATATTCACCCAATATTGATTCGAATGATAGGGTTCCACCGGCTCCTGGTATAATGACACTTCCAGGTGTGGTGTGCTCATCTCCTTCCATGTCATCTTTAGGACCATCATTCCATTGTGCTGTATAGTTAGATAGATTGTATCCCGGTGCTGAGAAGATTTTTATCGAAAATGGGATTCCAGCTGATTCTGGTAAGAATAGCGTTGCAGAACTACCATATGCGCTCCAGAATTGAAGGTCTGAAGGTGGGTTTTCAGCATTTAGTTGTCCACCATCCATGATTAGATTACCTTGCACATCTAGAGAGGACCCCTGAGCAACTGAAATTGATTCTGAAATTGTCAGATTCACTCCTACAGGGACAATCACACTTCCGTTCATGGTTGAAGTCTGATTCCAATTGGTATCTTCAGTCAGAGTAACAGTACTACCATCTGATGGCGGTGTTGCTGCAATTACGGGGGTAGTCATGGGGGTAACCATACCAAGTAGCATGGCAGCAGTCAAAATCACCAATAATCGCTTGTTCATCACGCTGTCCGACAAAGTCATTGAACATGAAACCGCCGCTTTAGTGGGCGAAGGTTCAACCACCTTCACCAAAACCGAGGGGTGATGACGTCAGCAGGCACTTTACCATGGGACCCAATCATCGTGGCTCCTCTTCTCGTTCTATGGCTCTATTTGCCAGGGTATCTATCCAACACAACTGCGATGTTGGGTGGGAAGTGGATTCCTGATAGAACAGGGATCACTGTCTATCCGATTGATGGTGGGAAAATTCATTCTGATGGAAATCGCCTCTTAGGCGATGGGAAAACATGGAATGGTCTTCTTGGGGGCTGTATTGGAGGCGGATTAATTTGTATGCTAACGCATGCGTTAGCAGCAGGCAACGGAATGTATAATTCAGGTCCATTTTTAGACCCCTTGGGTGCCTACACAAGCAGTTCAGAAGATATCCAAAATAGTTGGTTTTGGATAGGCGGTGAATGGGGTGCCTCATTCATCATGGGCTTTATTTTAGGACTTGGTTGCATGATTGGTGACTCAGTTGGCTCATTTATCAAGCGCCGCCGTGGATTGAAGAGAGAAGGCGAGGTGAGTAGTAAGGCGCCGTTACTGGACACACTTCCTTTCGCAATTTTCACTTTCATTTTTGGACTTCTTTTTCTCTCTCCTGCGATTGCAGGTGATACAGTTCTCGTCAAGGGGATGGTTATTCTTCTCATATTGACTCCAATTATTCATCGTTCATTCAATGTGATGGGCTACAAACTAGGGTTGAAATCTGTACCATATTGAAGTTAAAGAACAGAGTTTATTCCCTTTTTTACTTTGTCAACTCGGTGGTATTGCTTATCGCCCCCCTTTGCTACCAATGTGATTGATGGCGGAGGCGACCGTTCTGGTAGTTGGCGGCGGCGGGCGCGAGCATGCGTTGACTATGGGCCTCGTTGCATCGCCTTCTGTAGGTGAGGTTCACGTTGCCCCTGGCAATGCTGGAACTTCCCTAGTAGCAACTAATCATCCGTTTTCAGCGGGTGATGTTGAATCCTTAGTAGGATTGGCTCAATCGTTAGGCTGCGACCTTGTTGTAGTTGGCCCAGAAGGCCCTTTAGTGGATGGTTTGGCCGACAAATTAACTGCCGCAGGAATTCCCTGTTTTGGTCCTCACACTGAGGGTGCTAAACTTGAAGGGAGTAAGTTGTACGCAAAACAGACAATGCAAAATCTCGGTATCCCTACTGCAGGGATTCACAACATCAATTCTCCCTCACAAATTGACTCTGCACTTGATGACTTCGCACCTCCTTGGGTAGTCAAGCGTGATGTTCTTGCCGGGGGGAAAGGTGTAGTCGTAACATCAGACCGGCAAGAAGCAAGTCAGGCGTTGTCTGACGGTTTGCAAGCAGATGGATTTGTGCTACTAGAAGAATTTCTCAGTGGTGAGGAAGCAAGTATGCTCATCATGCTTGATGAAAGTGGATGGGTTGCCTTGCCCGCAAGTCAGGACCATAAACGAGTTGGAGAGGGTGATACAGGTCCAAACACCGGGGGGATGGGTGCATACGCTCCAGCACCTGTGGTTACAGATGAGGTGCGTGAGAAGGTTTACTCAAGAATTGTTGAGCCGATGCATGAATGGCTAAGGTCTCAAGATTCTCTTTACCGTGGTTGCCTCTATGTCGGGCTAATGATTGATGAGTTAGGTGACCCCTATGTTGTCGAGTATAATGTGCGGTTTGGTGATCCTGAAACTCAGGTGACGATACCTTTGATTTCTAGTGACCTTTACGAATTGCTGTTTTCTGTTGCATCTGGAACCGTAGGTTCCCACTCTCCTGAATTTACCGATGCATCGGCTTTGACAGTGGTTCTAGCGGCGGAAGGATACCCTGATTCTCCACGCAAAGGATTGCCAATTTCCATTGAAGTTGCGCTGATTGCAAACGGGGACGGCGGCGCGTTCATCCATCATGCGGGTACAAAGCATGAAAGTGGGGGTGAATTGGTCTCAAGTGGTGGCCGAGTTCTTGCTTGCACTGGCATCGGTCCAAACTTGGACGAAGCACGAAATCTTGCATATTCATTGATGGATGGCATCATTTTGGAAGGTTCTCACTATCGTTCGGACATCGGTTTTAGAGCGTTGTAGAGAATAAAATACCAAGTGTTGGACTACGGCTTTACCCCCTACGTGCGTGTGGGTGTGCGTGCGTTCGTTTGGCAACGGTTAAAAAAAGGGGTCAGGTGGCGGCCACGCTGAAGGTCGTAAGACTGACAACAACCGAGGTAATGGAAATGGAAAATGAAGGAAACGCATCTGCGCTACGTAATGTAGTGTGGGGGCTTGCTAGAGCACCATTGGCAGCACTTATTCTGCTGCTAATGACGATGGCAATGTATCCACTGGGTGTGACCTATGATAAAGAGACAGCAATAATGACGCAAGTATTGCCGTTCGTGTTACTCACGATCGGTGCAATGTTCGGTAGTGTGCCACGAATCGTCTTCTCCAACCTCGGAGTGAAACCTGCACAGGTCACATTGCTAATCTTCGCGCCACTAGTACTCGCAGCAGCGATTCCGCAGTTGGTTTTAGGGAATACTCTACTTGGAGTGTTATTCCTGATTTTAGCATTCGGAGTACACATGTTTGACAGAGTAGGTCGTAACGATGAAGCAAACCTACTCATCTGGATTGTAATGGGCTTCTATGCTGCGCTTTCATTTGCAGCTGTTGCTGCCCCTTTTTGGGACGGTACTCAGTTCGTGAACGGTGCTTGGCTACCTGACCTAACAGAGAACTACTGGGGCGCAATGGATGGGCACAGGGAAGCAACCGCTTTCCTGTTCTTTAACGGCTGGATGATATCTATCTTAACCGGTGTGCTCGTCACACTCGGTATTCGTGGTAGATTTGTTAAGCCTAGTACAAAGGGTTGGTTTTCCAGCCTGCCAGAGAAAATCAACGATAAAGCATTCATTCCGTTGTTTGCTGCATTTGGTGTTTGGCTTCTAGCCCACCTGATTTCAGAATCATCTTTCTTCTCAGCAACAGAAGCACAGAGAATTTCAGGTGATACAATCGGAGTATGGTGGCCACTATTTACTGGTGTAATCTCATTATTCACTGCATATTGCTTTGCAGAAAATATGCGGACACGTGGCGGTTTAATCGCTATGAACTGGTTAATTTACTCAGCCGGTTCTTTCCACGAGAATGGAATCATAATGAATGGTTCACAAGAATGGCACTCATATTTCTCCGGGAATAATGGTCTGTTTGTTTGGTTCTTCATCTTCTTCTGGCTTAATGTGCTAGTTGTGATGCTAAGTGTCAAAGGAAAATTGGGTGATGGTTCACCAAGAAGAACACCAGGATTGGCTAAGCAATTTTGGAAGGAGCATTGGTATGGTATTACCGTAGGTTCTGCTCTTTTGTCTGGTTTGCTAGTTCGTGTGGTATGGAATGTTCTTCCATTCATGAACTCTACTGGTACCCATGAATGGGACTTGACTGGTGGTTCTGACCCATGGTACATGATGCGTACGGTTGAATACATCCTTGCAGAGCACAACCACTTCCTCATCGACATGGATCGTTCTTACCCATTAGGTGCAATCAACCCTCGTCCACCTTTGTTTTCATGGAGTCTTGCTGTTGGTGGCATGATTCTAGCACCTTTGCTAGGTGTCCCAGCATCTGACGCTGTTTGGTGGTCTGTGGCGGCTCTTCCTGCAATTTATGGTGCACTAACTGTGCTACCTATTGCAGGAATTGGTAACCGATTCTTCGGTCGTGCTACTGGTGCAGTTGCGGCATGGTTGATTGCTCTGATGCCAGGGCACGTTGGTCACAGCACCTTTGCTTTGGCTGACCACGATGCATTTGCAATCTTGTTCCTATCACTAGGTTTCTACTTCTGGTTGAAAGCAGTAAAGGCAGCAGGGGACGATAAAATGGTGGCTAATGCAAATTGGTCACCTGCCTATTTATTCAAAGGAATCAAAGCCACATTTGAAAAGCGACAAGGAGCAATTGCTAATGCTATTCTCTCAGGTGTTGCATTTTCTACTGTTGCTCTAGGATGGAAAGGGTTCGTTTATGGTCTTGGAATCGTTTTCTTGGCGTTCTTCGCTCAGATTGTGATGAATCAATTCCGCAGACGTGACAGCATGGCATTGTATGTTACTGCAATGACAATGATGTTGGTCACATTCTTACTTCCATTACCATTCTATGCTCATATGCAACTGGGACTGGTATTCGATGCGAGTGGTTTCCAACCAATGTTCTACATTGTCGGATTCACATTTATAGCAGGGTGGGTCGCTGTTTCTTTCCGTGACAAACCATGGCTTCTGGTATTGGTTAGCGGAGGTGCGCTAGCGGGTGTAATCCTCGGTGCTCTTTGGTTGATTCAATTTTTGGGGATATACAATGGTTGGGATGTTCTCTTTACTGGTGGTTTCTATCTATCAAAGAACAAAATTTTCGATACTATCGCTGAAGCACAGGCTCCAAGTCGAGCAATGCTATTCGCATCCTTTGGTCCAATAGTAGCATTGGCAGCATTATTTGCTGGATTCATTGCACTTTGGCAAGGCATGCGCCGTCGTGATAGTAGTAGGTTAGTTCTAGCAATCTGGATTTTGGTTGCAGGAGTGATGGCATGGCGCGCTGGTAGATTCATTTTCAACGCAACGCCTCCAGTTGCAGTGATGGGTGCTTGGGCATTTGTCATCATGTGGCAGTGGGTAGGGGGTACTGATTTCGCCAAGGCTTGGCGCAGACTCGGTATCGGCTCTCCTAGAGCTCGCTTTTCCTCAACTACCAAGACTGCTAGGAAATATCCTGGAGTGCTTGCAGTTCTGATGATTTTCATGTTAGTAGGTGCACAACACGCAACCTACGGATTAGACTCAGGGGTTCCATCAGGGAACTCAAAGGCAAAGGATATTGATTCAAATATTTACAATATAACACCTAATATTCTGCGTGCAGAAGATCCAATCTTTGGTTGGTCTTTCCTAGATTCTACTCAGTACAACCCAGCGAACCATTGCCGCGGTAGCGCAAAGGAAAGCAGTTGTTGGTACATGGGTGCCTTTGGACCTGGATTCAATGGTGAATCTTGGAATGAGGGATATCAATGGCTTGAAGAGCAGGACGCTGATGTACCGTTTGGACAAAGGCCAGCATTCGTATCATGGTGGGATTATGGATTCCAAGCATTGGCTCAAGGAAAGCATCCAACAGTCGCTGATAACTTCCAGTCCGGAATTCCTGCTGCTGGAAATATGTTGTTGGCACAAAGTGACCAAGATTTGCTTTCACTTTACACTATGACGATTGCAGAAGGTGATTTGAGATACAATGGTGGCACATTTACACCTGACTTCCAGCGCACTTTAGAGAAGCATTTTACTGACAGTCAAATTGAGGAGTTCCTACTTCTAAACACTCTAGGTGGAGATAATGGGGTTGATGAGTTAAAATCTCGTTCATTCTCAATTACTAAGAAAGCAGGTGCAATTGCACTTGGCGAGGGGCACGTGCTTGACTACAACGGAATGCCAACATCTGCTACAATCTATCGTGTGTATGATAGTGAGGAGCAAATAGGTGGCGATTTTAACAATAAAAATGATGCATTGATTCAGTTCAATCAATCAAAGGATCGTAACGATGAAGTTGTTAATAAGTTTAGTCACCAAGTAATTGGTAATTATTGGTACACAAAGGACATAGTTGAGGATTTTGATGATGTATCATCTTCAATCCACAGGCAGAACGCCCGCTTAGCACTAGGTAGGGTTTTCTTGACTACTGTAATGGATATGCCTGAATTAGTTGATATTTATCATCAATTAACAAATGATGTCACCTACATTGTTGAAGATTCAGAGGGTAGCCCTGGAGATACTATTACTAGAAACCACGATATTCGTTATTTCGGAGTTGATAATCGTCTGTATCCAACAGGCGGCTCATACCAGAGTAGTGGTGGTAATCCAACGGGGATTTTCTATGCACCTACCACACTTGCTGGTCTTGACCCTGAGACATACATGAAGACGTGGTATGTTACTCAGAGAGGTAGTTCAAACTTCTTTGTTGACATGACTCAAGCTGAATATGAAGAGCAATACAAGAATGATCTCATACTCAGTCAATCACAGAACACAGGGGACATTATTCAAGCAGTTGACTTACGGGTTGATCAAGAGCCTGAATTCTTTGAAACTATGGTTGCCCGCGCTTATGTTGGCTACGGTAGTTCACAATTGGGTCTCCCTGGGAAGGTTGCTCAGCCAGGTCAGCACTTTGACCTAAGAGGTAGTACGAACAGCAGTTTGCAGTATGCATACCCGCTTCCCGGTGCTATGATGCCTAACTTTGTTATCGCGAATTGGTATAATGATGAAGCCACCGAAACCACTCCTTGGTATGATGCGAACACAGGTGTAAAGATACTCAAGTACTACAGTGGTGCTACCCTAAGTGGTGAAGTCAAATTAGGTGACTTCGGAGTAGTCCCGAAGGCACGTCTATTGATTGAACGTGACGCTTACAGTGGTGAAGATATCTTTGATGAGGACCCAAGAGAATATTGGATCCCAATTGGTTCAGTTGATGCAGACGAGAATGGACGGTTTGAATTCCGCGTTCCAGCAGGTCACATTCGCGTAACAGCATTCTCTGGATTTGCAGAAGATGCACAGGTTTTGCGTAATCAAGACCGTGACGCAATCGTCTCAGCACAAAGCAACTTCCAAGAATGGCAAGGATGGTTTTCAGATGTTTTAGGCCAAAGCACTGATGAAGATGGTAGTAGGTCAGTTAATCCAATCACTGGAATTTTGGCAAATGTTAGTGGTGGGAAGTTACTCGGAGAGATGGATTTCAATGTCACTGGTGCGCAAGCAGATACCAATGGTGGTGCAGTTATTTCGAAGTCATTGTCAATTGAAGCATCCAGTGCGACAGGAATTGTTACTTGGGAAGGGCACTCATCATTTGATGGGACACCTTTGAGTTCCCATGAATTGATTTTTACTGATATTTGGACAGAAGAAGAACTAGGGCATATCTGGACTACTAATGGTACAGTTGTGTCAACCGATGAATATCCACGTGTGTTCCGTGGTGAAGGTGAGGTGACCTTTACTGGTGCTGGTTTGGTAGTTACTGAAGGCGAGGTATTAGTGTCTGATTTCACTGGTAACTACACAAGACAGATTGCAAATAATCACTCATTTACAGGGGTTGGGAAATTCTCTGGTGCAGGTCAATTCGTTGGCGATATCACAAGTGGTGAAATAATTCCAACATGTGTTAATAACACAATCCCTGAACCCTCTGAAATATGTACATTGGCGGATTCAGATCCAGTTACATACTTGTTCTCAGGGACTTTTGACGGTACAGGTAAAGTAACTGCAAATGGTTCAGTTGATTACACTGCAACATTATACCGTGAAACACTTGTAGGCAACGGTATATTCTTCACCGATGGGACTGATGAGAGTCTTGAAACATACGGTACAATCAACGGTAGTGGCACATTCAGCGGTGCTGGTATTTTCAACGGCCCAATGGTTGAGCCCGGTACATTCCACTTAGTTGACGCATTACCTGGCTCATACCGAGTTTATGTTATTCTTCCAAATGGGAATATCACTAGATTGAGTACTCCACTTGAAGTTGATACGACTCCAACTAGTGGAGTTGAATTACGTCTACCGGGTTCTCGACTCGATGGTGAACTAGTTTGGTTCAATGGTTCGCCAATTGCAAATACTGAATTGTACCTAACTGAAGTAAGCATTGATGAAGAGGCAACAGAACCTTGCACTGAGGCTATATTTGCTCCCTGTATCATCTATACTGATGAGAATGGTTCATTTGGTTATGGGCCTATTCCTGATGGTTCATACGAGATGGTTATGGATGCTGATGGCGATGGATTCAACGAATGTATTCCTTGGATAACTCCTGCTACAGCCAATTTCTGTGATGGTAGAGCTGCAGTCGCTGCTACAATCGACCCAACGAATTTCACAATGGCGAGCAGTGATGCCGCAGTTCCTATGCATTTTGACATGGAATTCACACTGATGAAGGATGCCGGTGGCGGTTCAGTCGAACCAGTTACTGATGCAGTTATCAATTTCCATGGTCCGGTATTATCAGACGACGAATATGTTGAAGCAATTTATGATAATGAAACAGGTACTTATCGGGTTGAATTGCCAGAAGGCGAGTGGGTTGCCAACACATCTTCCGATGGTGATTTGTTACTGTGGGAAGAATTTGAGTTGACAGAGGACATCACAGACATCAATTGGATGCTGAGGAGAAGCATCAACGTCACCGGTCAAATTCTTGTTGAAACTGGGAAAGAGGAGTCACCCGATGAAGGTGTTCCAAATATTGAGGTAAAGTTCCAATGGGGCGGAATCACAACTTCAGTCCAAACAGGTTATGGCTCCGAAGCAGGTAATTTCTCAGTGTTCTTACCTGAAGGTGTAGATGTAAATATGACCACCACATCAATTGCAAATCAAATGTCAAATGGCACCAATTTCATGGTTTCTGATGGTATGGCACCAGTCATTCTTCACTTAGAAGAAGGGTTGTTGGTAGATGGTATGCTTTACCTATTTGAGAACCAAACTGCCTATACGCCGAATATCCCTGGGTTTACTGAAGTGCAATTGCATGCATATCAGGTTGATAGAGGTGTACATTGGTACTTTGATATTGATCCTGAAACAGGGCGCTTTTCACAGAAGTTGATGCAGGGTAATTGGACATTTGATGTCTCAGATGATAGACTAAATGTTGATGAATTACTATTAGAAGTATCAGATATAAACCTCGAAGAACTTTCTCGCGTGGAGTTGATAGCAAACCCTGACAACATCACTGTGGACATTACTGCCTTCCTAGACCATTCACTTGATGGGAACAGTAGTAATGGCACATTTGTCAGTATTGATTTTGCATTCGTACCGATTTCTGGAGGAGGAGTTGGTACAAGATTGAACGTCACAGCAGATGAGATGTCAAATGGACATTACAACGCTTCATTGCAACCAGGTGTATACACAATCGCAATTGATGCACAAGACAAGGTAAATGGCTCTGACTTTGATACAGTTCTAATTGACAATGAATTAATTCTTGAATTAGGATTGGATAACACCACAACAGAGTATGCAGAATTGATACTTGAACCATTGTGGAAGTTAGAAGCAAATTTAACCAATCAATCAGGTGGTATTCTAGATAACATAACAGTCATCTTTAACTCGGTTGATTCTGAGGATACATTCCAAATATTAGCGGATGAAAACGGAACAATTTCAGATTACATACCTGAGGGTGATTGGGTAGTCATAGTTGACAGAACTTTGGTTGCGGACACATATGAACAATTTAGAGTTGCACTTACAACGAATGAAACATCATCTAGAACAGGTTTGATATGGCGCTCGTTGGAATCTGCTGAAGTAGCAATCCACCTTTCTGAAGGTGATACAGGTGACCCGTTGACCGGTTTCTCACTAATTGCAACTAGCTCAGATGGATATGGCGAGGTAGTACTGCCGTACACGAACGATCAAGGAGATATGGTTGGTTACCTATTCCCCGGTGATTGGGTTGTAGCGCTAAACCGCTCTGAATCAATGGATAGGTGGGTGTTGGATGATCAACAACTAGCAACATTATCTGCCGGTCAAAACCTTTCAATCATTAACTTCTCAGTAGAACATTGGGTTACCCTTGGAGGTAACTTGTTCTGGGACTTAGATTCTGATGACGAGTACGATTTCAACGAAGGTGTTGAAGGCGCAAACATCACCGTCTCGGGAGGAGGTCTTGATACACCTGTGAACTTGACTAGTTCTTCCTATGGTACATGGCAATTATTTGTGCCGTCACAAAACAATTACTCTATTGAGGCATCTCAACTTGGGTTCTCTTCGGTGTCGATTGTTGCTCAAGTGACAACAGTTTCTAACTCTACAGACCTTGAGTTATCAGCAGGTAATGTTACAATTTCTGGAATTGTTGATTATGTGCAAATGGAAGTTTGGGATGAGTTCTCAGATGATGTTGTCCTAACTCTAATACCTGCGTCAGGAATCGAGAGAGATTCCCGTACACCTACTAAGGTGATGGCTAACGATGGCTCTTGGGATGGCGAGTGGACTGCTGATGTTGAACCCGGTGATTGGATTCTTTCTGCAACAGTTGTTGATGAAGGAATTGTTGGGATTACAATTGTTGAGGCTGACGTCCACGATGGTGCGCAAATGAACTTGACTATGATTCAAGGAGGGACTTTGGTACTCAGCACAAACTGGATTGACTTTAATGGTGAGAGCCATGATTTGAGTGAGACTAGTGTTTCTGGTGCAGAAATATTCGGTTCACCTGAAATTAAAGTGACCATCTTAGGAGTTAGTTGGAACGAAACAGTTGACTCTAATGGACAAATTAACTTCTTATTACCTAGTGGAGACATTTACCTTGAGGGCGTATTTGAGACCAATGAGCGAGGGATGGCAATGGTTTACCGAGCGGGGTTGACCAGTACTATTTCTGCTCAACAAGAAGCTCCTGCAGTGACCTTCAATTACAATCGTATCCTTGAACACTCGATTGACTTCAACATCACATCAATTAGTGGGGCAAATCAAACAGATGATAGTAATGAGGAAGTTAATGCATTATATGATAATGAAACTGCTTACCAAGTGATAGAGTTCAATGTTAATTTGACTTACAACGGTAACGAAGCCTTTGATGAGTATACGGTCGGGACAGTCTTCGATGCAGAAGATGTTGATTACTGGAATATCGAGTTCTATAATGGGACAGATGAGAATGGTACAGAAATTTGGAGCGAGACAACACCCGTGACCCTTGGTTTGGATGGTGGTGCCTCATCTTCAATACGCATGCGTGTTACAACAGCCGATGTTGAGAACGCACAGTCAATTGCTGGCGGGCACATCATCAAACTACGAACAACCCATTCAACAGGTACATTCAGCGAATATGTCCTGAAGATTCACATCCCTCAGACTTACTCTATTGAGATTGTATCATCACCTGGAGATACTATTGGAGTATTCCCTGGGGAAGAGAAGCGTGTTGAATTCGTTATTCTGAATACAGGAAATGGCCAAGACATGCTTGGATTTGAGATTGACACTGCATGGTTACCAGATGGATGGAGTGCTACAGGACCTAGTGAATCGCCTTGGGCATATGGTGAAGAAAGAACATATTCGTTCACTATCTTTGCACCTGCTGATGCTGACACTACAGCATTTACACTTGCTGTAAATATCAATAGCACTGATGGTACTGCCTATGATCCAATCGAATTACAGATTAAGTCTGCGAAGCCACTTCTGAACTTCATAATAGATAATACTGGTACATTTAATGGTGAAGATGCCGTTAGAGGTAAAAGCAACAAAATGATTGTATCGCTTGAAAATACTGGCCTTGTTGACGCAAAAAACATCAGAGTTAACATTTCAATTGAAGGATATGATGACCTTTACATCCTTTCAGAATCACAGGATATAGCAATTGGAAATACGGCTGAATACATTCTCTTCATTGATTTAGATGGCGTCGGCATTGGCAAGCAGAATTTCGTGTTTACTTTACAGAGTGAGTTCGGACTTGATTTAGATGAAGATTCTGATGAAAGTATCACAAGATCGTTGAAGGTTGCCACACCACCTCCCGAATCGGTAAATATTTGGGTGCCGTTGTTAATCATAGCAGCTTTCATTATTGGATTCCTAGGATTCCGAAGAATTCGTAATTCCCTCAGCGGTCAGATGCCATTCTGATGGAATACAAAGTTATCCTTGGTTACAAAACTAGGATGGTTCGGGACCAAACGCCGAAGAGTGCATTTAGCATCGCCTTTACCGGATATTAGGTGAGACTGTGATACCGGGTTTGGAGGGTGTTGAATTTCTGCCAGAACCAGAGGACCCGCGGATGCTTTCCACAATTGATCCGGGTGCATCTGGATACCCAGCGGAGGCATATGGTATGCCTACTGAAATGGACCCCCAGGCATGGAAGGATGCGGATGCGGTTAAACCTAGGAAACGACCTCTGAACCTCCCTTGGGGGTTATGGATGTTAGTTGGATTAATTGTGGCATTGGTGATTAGTTATAGTTCAATAATTGGTTACCTCGATGAGTTCATCCCTGAATCAGAATGGGCTTATGAGAATGCAGGAATACGCACCTTGAATGCTGATGGATATAGTGGTAAAGGAGTACGTGTTTGCATTGTTGACACAGGAATAGATATGACACATCCTGATTTGGTAGGGGTTAATCTTGTTGGTTTCAGAGATTTTATTCATGGGACCGATAACCCTCATGACAATGATTTGACACAATCTCATGGGACAATGATGGCCGGTATTCTTGTTGCTAACGGCTCATTCATTGGCGCTGCTCCAAATGTACAATTAATTGTTGCAGCAGCACTTGGCGCAGATGGTGGTTCAGGCTCAGAGGTTGCTGTTGCTGATGCGATTGAATGGTGTTGGACCAAAAAGGATGCGGATATCATTAGTTTGAGTCTTGGTGGGAAACCGGATTTAGTTTCTACATTTGGTGGTAGGACAGAAGGCGCGGTTAGCGATGCACTCGATAATGGGATATTTGTTGTGGCTGCTGCTGGAAATCACGGCGGCGCTGGTCAAGATTATCCTGATGTCACAGTACCAGCTAATGTTGATGGAGTTATTGCAGTCGGAGCAGTCCACCGCAATAATTCACTTTGGCAATTTTCAAGTTCAGGCTCGCCAACCAATGCATCAGGCGAATCTAGAATTTGGCCAAATCAGAAACCAGAAGTAGTTGCCCCCGGGGTTGAGATCCACTCAACTTTTGTTTCAGAAAGAACTGGGACTACATGGTCAAGAAGTGATGGTACCAGTGATTCTACAGTGTTTGTCACCGGTGCTCTTGCGTTGATACTTGAGAGATACAATGGCAACCCGGGACTTAGTCACACTCACCAAGGAGACCGTTCACCTATCCAATTAGTGAAGTCCGCACTCGCCGATTCGTCTGAACCAGGGGTTTTCCAAGTACAAGGTGAGCACCATCTGAGATACGGGTATGGCTCTCTCAATGCTGATAGTTGGTCAGATGCTGTTGGAGCAAGACTTTGAGAATAATGTGGCTCTAAAACCACCTTATTTGTTGATACTTTAGCAATCAAATGATACAAATAGGCCGAAGGGCACCTCATTTACGATGATACTTATGGCGCTACTTTGATATTTTTGCAATTGCAGCAAGGCGTTTTTTTATAACTAGGCAGCGTTCTCGGCTGTTTAACAAGGATTTGATGTCATGGAAACGAATAACCGAACCACAAGTCTTCTTCTAGTCGCTTTATTTGTGATTAGTTCGATGACTGCATTAGTCACTTTGACACCCACTGTAGTTGCAAGTAATGAAACTACAAGTGGTACGATTACAGGAACTGAAATTTGGCAGGGTGGACACACTCTGACAGGTGATGTTGAGATTGCACCGGGTGCAAAATTGATTATTCAGCCTGGGACAACAGTAACATTTCTCAATGGTACATACTTGGATGTGAAAGGTAACCTGTGTGCTGCAGATACCTCTTGTGGGGCAAATGGAATGGGCAGTAATGCAAGCAGAATTACCCTCAGATGGGGTAACCCTGCCAACGAATCAGCGACAGGTCGTTGTTACAAAATGATAAATCCATCAAGTGGTCAGCCACTGTGGAATGCCGACCCTTCTTGCTTTGAAGGTGTGCTAGTGCGCGACACAGTTGATATTGCTCAAACCAGTTTCAATCACGTTACAGTTGAGAATGCGTATGGTATGCCTCGATATGTTGCTGATTTGGGGGAGATTCGTTGGGCTGCATTTATTCTCGATGGTGCAAGTCCAACTCTTACTGAGATGGAATTTACCAGCATCAATACTTCTAGCGTTCTAGTTCTTGATTTAGCAGCACCAACATTCAATGGTGGCTCTTTTGAAGTAGGTTCAGATGAAGTAATTTCTAGCCTAGCTGGGAATGCAGTGCAAACATATGGTGCTGGAAGCCCGAGTGGCCCAGTGCGTTTCCTAAGTCCCGTTTTTACCGGTACTGAGAACGGTTGTTCTTCCGAGGACAACGGACGTCACGTCCTTTGGGCTCAGAAGTCATTCACTAACATTGACCATGGGGTCGTAGCAAGTGGCGATTATGGATACAGATATACTGATTCAGCAGGTACTATTAGTGGAAATACAATAGCAACAGATTGTACGGGAATTGATCTTAATGGTCGTAGGTCTATCTCAAACACAGACTACAAAGTGAATGTCATTAGTAACTCAATCATAACAGGCGACAATTCCCCATTAACTGTTTACGATGCTGCATATGCTCATGTTGAAGGAAATGTGATGAGTGGTGCAGCAGAAGGTTCAGGGATCCAAGTGGTTTCATCTTCTGGTGCTGCAGGTGTCGTTACTCAGGTTCGATTTACGAACAACGTTATTGGACCCATTACTGGATACAACGGAATTTGGGGTGTTGGTTACTTTGACATGGAAATTGACAATAATACATTCCTAGAAATTAATCGGGAGCCAATAGTTGTTGGTGAATACCACTTTCAAGATTCTGGTTGGTCAGTCAGTGGACCTGCTCCTGCTAGGGCTACTATCAATGACAATGTCTTCAACAATGTATCAGGTACATGTTCCTCAGATACTGTTTGGGACGAAGAAGATTTTCCCTGCCCTGCTTTCCACGTTTTCCGAGCTAGCGCATCTATCAAGAGAAATATTGTGACAGGAGTTGCAGGTGATGCAATCCGTGCAATTGGCTCACTTCTAGATGTACAAGACAATGAATTCACTGTCGGTGGAGAAGGTGCAAAAATTGTTGACCATGAGCATACATACGCTTCATTGGCGTTCTTCTCAGGGAATCAATGGCTCGGTGTTTCAGATATTGTTTACAACATCACCAAGAGTTCTGTGACGGTTCAGTCAGAGACAATACCCACAGTTACTGGTGGAGATTGGCCTATTCAGTTAGTGTGGGATCGTGGAGAGGCTTTCCAGTTCAATAATTGGGACAATCAGGTGATTCTTCCACCTACTGCATCAATTCCTCCTGTGAATTTCCCATTATCGTTACAAGCGGTAAACAATTCTACTGTTTTTACCTATGCAAACATGTCTGGATTATCCCTTAACAAGATAGAAATTGGCGCTCTTCCAACTCCATGGGCGGTTCAAGTTCGTGAAGCAGCTTTAGTTCGTATCAGGGCTACTGTTGGCGGTGTAAGGGTACCAGGTGCAACAATTCTGCTAGAGGATGCTCATGGGAATGATCTTTACAATCTGCAAACAGACACACAAGGATTTGCTCCTTGGGTTGCATTACCATCTGATTTCCATCTTGATATAAGAGGAAATGGGAATAATCCAGATGGATTTGCTGATGATGTTGGCGAAGATTCTTGTGCTGACGGAATCGATAACGATGGAGATTTATTATACGATTTGGATGACCCTGATTGCAATGCTGGCGCAGGTACGAGAGAATTGTCAAAATACTTCGTAACAGCTTACAAATTTGGTAAAGGATACCATAAGTCATCATTTAATCTTACAGGAACTTATGAGGATACTCTTGCAATGACTAATCTAAATCCAACAGTTGTTGTTACCCAAAGTGATGGGCACTCGTTCATTCGTAACGTCAATTTCACAGGGTATGCTTGGGATGGGAATATTGGGACTGGCGTATTTGGAACTGCTCAGCAAGCTCAATGGGAGCAGCAAGGTACAGTTCAGAGAATTGAAGTCAAGACACCTGATTCAAGTTCATGGGTTGATGTTCGTTATGCTGTTGATGATAGTGGTTCAAACGGCGAAGTAACTCGTAATAATAGGCCATTCAAAAACTGGCACTTTGAGTATGACATGGCTGACCAACCTGAAGGTGATTATACCTTTGATTTCAGGGCTTATGATGGGGTGGATTACAGCCCAATCGTAACAAAAACCATCAAATTAAACACAAACCCACCAACAATTAACGTTGCATCCCCAGTCAATGGTTCTATGCATAATTCTGGGAAAGTGGTCTTTTCTGGTAGTGCAAGTGATGCTTACAATGGAGCACTTGGAAGTGATATTCAAGAGATTCATTTCCGTATGTCAAGCCCTACTTGGATAACTACGACCACTAGTATAGTTCGTCCACTCGACTCAGAGGGTAACCCAATTGGTGCACTTTCAGAGTGGTCGTGGGAATGGGACTTTTCAGTAATGCCAAGCATTCGTGAAACATGGACTTTCGTAATTTGGGCGTCTGATTCTGGTTATTGTCTTGAAGACATTGACACTTGTGATACTGTAACACTAGAACTTGATATTGACAATAGCAACGCTGCACCTGTTCTCTCGTTACTTTCACCATATGAAGATGAAGTAATTTCAGCAAGCCATGACACTGTTATTTCAGGAATAGCCAGAGATACAGATGGCGCAGTAAGTCGAGTAGAAATTCGTATCCGGGACCCTCAAGATGCCCTACGTGAATTACCGAATGCTCCTCCTTACGTGACTGTGATAGAATCTAATGGTCTCTGGAGTACAACTTGGGATACTAGCAACATGATCCATGATTTCCACTATCTCATCAGCGCTCGTTCGTTCGATGGCCATTCATATAGTGAATGGAAAGAGGTTGAAGTGATTATTCATAATCCATTAGATGCAAATAACCGTGCACCACTTTTCAACTCAACAGGTTGGGTTGGGGAAGTGATCATCTTCTGTGAAGATGGAAGTCAAGCTCTTGACAGATGTGGGAATGGTGGAAGTATAGTACTGCCACCATTTTTCTCTGATGAAGATGGTGACCAACTGGATTACGATGTCTTTGATGATCCTGAAATAATTGCAAACAGTGATTTACAGCATGATGAATTATGCGCTGATTTAATTTCCATTGATATTTATGGTAAAGTGACATATGACCCAGTGGGGATGTCTTTCCATACAACTGATATTGATTTGTGGTCATGTGAAGGAATGCAATTCATTGCAAAGGATGGCTCATCAAATGCTCGTACCATGAATATTGACTTCATTGTACGGGCTGTTTCTTTTGATGTTGAACGAATTGATGGGATTCCTGAGATTGCTGCTGGTGATACGGCTATCTTCACAGGACATGGTCGTCCAGGTGTTGAAGTGGTCGCTCGTTCCTCAAATACAGGGCTTCGTCTAAACAATACCATTGTTGGTGATGATGGTACTTGGATGATGAGTGTGCAAAGCAATAAGTTAGAGTCTGGAGTGAATGAGGTAAAATTTGAATACGGCGGCGATTTTACTGGTGATTCCCTTTCAGTACAAGTCGGTGCTTCTGCGCAAGAGAGCGCATTAGGTTGGGTTCTTTGGGCAGTCTTGGCCATAGTTGTCTTAGCCGGACTTGGGGCCGTATTCATGTTCTTCTTCGTGGAATTTGAAGATGAGCCGGAAATTGGAGATATTGAGGCGCACGAAGTAGTTGAAGAGGACCCATATGCTTGGGGTAAGGCGAACCAGGAAGAGGCGCAGGCCCAAGTGGCTGCACCAGCCCAACCAGTTGCTGAACCACAGCCCACTTACCCTGGTTGGAAGTGGGACCCAGAGACTAACCAGTGGATACCTGAACAGTGAAAGGTAATTCTATCTGAGGCGAAACTATTGAATGGTAGCAGGTATCTATTCCATTAGGAGAGGATTGTTTTGGTAGTCATTAAACCAGGTGTTCAGGAAAGAATCCTGTTACACCTACGTGACTTTGGAGATTATTCAAGCAAGGTTGAAGTTCCGTTTGCTCTTTCTCAGATGGGTATTGCAAATGCTGTTGCAATAGCTCGTAGTAATGTTCCTAGGGCAATTGCTGGACTAAGAGACCAAGGTTTGTTGGTTGAGAGGCAGACTCACGTCACAGGAGTGACTCGTAAGCGGAAAGCCTACTTCCTAACCGATTCGGGCATGATTGTTGCAGAAGAGACTTGGGAGAGATTGTCCAACTATCCTGTGAGATTGATTGGCCAAGAAGGAAGCACAAGTAGCACAACATTAGCAAAGGCGGTTGAAAGTTCACCGTTTTCTATTAGGGCGGTTGATATTATCCGTTATATGGATGATAGCGGCCTTGTTGATTTGCGCCCATTGAATCCTGAATTAATAAAAAGAGATTTGGCAAAACACGTAGAGAAACAACTAGTAACATCTCTTGAGGATTTACCTAGATTACGCAGTTTCTATGGGCGTGACACAGAAGTAAAAACGATGGTAGATCTCCTTGATGCGCGGTCAACAACAATTCTAGTTCCTGGGATTGCAGGGATTGGAAAAACTGCTCTTGCTGGTAAATTGATAGAGACCTTCACACATAAGCGCAATTTACTATACCACCGGGTACAAGATTGGGAGGGTTCAAGGGCATTCCTAGAGGCTTGCGGGGAATGGTTGGCTGCTATTGGTAATGATTCCCTTTCGGACTATCTAGCTGCTACTCCAGTGCCTGTAGCACAAATGTCAATTGATTTAATTGTGGACTCACTTATTGATGTCCCAACTATTATCGTCATTGATGATTTACACAAGGTCGCAGATGACATTTTGTATGCAGTCATTAGGGGATTAACTCAGCGTATGGATGACTTGGATGAAACTGGTTTGATTCTCTTTTCGCGGTCATTCAAATCAGTCGTTCCATTGCGTGACGCAGAAGGTAAAATCACAACATTAGTGGTGCCTTTAGATGGCTTGGATAGGGATGCTTGTAGAAATTTACTGCCATCACTAGAGCCAGTTGATGAAGTGACTTACCAGCACATCTACGGATTATCTAGAGGTCACCCGCTTGTTCTAAATTTGATTAATCGTGGTTCTATTGGGACCACTTTTTACGAGACCTTGGAAATGTATATTGAACAGGAAATTTTCAGCAAACTTTCAGGTGCTGAAAAACGATTGCTTGGTGCCCTTGCAGTTTTCAGGGAGCCAATGCCTTTGGAAGCATTAAGCGGCCATGATTTAGAAACAGACTTGCTCGATGACTTAGTTGAGAAGGGATTGGCTAGACAGGCTGATTCAGAAATGTATGATGTTCACGATTTGATTCGTGAATTTTTGACCCGCTCACTAGATTCTGATACAAACGTGCAATTACATGCAAAGGCAGTAGATTGGTATCGTACACGCAGAGAACGCCCCGAGGAACAGATTGAATTTCTCTTCCACTTATCTCAGTCCGGGGACTCTGAGGAGTTAGGTGAAGCACTTGCTACTATTGGCTCAGACCTTGTTCAAGCAGGTCACATGGAATTATTCCCCATCCTCGATTCTGTTGACAAAGATTCAGTAGATGATTCGGCGTGGCCAGTAATCCTTGAACTCAGAGCCAATATTCTTTCAATGCAAGGAAATTGGTCAGATGCTAAATCTCATTATAATGAAGCAATTGAAATACTTGGTTCTAGTAAAAAGGAGGAATTAATTCGAGCAAGAATTAAGTCTAGTCTAGCAGATATTTCAGTTACAATTGGCGAGGCCGACGAAGCACTTGCATTGCACAAAGAAGCATTAGAGTCATTCATTAAACTAAACGACCCTAGAGGGGCGGCTAGAACTTACAACAATATGGGTTACATCTACCGCCGCCAGAAAAATGACAAGAGAGCCTTGGAGGTTTACGCTAATGTGGAAGAACTTCTTGAATCTGAAGATGACCCTGAATTGGTGGAATCACGGATTAAATTAGCATCAGCCTTCCTTGAGATGGGAGAGGAGGACAGGGCCAAAGAGCATGCGTTTTTGGCTTACGATGAGACTAGCGAAGGTGGCAGTTCAGTTCATCAAGCGAGGGCACGCGCAGTTTTAGGGAGATACTATTCCAAGACCGGTGACCGTGAATTAGCGTTACACCATTACATAGGTGCCCTAGATGGACTCTCTGAAGAGAGGGACCATCACGCGGAAGTTGAAATCACTTTGTTATTAGGTGAGGTGTTGGTGGATGCGGGGCGTCGTGATGAAGCGATGGAATGTTACCGTGACGCCCTCGTGTTGGCCGAATCAAATGATTTTAGGGTGTTGATTGGTGAATTATTAGCGCGCCTTGGTGAAGCGGCTCCTGATCGTAGTAGGCGCATGGAATACCTACAGCGTTCCCTCACTGTGTTCAGAGAACTAGGGGCAAATGACCGGATGCGTGAAATCCAGTCTAAGGTTCATCGCGCCCTAATGGGATAATCAGGTCTAGAATCCTGGTTGGTTACTGGTGATAGTTACATTATTTCCCTGAAGCAATACCCATATTCGTTGTAAACCAGCTAATTCTACTTCTCCGCTATGGTTGGTGGCACTAGCCGACGAAATATCTCTTGAGAATACCAAAGTTTCACCTTTATCTTGCATTAATAATTCATTATCGTTTAATATTAATCTTAATTGAAGATTTACTGCTTTAGATAAAAGTAGGTCAACTGGTTCAGCATAGGTGATATCACCTTCCTGCCGGCTAGCAAGATCTGCTCGTTCCACTGCTTCTGCGATGGAATCTAAGTTCTCCTCCATTGCCTGTTCTAACCATACATCTCCTCGCTCATCCTGAAGTTCCCATGTCCAAATACTGAATACTGACAGGAATGAGAGTCCAAGCAAGAAAGTCAGCACATACCCTAACTCGGTGGCTGCGGCAACAGTATCGCGCATAAATTCTGAATTGCGTCTCAAATAATCAACTCCGTATCAATAGATATCTGACTCAGTTGTAGATTGAACATTATCGATTCACCAGATGCATGGTAAATTGCCTCAGGGCTAGAATGCGTCAATTGTACCCAGCCAACATAATCATCGAGAAGGTCAATGCGCCCGGGGAATGTCAACCAGTCGGCGCTGAAAGCCAATTCTTGAGATGATTCAGCAGCAATTGCAGACCCATATGGTCCATCCCATCCGCGGCGTATTTCATGTGCCTGTACAGATACCAACTGAACTCTTTGATCTAATGAAACAGTAAGAGCAACTCGGCTATTTCCGATTGAAGAACTGTCTGCAGGCATGGTCAGGGGTATTGTGACTGCTAATCTTGGTCCAGGACCTTCACGTGCTGGTGGGAGAATTAGAACATCGGCTTGATACTCAGGGTGATTGGTTCCAACAAATCCTCCACGGTAGCCAATTTCCATGCCAGAAACCGAACTTTGGAATTCGTAGTTTAGGCGAGGTAAGTGTGCACCCCAAGCAGCTGCTAGGGTGTGATGTGGGGCGCCATTTTGTGGCCCAAATAGAGTGACTTCAACTCCCAATGGATGTGACCCATCCTTCCATGCATCCTTCACAATAGCAGTGTTATAGTGTGAAAAATCTTCCCAAGGGAGGTTTAATTCAACCCAACCTGAAGCCCAGTATCCAATGGGCAAGCATCTCTGCTCTCCATCTTGGCGAATTTCCATCATCCCATCATCTCCTGCTACTGATATAATTCGGAATGGTGCGTCATCCAGTTGGTCTGTTGAATTAACTGTGGTTCTCACTAAGTTTGAAGCCGTTGGAGTAAGAGTTGCTAGGTGGCTACCGTTAGAATTGTTCACTGTGATTTGAGCTGATTGGCCCGCTTCAAGGTCTGCAATTAATATTAGAGATGTTTCGGGGCTGGCTGGCTGAATCAGAACTCTTTCGTCAGCCGCTGAAGTTGGTGTTGCATACGAGTGTTCTAGGCCACTTGAGCGCCCAGTATCTGTGGCAGGAATCATTTCAAGTGAGCCAGTGCGATAAGAGTTACTTGCATCTTCTGCAAGCCAATGAACTTGTACTGGACCAGTTGATACAATCTGTGATGATATTGCTGGCCATGGAATTCGTATTGAACTTTGAGCAGAAATAGTGTTGAACAACCCATCAATCTGAACAGCTATTGATGTGGTTTCGGGATTTTCAATCAGAATACTACCCGCTGCTGCAGGAAGTGTGTGACTAATCCCTAATCCACTACCTCCATCATCAGGCCACACAGTGGCGCCTGTGGCGCCACCCCAAACCATCATCAATCTCGCAGGGGTGCTGGAATGAACGGTCATCACATCCCCTGCTAATGTGGTGAAATCACTATTCCACGTTGCAGGTGAACCGGTACTAGTAGCAGTACCGGAGTTGGAATTAGAATCCCAACTAACAGTAGTTAAATCAGAACTGACAAGATGTAAACTAACAGACCCAGTTGGCATCGGTATTGTCCATGACCTTCCTTTACCATCTGAAGGGTTGACTAGGTCAGGCTCAACCATCGTGACTCCTCCATTACCTCGTAAGAATATGACTTTCAGTGGGCCATCCGATTGTAACCAACTTTCTTCAGTTGATGAAGTTGACAATACTGAACCAGGAATTAGAGAATAATAACTACTAGTTACTCCAGTTGTGTATTTCACCGTGGTATCATAAAGTGGTTGTTGGAGGCTGGTAGCAGGTGTGGCCAGAATAGTACCACTAATACTTGGGATTCTGTAATTCCAAGTAGCGTCCTTATTTGCTCTAAGATCTGAAAAACAAGCCGCGGAAACTTCACTTTCAGAATATCGTATTCTAGTTTTGTCATCTAAATCTAGTAATCCATCAAGACGCAAACTACCACCCTCAACGAAGGCAACCGAATACCATGTCCCTCCCTGGGCTAAGTCCCAACCTAATTCTCCTGAGTGTGGTCTGAGTTGTATGATTGCAGAATCTCCCGGCAACCCATTTTCAGAGATTCTGACTGTTTCAGCAGCTAAATCCTCCATTTGACCTGCCATTGCTTGCCTTTCAACTGAGCCGTGTTTCTCATTAATCAGGGGGGTGATAGTAACCATCATCCCAGCAATGATACCAAGCACACCAGCAAACAGTAGAACAGTTGCGATCGCCGCAGAAACTGCTTCATCATCGAATCTACGACGCATCAGTATACCTCCACCGATTGTAATGTCACAACAAATTGGAATGGTACATCACCTGGTAGGACCGTTATCCCGTCAAGTCCTGAGATGCGTCCGTTTGGCCCAAATCCTTGGTACTCGTTTATTGAGTCGCCTGCCAGATACAGGGCATAATCACCGGTCCAGTGGTGGATATATTGAGGGGGTATTGAAGGGTCACCTGCTATTTCAATCTCAACAATTAGATTCCGTGCTTCGCTGTCAAATAGTGCTTGTTCACCTTTTGAATCCAGATGTACGTTAGTCATATGTCGGCTTGCAGAAGATGTAATATCAAGGTCAAGAAGAATCAGTGAAACTCTTGGTGTCCCATCAAGTAATAAATCTGTTTTAAAACGAGGGAATTGCTTGACTACAACTGGCTGGTTTGGTAATTTCTCTATTCTTCCACCGTTGATTAAATCAACTGAAAATTCCCCATCTGTTAATACATTTTTGAGGCGGATTCCATCAATTGCCACCTCTACGAAACGATGTGATATTGTTCCGTAAATATCCTCGACTTCAATGACCACATTGCCAATTAAACCTGAAACAGTAAAATTATTTGTGTGGTTTGTCATTGTGAAAGATTGTGTTGAAATCGAATCGTTAACTCTTACAATTGATGCTGTGCGATTGAGACTGGTGACCGTGAGCAGGTCACCATCAAGGGTTACTACAGTTCGGTCACTACCTCCAAGATCTGCTTGAATCACCCATATTTCAGCATCTTGTAGTGGGTCCATTGACCGAGAAAGTTGAGCGTTTTGTTGCACCAATCCACTACCCTCTGGGGTTTGAGCAGCAATTAAAATCCGGTCGTTTAACTGAGTCGCTGCTACTGTGCCAGATGACCATTCACGATTGTCGCTGATGTCTTCAAGAAATGGGGTGAGTAGTACAAACACGCTCCCAATCACAGTGACAACCATGGCTAACAGCATAGTAACTCCGAGGATTTCGCTAACCGCGTCCTCGTTATGGCTCTCGCTCCGCCTCACAGATGTGACTAACCCTCCCCGTTCTTATGGGTTCGCTGTGAAATACATCGCCATAGGCGATATATCTGACTAAGGTTCTATCCCGGAATCAAGCATTACTTATGTGGTTGGTAGCATAACCAAATTGTGTGATATCAACTAAGTATTTGGATTCAAACAAGAATGATGTGAATCGTCTGCTAATCTACTTGATTAGAACCTATCAAATAGCAATTTTTTCGGACTCTGCTTGGCCTAAATAATGGGAAAATTCCGGCCCTTCTTGGGTACTAATTGAGATGTCTCCAGTAAACATTTCATCAATCTCCATTAGCACCTCGCTTTCCGCTAAATGTGGGGCATTGTTTTGAGCACTCAGGTGACTCAAAACAATGCTACGTGTATGCTCACCTACGACATTCGATAATAGGCCTGCAGTTTGCCGATTAGATAGGTGGCCACCACGTCCACTAATTCGTTGTTTAAGGCGTTCTGGATAGGGCCCATTCCATAACCGTTCAGAGTCATAATTTGCCTCGATAGAAATGTGCACACATTCAGCCATGTGGCGGGCTAATTCATCGTTCCAAGAACCAAGGTCAGTTACCACTGCGGCCCGCTCCCCGCGATGAGATGCAATGAACCCAACATTATCGGCCCTATCATGGTTGACTGATAATGGGAGAATACTCAAATCACTACCGACATCAATACGTGTTAGCGCCTCAAACAAATGGCATTCGTTCACTGGGTCCATTCCTAATCTGGCACAAGTCTCAAAGTTAGCCCAAATTTCTGTCCCCCATCGTTTTTGGGTGATGGCGGCCCCTCTCGAGTGGTCAATGTGGTGGTGGCTAATTAGAATGGCATCAAGGTCTGTTGGAGAGAGTTCTAACATCCCGAGGCGCTTCTCAATTTGTTTTCCAGAAAACCCACAATCAAGTAGGATTTTTGTCTCATCAGTGGCGATGAGGGTGGCGTTTCCACCAGAGCCTGAGCCAAGGTGAGTGATTGAGAGTGTCATCCAAGTCAGGTCGGAGCGCGGTCACCCCTTGAAGAAGTCCCCTGAACTCAGTCAAATAATATGTTTTGATGCCCTTAACACTAGTTGCCAACAGGCTAGTTTTGGTGGTGGAAACACTTAGATTCCCAACTTTCTTCTATCAAGGTTAAAAATTTGAAAAAAAATGTGAAAATAATGACTTCAGGTAGTCTTGTATGAACTGTGCTCCATCAGCATCATAAGGAAACCCGTAGGGTTCTCTCGTAAACAGCGGACACTGTAGGTGAGCCCATGCGCAGAAAACAGACAGTTCTCTTCATCACTTTGCTATTGATTGGAAGCCTGGCTTTTGTCTCAATGTCAAGACCATCTTCAGAAGTTGATTCAGTTCATCCTGATGATACGACTGGCGAAGGTCCACCGATAACGGACACCGATAAAGACAAGATTCCTGACTTGCATGAGCAAATGTATAGTGTTGACAGAAACATCACATTGGATGATGTAGTTTACACAATAAATGGACTTGATTATGAAAATGCATCTGATAATGAATCTGACTTTGACAATGATGGCCTCAATTCTCTTGAAGAATATTGTTGGCCCTACGACTTAGATCACTGCTTTGTTGACCGTAAATCACTCACTGGAATACCCCCTGAACAAACCGAGTCAGGGATGCGAGAGTTCCTCGACCCAAGACTGGGAGATACTGATGGTGATGGCCTGCCCGATGGTTACGAGATATGGATGTGCATGAGGGAAACGGGTGAGAAAAATGAATCCATGGCTTGGGAATGCGATGGTTTTGACCCACTAAATCCCCACGATGGCCAAAATGACTCAGACCGATGTTGGGATGGTGAACTTGGTTGTGGAGATGGATTTGACGTAGACCGAGATGGAATCATTGAGGTGCATGAGTGGTATACAAATGCCGAAGAGTACAATTACAATGCACCGGATAATTGGACTACTGAAATACATGGGTTGCGTTGTCTAGAATTGATGGATGCCTGTGCTGATAATGTTAGCCGACCTACTGGTTCACCTGGGTGGCTTGGAACAGACCCGTTACGTAATGATAGCGATTTTTACTATTGGTCTGGTAGTCGCGAGTTAGCGAAGAGTAGTCGCGGCGATGCGATCCCTGATGGTTGGGAGGTTTTCTTCGGACTAAATCCATTGAATGAGTCTGACAGTCTACTTGACAGTGATTCTGATGGCTGGGACTTGAATAGAGATGGCATGATTATGCCTGATGGTTCAAGAGCTACAATTTACATTGGCGAAGCGTATTCTAATTTGGAAGAATACTATACTTTCATTGATAATGGTACGTGGGTAAGAGCAGGTCTCAAGTCAACTCTTCTAGGTGATGATGATGCCATGGTATCAATGTATGATCAAGGCACAAGCCCAAGAATCATGCATCATGATGTACGCTCCTTACAAGTCGATGAAGTGCTTGGATTGCTATATGTCGGGACCAAGCGCGGACTGACAATCTTTGAGCCAAGCACCGGTGGCAGTTGGGATTTAGCTCTCCCACCAGGTGGCGAATTATTCGACATGATGTTGTGGTCTGACCAAGGAGGCGAACAAAGACTAGTTCTCGCTACTAACGGTGGAATTGAAATCTGGACTTTAGATGGTGATGGATTCCTTAATCAGAATGCTGGCATATCAGGCGTTGAAATGGAACCAGTCAGGGGCCTATATCAATTGGATACAGGGTCAGGTAATCTTGACTTGTTAGTTTCTGGTGATGGTTCACAAGCATGGACATTAACAATTGATGGTTCTGGGCAAATCACAGATTTAAGAGAGGCAGAAACTCTCATTGAAGTCTTAGAAATAGAGGATGCAACAATTCAGGCGGTAGCTCACACATCTGTAAATGGTGGTGCTAAGAAACTCTATGTCGGTACTGACCACGGATTCTTAGTAGCAAGCACAGAAGATGCAACAGGGGATTATCCAGCACTATGGATATTCAATGAATCCGATGCTGAAAATTATGTGCGCCATGCAAATGATGAGAACATTTCTCATTCTGCAAATGTAAGGGCTCTTGTATTGGATGGCCCACGTCAACCCGATGGTACAATCTCTAGTACCCAGACACTGTGGGTAGGGACTGCAGGCGGAGTGCACCAATTTTCTCTGTTAGATGAAGCAGACCCTTCCATTGCTTTCTCTAGGGACCGGATGCAGAATGATGAAAACAATTTAGATGGTGCTAATGATGTTCATGCGATATTACCACTCGGTGATGAGATATTAGTTGGTTCAAGGTACGGTACTTGGACTTTAGATGGCGACCATGCCAGAGTATTGGGGATTGATGATGAACATACAAGAATCCCAGGATTTGTCACTGAAATTATAGTAATGGATGTGCTCGGTAATGATACTGTATTCGCTGGGTTATACCCTGGTAGATATTCCAATCGTATGCTAATAAATCCGTTTAGCAATGACTCAGACCTTGATGGGATGCCTGATGGTTGGGAGAATGCTCACGGACTTGACCCAACAGATCCATTTGATAGGGATGAGGACTTAGATGTTGATGGAATCAATATCAATCCGTATGTAGATGATTTGATTGACCATAACTGGACAAATCTAGATGAATTCAGGTATATTGCTAGTACCCCCGATGGGTGGAATGGCACCGACCCAAGGCTATCTGATACCGATGGTGATGGTTTGCTTGATGGGTCTGAATACTGGGGTTGGTTCTATGATGAGACCAACTTCACTTGCCACTATGAGATAGGCGAATATGTATGTGATCAAACTGAAGGTGATGCTGCCGCTCAGGTATATGCAGTTGGCTACCCTGGGACCATGGCTAGTGGCGGGACAGACCGCTCTACAGACCCTACAAATTCAGATACGGACAAAGATGGGATGCCCGATGGTTGGGAAATTGCTAATCGTCGATGGATTGGGACTGATTTCCATGGAGGTAACGAGTGGTCACTTGACCCTCGAGACCCTACCGATGCATTTGAAGATGCAGATAGCGATGGGCTGTCTAATTTGTGTGAATATCAATGGGAATTACTGTTGCAAGCAGCATTAGCTGATGGATTACCTGCATTCGGTGAGACAGCAGAAGCCGCCGCTTCTTGGTCAAAGATTGACCCAAACAACCCTGATTCAGATGGTGATTCTTTACCTGATGGTTGGGAATCAAGATATTCATGCACTTGGTTAATCTCCAATATTGGCATCAATCCTCTAAATGGTAGTGATGCATTTTCAAATCCTGATGGGGATGGATACGACGCTAATCATGATGGAGTAATCCAAGTTGAAGAAGAATTCAGCAATTGGATGGAATATCATATTCGAGATGACCAAATTTTTGGCAACTACACTGAAAGTGGTGCACCTTTGCCAGACGGGTTTTCTACATCGTTGTGGAATGATACATGGGTGTCTAGTGCGTCAAGACCGTTTGGCGAATCCGTTAGTGTTACTACCATAGTTAGCGTTCCTGGTATGCCATTGACTGATCGTGGTTCCGCTAATCCATTGTCTGCCGATACGGATGGTGATGGAATGCCTGACGGTTGGGAAGTTTGGTTTGCGCGTTGGGATACTTTTGATTCCATGTGGACTTTGAACCCTCTCAATGAGAGTGATATTTTCAACGACCCAGATGGTGATGGTATGACTAATTGGGAGGAATATAACAGCATAGATGCAAATGTAACTGAGACCAACGAGAATCAGACATCACCCCAGTACCATCCGTTTAAGTTAGGTAATACCCTAATTTTGACTCCGTGGAATCTTGCAGTAGGAACTCCTTCGTTTGGTTCATACGTTTCTCCAACTCAGTATACAATGAGTGGCGCTACATGTGACCCAAATAATGCTGATAGCGATGGCGATGGTTTACTTGATGGGATTGAATTACTATTCACTCAATGGAACTCTACATTTGCTAATTGGTCACTAAACCCTCTAGTCGCAAATGATGGTGGGGGTGATGGTGATCAAGATTCACTTACCGACCGTCAAGAATTAAATTTGACATTTGAGAATCCTCTCAACGGTGGACTTGCACCGCCTGACGCACCTAAGATGTGGGAAGAGGCATACGCCCTCGAACCTCAAAACTTCACTAGCAGAGTTCAGTCAATTCTTGACAACAAACTTGGCCGCGCATTTTTGGCACTTGATCAACATTCGGAATGGGTTTCAACAGGAGTGGCAAGGCCATTATTAGCGACTCTAATTGGTATTACAGATCCAACAAATAATGATACAGATGATGATGGTATGATAGATGGGTACGAATATTGGTTCACAGAATGGGATTTAGACGAAAACCGATGGTCAATGAATCCACTAACGCAATCCGATATTGATGCTGATAGTGATGATGATTCTTATGATTGTAATGAAGATGGCGTAATTCAGATGAGTGAACGCTACACTAATCTTAGAGAATACGAAGCAAGAATCTATGGCAAGGAATCAATGCGTTATATGTTCCCGCCGGGTTCTGGTTTGATTGATTTTGGCGATGATGCTATTGCTGCTCAAATGAGTGAGAATTCATTAAATTGGGAAGATGCAAGACAAGCAATCGTCAATATTTTTGCCTCCAAGGACGTAACCAGTACTGAACGTCTTGCAAGAATAAATACCGCATGGAGTGACAATTTCAACATTAGTCTGCTTGGAATCTCTGATCCAACTCACCCGGACAGCGATATGGATGGATTACCAGATGGTTGGGAATTTTGTTATGGTGCCTATCAAGAAGTGATGCCTGTAAACGAATATCGTTGGACATTAAATCCGGTTAACCCGCTTGATGTTGACTATGACCCGGACGAGGATGGTTGGTTTGACAGGACTAGTGGAGACACACCAGCCGAACAAGGTAGATGGACTAATCACGCTTTCACACCTGGTGCGATAGAGGACCAATACGCGCCCGGTAACAACCCTCTATTCTTCACTAACTGGATGGAGTATGACAATGGTACTCGTCCCGACCTCAATGATACTGATGGTGACGCTGTCAATATGGTTCATGTGGCTAACTCCTTTGACCCAATGATTACTGATGACTACTATCGTAGTTGGGATTTGACTGATGGCCGAGAGGTGTTCAAGTATGGTAGTGACGCCACAGACAATGATACTGATTGGGATATGCTCCCTGATTGGTATGAGTTGAAATTTGGTTGGAATGAAACCAATGATAATTGGTCATCATATCAGCAGGTAGAAGTCGTGTGGGAACAGTATTCAATTCTTGGAAGCGTTGCTATGCGTCCTTTGCATGAGAATGGGGGTCTCCTTGAGAGGCCACTTCTAAACTGGACTTGGGTTACCTTTGACCCAACCGATCCTTCCGATTCACTCCAAGACCCTGATAGAGATGGGAATTGGGATTGTAGTAATGCAGGATGCACATACACTCCGTACAATAATTTCCAAGAATTCTTCGGCTTGACAAATCAATCTATCACCTCTGCAACATTAGCGCGGGCAACTCCTGTGACCATTGCGGGTACAGATCCTCCGATTCAAATCGTGCCCCAGGAATGGTGGGAGTTACAAAATGCTTTGTTGGCAAAGGGTAGGTCAAATGAGTACGATTGGAACTATCTAAGGATGTTTAGGGTCAATCAAATTTCAGACGAACTCTATGCCTTAATTGTTGACGACCATGATAATGATTATCTTACCATCAACGGTTCGGATGACACACCTATTGTGAAGGGGGATTGGACGGCGGACTGGGGTCGTGTTTTCGGAGACCAATATCATTTGCCAAACACTGGCTTAGGTGAGAATGTGTATGGTTGGTGGTTGTTAGATTATGACGGTGATATGATTGCTGATGGCACGAATCCAATCAATTGGGATACCGATGGTGATTGGCTCAATGATTGGTTTGAAATTGAAAATGATATGCTTGATGGAATACGCGGTAACGGGCCATCTCCAATTCGTTACGATGACCGTACTACAAACAGTGGTTGAAAGCATTAAATTTTGCAAATGATTGCTCTGTAGTTTTGGTAGTCTATGATTCGTTTTTATTTCTATTACAACCCTTGGAATGATATTCGGAAGGGCTAATGACATCTGGCCATAGGCCAGAGTCAGATTTGACCACATGGGGGAGAATTGATAGGTAGGGGTATTTTGTGATAGGATGAGGGAACTCTATGCCGGGTGAAGTAAACAGAAGACACATTCCCTCAATGCTAGTTTTGTTGTTTATTCTTTCTTCACTAGCACCACTGTTGGACCTCACCAGTGATGTTGCTGAAGCATCTGGTGGTTCAAGGCATATCTACACCTTTACAGATGGTTCGATTGAAGCGGTAGCCCTCTATCAAAGTGGTCAAAAAGCAACCAACATCAAAGTTTCTTTACCAAAAGGGGCAGAAGTTACAGCTGTGGAAATGACTCTTTCAGGGGCATCTTCAACCGGTTGGAATCAGATTCAACAAACCTCTAGAGCAGATTGGGTAGTGGGAGATGCCGTCGATACAGACCCTCGTTCCGACTCTATATCTCTGGGGTTGGCATCTTCAGATCTAAATTTTTCAGCCCATCAAGTTGACGAAACACCAACTTCTGGAAATGCTTGGAACCATAATGGCTCTTTTTCAATTCGCCAACCTCATACATCCAACGCCTCAGAAACAAGATTCAATCCTCAGCGAACAGTTACCTCGCCATTTGGAAATCAAGGTGCAGGCGCAACTCTCAACTACCGCGGTTGGACTTATGTTTCGACATTTGCCTCAACCACACTTAACCAAGTCGTGAAGAAGACATATCCAAACAACCTCAGTACCGCTTCTAGCGTCGCGATAGTTGAAGGGAATTGTAACATTCCATCTCCCGCAGGCTCAACTTGGAGCGCATACTATGGATTCAGAGATTGGACAATCGGTGATGACGAGAAGTTGTACGGTATTCTTGGATTGAACAGGCAATCTGCCTCAATTAGTGAATTAGTGATGGTGGTGTTTGATATTCGCTACGAAGATGTGTGGACTTGTGAGAACACTTACGACCTTTCCTCAAACTCCTATGGTCCCTATACAGGGATATCCTATGATAGGAGTCGTGACCTAATTTGGGTTCTCCATTCAGTAAGGAACACCGTTACTCCCTACACATTCAACTCTGATGGTTCTTTTGATAGGGACACGGATTTACAATACTCTTACTTTTCTAGTTATAGTGAGCAAAATGGTTTGGTAGCTCACAACAACATGTTCTTCTTCAGAAGTCAATTCAATTACTATCAAGACCGATTGGAAGCTTATGCAATCAGTGGTACATCAACCACTCTTGCAAAACAAACTGGTGAGCGTTCTATCACTGCTCGTGGATTTGGTCTCTATTACGATGGTTCAAGGATATCCTTGATTGACCACTACATGTGGTCTGCACGATATTATCGTGAATATGGGACTGGATGGGCATATCCAATTTCGGCGCAACCAGGGACTGCTAGTTGGATATCAGAACCAATTATTACCAATGATGACGTGATAATGGCAAATTTGGAAACCTCATGGTCAGCGACCTCAACAGGTGACAGAGTTGATTATTGGGTTAGTGCCGATAATGGTACTCACTGGATCCAAGTCACAAATAATGAAACAGTTCATTTCTCAAATCCGGGAAACCATTTGCGTTGGAAGTTACAATTGGTTGGTGGAACTGCTGTTTCATGGTGGTTATCAATGGAATATGGTACCTCATATGCGACATCTGGTACTTGGACCTCTCCGGAGATACCAACGGGTACTCAAGTAGGTACTTTGCAACCACAATGGACTGAAACTATTCCCCTTGGTACTTCACTCAGTGTCGAGGTTAGCAATGACAATGGAAGTAATTGGCATTCTGCAACTAATAACCAGTTGATAGAATTGCAAACCCAAGGGTCTGCTCTAAAGTACCGAGTCAGTTTTTCCTCCACAGATTCTGGACTTACTCCATTACTTGATTCCTTTACTCTTGATTACGAAGAAGGATATCCTACAGCAGTTAGACTTGATATTGGCGCAGACAATACCAACGAATACATTGGCACCGGCTTATTGAATTCTCCAATTGATATCAGTGGTGCGGCACTAGTTAGTGCATTTAATAGTCATATCATTGACAATGGAGAAGGTGTTTCAAACGTCACACTGGGATTATCGGCTGGCTCACCAGGGCGAATCAAAGTTTCAAATCTTGATATCACATACCGTATGAATACTCGTGCTCTCAGTGCTGAAATTGAAGGGAACATATTGGTCCCAGATGGTGATACTCGTGTGTTACTAGTTAGAGTAGCTGAAGGTGATGAAGCAGATCGCATTACTCAGGTGCAAGTTGAACTAATGGCTAATGGCCGTAATAATTCGGTGTTACAGTGGCAGAGTGGTAATGTTTGTGATTTAGTGAGTAACACCGATAATTTAGTTCGTTTTGATGCTGGAAACTGCTCATCATCCACAGATAGTAATGGATATCTTTCATTACTTTTCCCGATAGAATCAACTTGGGAATGGAATGATGAATTGGATGTTGAAGCAAAAATAATAGTTGACGATGACATTGGCCGACAAGTGAATGGTTGGTTAACAGATGGCATGGATATTCGAGTTGAAAACGATATTGTGTTGCTTGAATTAGGAGTGACTGATGAAACTGGAAGAATTCTTGAAGGTAATGATTGGATGCGAGGCGGTCTACAAATGACATTCCAAGGAGGTATTGTGTTCGAAGGGACAACTTATACTCCGCATGCGGGTCAATTTAGTATTGAATTGACTGGCCAGAATCTATCCATGAATGGGATTCCTGAAGAGCCCGAGAAGCAGTTCCACATTGAGCCAAATCCAAGCCATGGGCAATACTCATTGACAATCACCTCGCCAATTGAGTCATCACCGGGTGGGATGCTTTTCCGAATAAAAGCGGTGAATCTCCAAAATGGTTCAACATATATCAATCCTGAATTTAACTCAGTAAGAATTGTCTTAGATGGAAATAGCCCATTGGTGATTGGAGCAACTCCAGAAGATGGTACTGAGAGGCATAAGGGTAGCCCTAACCAGCCAATAAGAATAGTTGTACAGGACTCTGTCGACCCACCAACCTTACTCACTCTACATTACTGGCGCCAAGGTCAAGACGATTTGAATTATGATAAGATCCCAGATGAAAATGAGTACACTACACTTTCACTCAGAACTCCAGAACTACAACCCGGTGGCCTCAATATTTTTGAAGGTCTCATCACAGATTCAATGAATCATCATGGAGAGATGGTATCCTTCTTCTTGTCTGGTGCTGATGCACAAGGAAACGTGTTAGCGATGGGAGGTGGCCCGGTATGTCTTGATGACGATGCACCATGTGGTGAACTTCCAACCCAAACTCTTCCTGACTGGGATGCTGATTTAGTGACTTACAAAATCCGTGAAGAATTTGAACCAGAATTAGTACTTGATGGTAATTCTACTATTGTTGGCCACGATGATTCAGCACCGTTGCATCCAGGTACAAAATACATTGCCAAACTGAGGGTTTGGGATAATAATGGCTGGAATGATATTGAAAGTATCAAGATGGCACTAGGTAGCGACATTGATGCGAATGAAACAGCAATTTGGGTGAATTTCACTAAACTTTCTGACGGTGGAATCAAAATGCATCTTGAGTCAGGTGGTGATGGTTTAGCAGTTTCAAACCTATACAGCACTTTCTCCTTCGTTAATGACACAGCACTTGATTTAGATATTCAATTCCAATTGACTTGGCATTTCTCCGAAATTTGGGATACTAATGGCGATACAACATTTATTCCAGTTATAGAAATCGCTGATTGGCCTTGCCTTGATGGGGAGGATATAGCTTGCTTTGAACATCGCAATGGACTTGGTAATGACCGTTGGAGCCTAGATAATGACCTTCGCTTTGACATGGCCCCTGGTCATTTCACAGCGATTGATTTAGCGACTGGAAGAAACCTCTACAACGGCGGAGATGAACAGGAGACCATAGCAGCAGGGCAAGTTATCAGAGTTAGCGGCAGAATTCTATTCAGTGAAGATGAGACACCTGCTCCAGAAGGTGCTTTCGACATCGTAATTGGGAATCTTGAATTGGAATGGCGCGCAGTGCCAAGAGATGACGGCGAATTCACTAGCGACATTCTAGTTCCCAATGTCAGAAGTGGACATTTAGATATGATCGCATGGCTAGAAAATTTACCGGGTCTTGCTGCAGATGAAAGCGAAGAACAGCCAAGAATCCTGTTGGAAGTTGATGGTAATTCACCAGTGATTAATGCTATCAGTCCATCAGGTGATATCGCAATTACAGACGCATCAGATATTCCAGTTTTCATTAATTCAAGTGATGACCATGGATTCATAGCCCAAAGAACTGCAGTCTTACACTACAAGGTGAAGGCAGGGGAATCAGAGGTTTCTAGAGGTTCCCAAGAGTTAGGAACACTCCTAGAACAGTACGGCTATGGCCACTGGACTGGTGTAATTGACCTAACCGATGGTGGAGTTACTGAACTTCTCCCTGGCTACACGGTTGATGTTTGGGTTACTGGGGCAGACGCTGCGGGGAACCCCTATGTTTCAGAAAATAATACCGAACAAACTCCACTTACTCAATGGAGGATTGTTCGTGTAGGCCCTAGTGTTACTCTGATGGACTTGGATGTCTATTGGACGGATGCTACACCTGTGTCGGGTGAGAACGTTAGTTTGTTAATTGACGGGGCTAACGAAAATAGTGAAGAGGGTACTCTTACTTTTGCCTTGCAACAAAAGACCAAGGATGGTGATTGGATAAATGTCAACAATGCTTCTACTGATGCTTTATTACGAGCCAATGGGAATTTCTCTTCCGTGATTTCAATCCAGACGTCAAAGGTTGATGAAGAGACTGTTGAGCGCTATCGACTGATAGTAAAAGACAACCATGTCATTCTTGATCGTATGTCTCTTGACCCATTGATAATCCAGCCTGCAGTAGCTCGTGATGGTGCTGCTATTTCACAACAGTTTACTGAACAAACAGGTACTGTTTTACTTTACATTGCGCTAATTGTGGCACTAATTGCAATTGTTGTGTTGATAACAATGAACAGACAGTTATCAAATGAGGGCCTTGAATTAGACCCTGCTGAACAGGTGTTAGAAGTGGTTGAAGCCATGGATTCACCACCTCCACCTCCTGGGTTTGATGTTGATGCGCCACCTCCACCTCCACCAGGGTTTGACCCGAATGCCACACCTCTTCCACCTGATGGCTTCGTGCAACCTGTTGAGAATACCGCAGATAGTTCAGTAGTATCTGAGCCAACAACTGATTCACCTAGTCTCGAGACCGATTATTCGGGTTGGTCCGATGAGATGCTAATTGCTCAGGGATGGACACAATGGCAAGTGGATACTTGGCGTGCTGAGCAAGGTGAGGGAGAGGTGCCACAAACCAGTCCAGTTAGTGCTGAGGTGGTTACGCAACCAGCGGTACGAACTGATGTCCTAGATAGTCCTCAAGTTGATGCGAAACTTCCAGCAAACCACCCAGCAGCACAATACAATTTTTCAGATTCAGTCGTTGATTCAGTGATGCAAGCACATGATATCACAGACAAAGCAGCATTTATGTCTCATGCAATTGAGTTTGATAAAGATGGTAATAATTATCTCAATGGTAAAGAATTGGAAGAAGCTGCTAAGTCCTTTGCAAATCAGTAATTTCTTTCAAGCAGAATATGTCTTGGTAACAGAAAGCATTGCAGTTTGGTATGCATCAAAGATTGACCATAGCCATATCAGTGGCCAGAGTAAGCAGAATAGAAGCGGAATTTGCAGTGCAAACCAATCAAACGCTTTAGAATGCTGGCGATTAAAATGCTGACCAAGGAATAAGAAAGGCACAATCGCTAATCCGGTAGCAATTAGTGGGCGTAATGCCCCCCAAGGGCCAACTCCACCAGTAATTTCACTGAGTACTACCAGTACCACTTGGAAAGGTGTGTGCCAAGTTGGAGAGTTTTCTAATTTCTCATGCAAACGTTGCCGCACGCGCTCGGAAAAACCTTCACTCACAATTACTCCTCCGGGTTGTACATTTTGAGTTCAACGGTTGTTTCCCCCTCTATCTATTGAATTGCTCAATATCCGAACCTTCGCCGATAAGGCGGTTCCAGTACATGGATAGAAAAAGGAGTCCTGCTGAAACAGCATAGATTACTATATGGAAATCAATGCCAATTCTAGTTGCGATAGTATCTGGTAAGACCGAGATTCTCCAACCAATAATTGCTGAAAGTAGTGAGGCGATTACGAGGGTCGCGGCGCGGCGCTTCTGCGCCGCTTCAGATTGATCTGAGAAATCCTTTGGGCCGATGCCTAATTTGAGTACCATTCGTAGCCACAAAGGTAGTAATCGTTTGAAATCATTTAGAGATTGTGAACAAACCCACAGTGCTACGCCACTACAAAGTAGAATGAGGTCACCTTCTGACCACAACCATTCAGTTGGGTTGATGGATAGGGCAATATCTGCTAGTCCGATAATAATAGAGATGAATCCGATGGCGTAAATCATGGCATCTGCTAGCAAAAGTCCAAAATTTGCAGTAATTTCACCTTCGACAGTCTCAAATTGAGCGCGCGAATGCTCAATAGATAGGCGCTCTAACTCGTCCACAATACGCGGCAAGTCAATCGGTGACATAATGGATACCCCGCCACCGGCCCCAATCAGAGCGGTTGTAGGGGTTATTGATGGGGGTCGAAGTTTGGTTGACAGGCTACGAGCCTTTTGGTGAGCATCAGACCAACATTTCACAACAAATTACTGAACATTTAGCAGATTTCAACGATGTGATATCAATTGGCCCACCACTTGGGCCGATGGCAGTTGAATCACGTGAAATATCAGTTGAAATCAAATCACAGATTCTAACTGTTGACAAAGCAGGAAGCGAGTCAATCGCCTCAAGTATTACTGAATCTGATACTGTGTTGCCACAAGCTATCATCCATCTAGGATTTGCTGAAAATCAAGATGTCATCTCTTTGGAGGCAACAGCATTCAATGAGTTGGATTTTCGTATTGCTGATAATAAAGGCCGACAAGTATCATCTGGTGTCATTACAGATTCTAGTCATAATCTATTACACACAACAGCCCCAATTAATTTGTTGATGGCAGAGTTTGTTGATGAAGAATTAATTTGCAAGAGTGAAGACCCAGGTCGCTTTATCTGCAATGAAACTTATTTCAAAACCCTCCAAGCAGTTGAGCAGGCTGATGTGAGAGAACGAATGAACCGAGCAATCCCTGTTCTATTTGTGCACTTACCATCGGCAGATAAAATACCATTTGAAACCCAAATTTCCTTGGTGAAACGGATTATTGCAATCACTGTACAGAGGCCTGAGATGCAAGTTGTTGGCGGTATGTTGAGGGGTGAAAATAATCGCCTACTTGCGGCACGTAGGTCATCCGATGAATACATGGGTGGTTACTGGGAATTCCCCGGCGGAAAGGTCGAGAAAGGTGAGAGCAAAGAGGCAGCGATTAGTCGCGAGTATCACGAAGAGTTTGGCTGGACAATCAAACCAATAAGAGTGTGTGAAGAGTATTCCCATGCTTGGCCAGAAATGGTCGTTCACCTGACCTTCTTCTTGTGTGAAGCGGATGGAGAATTGCCTCCGGCTGTGATGACATCCCATGATGAAAACCGCTGGCTTTCTGAGGATGAATTGATGGATGTGGAATGGCTTCCACCAGATGTTGAATTTGTAAAGAGAATCCAAGAGCGAGGGATTGCAAACCTGTGAATGTGCTATTCATCAGTCTGATTTTTTGTCAACCCATTCACTGACTTCACCATCTTTGTGCATTGACCAATCATCACTGAGGGAGCGGGGATACTCAGTTCTGCCTTCATGCCAAGTTGATTCCTCTATCCAAGCGGCTAAGTTGTCGCCGCTAAGGGTGACATCAATTGTACCGCCAAGCGACTTTTCATTATTTAGAACAAAGGCGACTTTACCGGCTAATGCAGCTTGGCGTGAAAGCGAAAAAACAGTTTCATTATCATACAAATTTGCGCCCATTGCATCTAGAGCGGTATCAAGGATTCTCAATTCAGAAATACGTGAAAGGAATTTACTTAGGTCCACCTCCTCAAATTTCCATTCTTCTCCCTTGTCAGTCATAGGGAATTCATTTTCGTTGAACTCGGGTGGTTCAAGTTCAGGGAATAGGGTGCTTAGTGAATCAGCAACACTTGGTGCATGGTCGGAAGGGAGGATTGTCGTGCAAACCACTGCGTAAGGCGAACTCATCGGTAGTTGCGAGGAGTGGCTAGATGATGAACTCTATCGCTTGAGTAGTGGCAAGATTGACAGACAGTCACCAATCAGCGTGGGGTGAGTCAGATGGCTGAGCCGTACGTTGTCACCGTAGTTCCGACCTTTCAGGAGGCGGATCATATCGAGCGTTGTCTTCTGTCATTGATGGCTCAGACATGGCCGCCACAACAGCATTTGATACATGTTGTAGATGGAGGTAGTGATGATGGAACCCGCCAAATAATTACAGATTTGGCTAAAAAGTCGACCGATGAAGGTGGTCCGGAAATTCTGTTATTGGAAAACCCAGACCGATTTGTTGCCGATGCTAGAAATCTCAGCCTAGGAAAATTGCCTGACAAGGCAACCCATGTGCTTGAGATGATAGGGCACGTTTGGGTACCACCCAAGCATATTGAATCACGCATGAGTGAATTTGATGATTTAGAAGAAGAACTCGGAGAGGACGGTAACAAAATTGCTGGTATTGGAACTATTGTTAAGGAGAGCGACCAACCTCTGAAAATGATTGGTCGCTGGGTTGAGGCTACTTTACAGAATCCGTTGGCAAGTGGCCGTGGGCAATTTGCTCAATTTACTGGTTGTCAGCGGACTACAATTCCCCCATTCACACTTTACCGCCGAGCCGCTTTAGATGCGGTTGGCGGCTGGAATCCTGACTTCATTACAACTCAGGATTCTGAACTAAACATGCGTCTTGACGGCCAGGGTTGGAGCCTGTGGCGTTCAGACGCATCGTATTGCCGAATGGCCAAACGGACTTCCATTGTAGGCTGGCTTCGATTTGGACACCGTTACGGATTTTGGCGTACTAAACATGTACGAAAGACCCCTCAAAGAGCATCAATTCTTGAGTTTTTGCCATGGATTGGATTGCTCACTACTCTAGCATTGTGCTGGTCAGGTTGCGTGGTTGGAGGGTATCCCGCTTGGCAAATTCCAGTCGCTGCCTATTCTGTGGTCATACTTCTCCACGGTCTTTTAGAATCCTTTACTCGCTCACAACCAAGTTTGATTATTGGAGTACCAATAATGCTGTTTCTACTTCACACAACTTTCAGCATAGGATTACTTGATGGATTGTTGAGAAAGGGCCGCCCAGCAAAAGATCGTGTTACTAGTTAGGCCCTGAAATCCTGCTTAGCAAGTGGGGGTAACATTGAACCCATATCACATTGTCCAACGCTTTGGTTGACATGGCTGATGATGACAAGAACAACCTAAATTCTTGGGCTGTTCTATTGGTTCCTTTAATCATTGCAGGATTAATTGGTAGAATTATTCCTGCGGTTGACTTGCTTCTAGTTGAAAATTGGCAAATTGGTGCATACTATGGTTTTGCATTTCTACTTGGTTTTGTATTTTTCAAACGTTCCCGAAGTGAAAGAGACCACGAGTTTCACAGAGTTAAGAATATCAAGAAATTAAGCAAGGCCTACAAGGCCGAAGACCAAGGGTTATGGGGCAAGGCTGATGCTGCTATGGCTGGCCTTGAGAGAGACGCAGATGGTTATCAAGCAAGTGATAAAGACCTCATTCAAGGACGGAAAGTCAAGGAAATTCTACGCGAGAAACGTACTGGTGAAATAGGCGATGAAAAACCCAAAGAAGAGGTAAAAATGTTCCACGATGAGGAACATGTCAAACGTTCATCAGCACGCATGTCTGGAGATAATGACCCGATGGCACAAATGTCGGGGGCTGCTGTTGAGATGATGAAAGCGGCAGGGTCCGGTCAGACTAATGTTGATGACATGATGGCTCAGTTGAATGCTGAAGATGAACGGTTAGAGAAGCAGAAGAAGCCTAAGCCACAACCTAAACCACAACCAAAGCCACAACCTAAACCAAAACCCAAACCCAAACCAAAGCCAGATGCTGGTGGCGGTCAGATGGGTACAGCCGGAGTTTCCCGAGAGGACAAGTTGTTTGATGACCTTGGGGAATCAATTGGTGGCGGTAAATCAGTCGGTAAAGAGACCAAGATTTGTTTGGACTGTGGTTCAAGGAATCCTGTAGGTAGAGGTTCCTGTGGTAGTTGTGGCTCTTCCTTAACCTAATACTGTAATCATTCAGTATGATGGTCAGATTCAAAACAGGCGGGCAGTCAGCGACCATTCGGTGATGGGGTCATGGCTAAGAGAGACTACTACGAAGTCTTGGAAGTTAGCCGTGATTCTAGCGATTCTGAGTTGAAGAAAGCGTTTCGCGTATTAGCTCGAAAAAACCATCCCGACAAGAATCCAGATGACCCTGATGCAGAAAATCGTTTCAAGGAAATTCAAGAGGCTTACGCAGTCTTATCAAACCCTCAACAGCGCCGAAGTTATGACGCATACGGCCATGAGTCGCCCGGTGGTAATCCATTTGGAAGTGGTGGTTTCCAAGGCGTAAATATTTCAATGGATGATTTGTTTAGTGGTGGTTTTGATTCAGTCTTTTCCCAATTTTTTGGTGGCGATGCAACAACTGGTCGCCGCTCTTCACGTGGCAATGATGTTCTCATCAGACACTCTATTGACATGGAGACTGCGATGTTAGGGGGAGATACAGAATTAGAGGTCAAACTCCTCATTATCTGTGAGGCTTGCGAAGGCCGAGCAGCAGCCAGTCCAGATGGGGTCAAGACTTGTGGTACCTGTTCTGGCCAAGGCCAAGTAACACAAAATCGTAAGATTGGCCCATTTATTCAACAAATGGTGACCGAATGTCCAGAATGTAGTGGTACAGGGAGAAAAATCACGGACCCATGTAGTGCATGTCGTGGCGAAGGTAGAGAGAAGAAAAAACAGACAATACGCTTCTCTATTCCTGCTGGTATTTCTGATGGTACTCGTATGAGAATGGGTGGGCGAGGTGAGCCAATACGTGGCGGAGGTGGCAGTCCTGGTGACTTATACATCCAAGTCCATATTGATGATCATGACTGGTACGAGAGGGATGGCTCTGACCTTCTAATGGCTCTTCCATTAGGCTATCCTGAATTACTTCTTGGAGCATCAGTATCACTACCACACATTGATGGCAAAGAAATCTCAATTGATATTCCTGCGGGGTCAATCCCAGGTGATACCTTAGAAGTGAAGGGTCGAGGATTTCCTCGGCCTCGTGGTCGTGGCCGAGGTAATATTACTGTGTTGTTGAAATTGTATGTGCCAACAAAATTATCAAAGAATGTAAAGAAACAGATTGAAGCATTACGCGAAGAAATTGGTATTGATTTAGACTCAGTAGAGGATTTAGTCCGTGAAGAAGCCAAATCAAGACGTCGTACCAGATGATGATTTCTTCAATGATAATCGAGTTTATTCTTCTTCAGTGGCTGTGAGTACTGCTTTTGTTGGCACTGCTGCAACTGGTTTACCACCAACTAATCCCGATAGAATCAAATCAAATCCATCAGCATCTCCCTCCATATCAATTCGTAGGAAACGGTTTGTTTTAGCATTCAAATCACCGAGGAAAACCTCGTCACCATCAAACAATGATTCAGGAGTGACTGATGTCACATTCCATTCAACGCCTTCAACAGCCTGGAATCTGATAGCAGCTAATGTCCACTCTTCTGATAGTAGTCTAAGGCCTACAGTGACCGAACGCCCCCCATCGTTAGCAGTCAACCCCCACACAATCAAATCAAGCGATTCTGTGGTATGACGTGTGAGAGGTTCTCCCCATTCCATGACTAATGCATCCCAGTCTGTATCTGCAAGGGATTCCAGTGCGTGAAGTAATGCATTAGGGTCCTTTAGATTATTTGGGTCTGCGGCAATCAATCGCTCGCGCAGGCGTATCAACCTACGTTTTTCATGCGCTTCGATTTCCAATACACCTCCAGATCTAAACCGCCAGTAAATAACCACCATCATAGGTGATAACAAGACTAACCCAATTACAATGTAAAAAGAACCAACGTCATCAGAATAATCAATCCAATCCCCCTCAACTGGTTCTGCACCCTCTGGAGTTAGCCATGCCCAATTAATTGTGTACTCTACTTCGGAAGTGATGTTTGATTCTACTACCAAGATGTGACGCCCGTGTGGTAAGTCAAGAGTTGTAGTCGCTTGCTGCCCTTGCATTTCGGTAAGATTCCATGAAACAGTGGTCCATGCATTGTACGCGGTAGTATTGAGTTGCACAAGTTTGAGCACACAAGTACCAGGGTCTGATTCAATAGTGGCAGTCAATAGACTCCGATATGGGTGTCCTATTTCTCTCTCAATGAGATATACATCCCGAGTATCTGCTCCACCAATAGTGCCGCTGGTATAGCCCAATTCAGATTGCATAACTGCCCAGTCTAATGTGTCTGCTTCACCAGTTGGGTGACTATCTGAGGCATCACCTGGGGTAGCACCATCATATGGTCCAAGAGGTGTGAGCGTCAGGGTCCAAATTAGTGGTTCACTAGCATTGGTAAATGTGATTGCTGCGGCATCTGCACTAGTTGGGACGGTGAATTGGGTACTCCCACTGAGATTTGATTCATTATGGAATATATTCCATGTACCGCTTCTTGCTTGGATGTGAATATCAGCAGCACTGGATAATGTCCACCCAACAATGAATTTACTACGTGAGCCAGCTTCTAATCTGATTGTATCTCCATCATCATTGGTTGTGAGGTGACCTGATATTGTGCCACCTGCGTAAGTAGGGGCAATCCAAGGCTCAGATGCGGTTTCCCCAAAGGGTGTTTCAAGTTCTGCTGAATGGCTTGCGAACCGTAGTGAATACAGTCCTGCCTGACTGCTAGCGGAGTATGCGGAAACCCAAATTTCATCATTTGACACTTCAACAAGTAATCTTTGAGAAGGATTGGTTGACCCAGCCATGAATTGTTGTTGAGAAATCAGTTGTAGGTCGTCAGTACTACGGCTCCAAATTTCAACATAAACATCATTTGAAAAGGCTGAGAATTCAATTTCAATAACATCGCCATCACTTGCATTGAGCTGAAATGTATCGGAATCTTCAGCGGAATCAAGAGTCCCATTCCACCAAACTGCTGAATCATCTATTGCGTCACGGTCAATATCTCCACAATCATTGAGTGAGTCACAGCCAGCCATGTCAATAAGACGCCATCCAGTAGTATCTTCACTAGGGTTGGGTATTTGTGAGGGTGTATCACCAAATTCACCACTCGCAAGGTCAAAGAATATCTGAGAAACAAGTAATGTTTGGCTAGTCACTCCTTCGCGTGTAATTTGAATAGTCGTTAGGCCGGCACTTAGGTTTCCGCTTAGTTCTAGATGGAAGCGGCCGGTTGTGCTGAATTCAGACCCAAAAGAGTCTGTTACCGTTAGATTCAACTCTTCACAACTGCTTTCCGATGGACAATCAACTGAAATCCAAAAAGGACTTTCACGAGTATATATTGTCTCACTCCAAACTGTTTCGCCTTCTTCTAGTTCAACGTTTGAAGCGAAATCTTGCATCACATTTGAGGGAAGTTCTGATGGTGTTGGGATGCTAGTTAGTAGCATCACAATCGCAAGTGTGCAGGTGATGATTAGGCGGCTCACATCTACTTGGCGCGCCCCTCGGCATTTAGAATCATTCAATTATAGCGCATAGGTGGCGCCCTTCGTGACTGATTCCACGCTAGGCCGTACGGTGGCCGAAAGATTGCGTCATGCGCGCATGATTGCCCTAGGTGACCGCAAGGGTCCGTTATGTATCACTCCGGCTCTAATCGGAACTAAAAATGACGAATCTCAACTAAGTATCAGCACAAATTTGATGCCATTTGTAGTTGATTATGATAGCAGTTCTTTGCCAGCAACTATGACAATAACTGGGAGAGGTGCGATGGCGATGCCATTTGACGATGATTCACCTCAATGGGTATGTCAAATGAACCATGTTTTACCGCCTTCATTAGAAGATTCTGACACAGGAGTCAGAGGGCGTTCAAACGGTGGCCTAGTATCTCTATCATGGCAAACACTGAGACATGATTCAGAATTGATGGATTTACCCGAACAACCAGAAATTATTGCTTTGGTTGATGCTCTTCAATTAGCAAACCATCCTGGTAAGTTGGTTTCTGCTTTGGCAGTCCTAAGGACTCATTTCCCCTCGTCTTTGTTATGGTGCCCTGGTTTGGGTGGACCTGATAATCTCGCTCTTCTTACTTGGTTTGGCGTTGATTTACATGATTTTACGCGTTCTAGACAAGCAGAATCATTTGGATTTTTACTCACTTCCGATGGAGCAAGAAGGCCAAGTGAAGAATATGATGAAGATTCAGACATTGCGGCGCAGTATAATGAATGGAAGCGTGAGATTTCTGCGGTAAAATCTGCATTGAAGAATGGTAGTCTGCGTCAATTAGTCGAAAAACGGTCTTTGAATTCACCGAAACTGGTTGAGCATCTTCGATATCATGACCGATTAATCCGTCAGCAACTGAGTGATGAAGGTGAGATTTCGATTAATGGCGCCCCATTACGCCGATTTGTGAAATATGGGATGAAATGGCGTTGTCACAGCCCAGTTAGTCGCCAAGACCCCCTCATTGTTGATTGGATCCAAAGGATAACTACTGATTATCGAACTCCCGCTGAGCAATCGGAAGTTCTAGTGCTACTTCCATGCAGTGCTCGCAAACCATACTCCATGTCACAGTCTCATAGGCGCTTCCGTGGTTCGCTTCGACACCGCCCCCTACACGAAGTAATGGTGACTTCACCATTAGGGCTCGTCCCTCGTGAACTTGAGGAATTATGGCCTGCTTCTCATTACGATATTCCGGTCACTGGGGAATGGGACGGCGATGAATTAGCGATAATTCAAAAATGTGTCAAATCACTTGTTTCTAACAACGGTTACAAGATGGTAATCAATCATAGTGGGATCAACTTTGACAGTGAAGAAATCGGCGTTGAAATTATTGATACACGGCAAGGTGAGGGTGCTGGTTCTCATGAAGCACTTGAGAGACTTAAGCAAGCATCAGAGGATGCTGCTAAGAAATTTCATCCTAATTACCGAATGAATGAAAAGCAACATTTGCTAATTAAAATGAGAAGCGTTTCTCGCTGGCTTCACAATAATGATGACTGGCTTGAAAGCGCGCATGTCGGTGGAAAACCGCCACGTTGGAAGATTCTTGAGGGAAAACAGCAGTTAGCAATGTGGCATCCTAAAGATGGAAGGTTCGCATTTCCAAAGGGTACTTTGCCTAACTTGGCAAAGTGTGGGACCCTATCAGAAGTGCATTTAGAGGATGGTCCGAAACTTGAAGGAGATATTTTCTCACCAATGGTTGACAAGGTTGTTGGAGATATCCGTGTCGGAGATGAAGTGTTACTTTTCCGAGCTGGTAATCTCCTTGGTAGCGCCCGCAGTGTGACTGCAAAATGGGAGTATTTTGGTAGCCCTGGCAGGGTTGCAAAGACCAAACACAGGCTGTAAAGCCTCTCATAGAGAGGCGGAGCGGTTATGAATGGGGAGTAGGTCGGCGGCTCGCTCAAGGTGTTATTATGGGACGAATGCACAGTGGTGGAAAGGGTCGTTCGGGCTCAACCCGTCCAAATGTTAGTGACTTACCTGAGTGGTCTGAACAAGACACTTCAAGGGTTGAGTCTCTCATTGTTGAATTAAATGAACAAGGCAACTCTAACGCTATGATCGGCACAATACTTCGTGACCAACACTCAGTTCCTAGTGTAAAACTACTACTCGGCAAGACTGTCGGCGTAGTTCTTGAAGAGGCTGGTAAAACTCGCGCAGTCCCTGAAGAATTGATGAACATGATGCGTAAGGCACAAGGTATCATCGACCATTTAGAGGGCCATCACAAAGATTTACACAACAACCGTCAACTCAATCTTGTCGAATCAAAGATTCGTCGCTCCGCTCGTTATTACAAGTTAAATGACAAATTGGATGCTGATTGGAATTACAAGCGTGACCAACTACGTCTAATGGTAGAATAATTCACGGCTTGGTTTTCAAGTCAAGTTTTAATTTCTCAACATTGTTGATTTGCTAGCATTATTTTTGGCTATTTTTGCAAGTGGTTTTTTGGCAGTTGACTTTCTCGGGCGGCCATGCGCTCATTATTGGAGTTGGAGGCATTTGCAACAATTGCCGTAAATCTCCAGGAATATGCTACATCAATGAGCCAGTCAGATACGATTACACTGATTATTCCACCATCACCAGATGGGGCAGTCAGTTCGGCTTTTTTGGAGGCGGCTTTGTTAGATGCCGAAATCTCCTATCGCCGCCGTTTTTCCCCTCGCTCTGCAAGTCCCCCATTTATTGAGGTGAAGGATGGAGACGCATTGGACAAACCTCTCACTCAGAAACCCAATCAAATTGTCATCACTCCACTCTTCGCGACTGGAGTGAGAGGGCATGAGGGGGCGGCCCACAGAGGTGTTCTCTCAACAGTTGCACAAGCAGCAGCTTTGGCGGAATTAATTGCACCTGATGGCAAAAGATTGCGTTCACTTAGGCCATGGTTGTTGGCCGGTAATTGGTGGGCTAGTGCGCTCGACCAAGGATATGACCCAGTGTATAGTGCCCTTCGTGACCATTTACATCAAGAGGGTTCGGTTAGAATAGTACCACTTCCAGAGATAGAAAGCCCAGATATGACTGGGTTAAAACAGGTTGACCTAGACACTGAGGCAAGTACTCGTGAAACATGGTCTGCCTTAGATGTAGATGGCAAGGCAAACGCACTAAGCACCCTTGTTCTACCACAGGTATTGAGTGATAAGCCATCAACTGCAAGGCTTGAAGAGTTGGTATGGCACCGTATTAAATTGGCAGATTCTGATAACGATTTACACACTAGGATGGTTACTGCTCGGGCAATGTGGGATGGCACTCCAAAAGCGGTATCAGATTTGATTGACGCAATTTTATCTAAGGCGGTCTGATTACAAAACTAGTAATCCAGACTTTATGATATTTTGAGGCGTGTATCACAGCCATTACAACGTACTCTAGCCGGCCTCTTAGGTGTCTTTACAGCAATTTTGTCTGCACAGACAGGGCATTTAATGACAGGTATTTTTACACGCTTTTTACGGCTTCCAATGCTTGGCATTATCGTGAAATACGCTGATTCATCAGCCAACGCGTCATCTAAACTGATTTTTGGAGTTACAACAGCTACAGCCAACATCATTACACCTGCAACTCCCAAAGCAACCAGCATGAAGACTAGTGGCAAGGCGAAGAAGTATGAGTAACCCCAAACACCTGCGAATAGCACTGACGTCAACCAGAAACCAACTCTTGGCTTATCTTTGGTCAATTTACGGGCTAAAAGGGTGAATGCAACAAACATTGCAAATGATTGCAATAGGGTGACAAGTGGGGAATGGGCTAAACTACCAATTACGTATGCAATACGGTAATCCGACATCGCATCTTCTCCTACTAAGGTAGTTTTTGATACAGTCACAGTTTCTGTGTAAATGAGTCGCTTGTGTGAGTAATCTACTCCACTACCATCAACTGCAGCAGTTCCAACCATCATTGAAGTTCCCAAACGGGCATCAATTGTTAACTCAGTCCAAAATGGAGTTGCTGATGCTTGTGGTCTGATAAAATTATCGAAAAGAATACTCTTTTCACCTACTTTGATATTTTCAAGTGATTCAATGGTAATCGTGATGGTTGAGTCACTAAATCCGTAATCGTCGTTTACATTGATGCTAACTGTTGGTGATGCTGCCGCTTCAATAGGCTCTACCCCTAGTAGGCGACCCGAATCAAGCATCAACCCATCAAACATGAATTGTTTGAGTGAGGAAGCCCTCCCGGATAGATGCGTTTCCAATGCCTGAATTTCGGATGAATCAACTTGCTGATTATTACGTGTTGCTTCTGTTGAAGAAGTCCCCTGGACCTTACGCCATTGGGAAAGTGAGTCTAGCGAGTCATTACCGATGTTGTCAAAACCCCATCTCATCCATGTTGCCATAGGGCCTTCTAGGTCTATTTGAGTTGTCCTACGTATGCGGTCACCACCTTGGACCTCGGCATCAATTTTGACACTGATTTGACTCCCCCCACTTCGAAGTGGTTCATCTGCTGGGAATATCCCATATCCGCTACCAGTTCCTCCTCCAAATGCTAACACATAGGAAAACCCGCCACGGAATGGTTGGATTTGTGAATCTGAAACTATTAGTGAGAGATTGACTTCGTAAACTCCATCTTGAGCAGAATCTGGCGCTTGCCAATTTAGGTAAACTTGAGCGCCGTCATTATGCATAGTTGCAACAACGGTGTCAACAACTACCCCATCAATCTTGAATTCAGTTGTTGATTTTTCCCAGATGGCGGCACCATAACCCGAGCGTAGCACTACTGGAATCTGAACAGAGTGTCCATTCACTACAGCAGGTTGCCAATCCATTTTTACTAAGGGAATATTAGCCTGGAGATTAGATGCATATTCATCTGTACCCCAAATAAATCTCACACCTGCATCGTCACCAGGGGAATTGAAGATCAGGGTTTGTACGCTAAGAACTACAACAACTAACTCTCCACCAGAGAGAATGTTGCCTTGCTCATCAATGTCTATTGACACATCAACAGTTCCTAGACCAGGTGTATATGCGGGATTAGTGTTTGACGATCCTGTCCATGACTTCCCACCTATTTTCACTTCAGCAGAGACATTTGCTTGAACTCCCCCAGCATTTACAACCTCATAATTTACCGATAGTGTCCAAGTTGAAATTGGATAACTTCCACTCGTTGCCTGAGGAACTCTCCAGCGAGCAATTTCAGTCAGTTGGCTTACTGATGAAGTAACCCATACATCTTGTTCAGTAGTTAAATCAGCAGAGAATGGACTTAGTGAGCCTTTTCCGGTTTCATCACCTTCACCCAGCAAATAGTAGTCAACCTCAACTGAATCACAGCAGGTAATTTGTGCATCTACATCACCGATGAGGTGGCTGTTTGGGAGGGCTGATAGTAACAGTGCCAAGAGAGCGAGAATTGTGGTTATTCGCTTCATTATCTGCTACCCCAGTGTGCGTGGGCCCTCCTTGGCTCTTTCAAGGCAACGGATGATAGGGCCACTAAACAGTATGTATGTGGGGTGATGAACAAGTTGCCGAATTAGTAAAATAGAATTTACAAGTTATATTTTCTAAGGTGTGTTTGTTCGTTTCCAGCATTATTTTGCACTTGCGATACAAATTAGATATTCCAACAGATTCAAGAACCGCGGTGTCTGCCTTGGATTTAGTGACCTATTATGGATGATGTGAAAGTCTCAGACTTGATTTTGACAGATGAGCATGAAGTAGTTGAGATGGATGCATCCATTGCTGATGCAGCTAGTAAATTACTTGCTCTTGAACGAGGGATTTTGATTGTTCTTGGCGAAGACAAGATGGTCAAAGGAATAGTTACGCCAAATCAAGTTCTTTCCGCAATTTCAGATGGTGGAGATTCTAATGACATGACCGTTGGTGAGCACATGGATGCTGATGTCATGGAAGTTGGCCAAAATGACAATGTTGACGATATTATCGTGCAAATGAATGAACGTAAACCACATGCCGTTGTTGCTGTTGATGGGGACGGCCAATTTACTGGCTACTTTTCACCAAATGATTACCGTGAGGCACTTGACCATATTGAAGCAAGGCCCGCAATCAAGCGTCTTGCTCAGCACGAATAACCTTCATTCAATCCATTGGGGGGTAATGTTGTTGGTTCACAGAGACTAAGTCAACGCTTTTGGTTTTGGTGAACATTGACACCCCACCACCCACAACTAGTATCACAATTCCTAACAAGATGGCAAGAATCCCACCACAAAACGACATGAAATAACCGTCAACGTCACTTTTTTCCCCACCTTCTCCATACACTAAGAAAAGGATATCCTCTGATGATTCCACAGTTATTTGACAAGGACAATCGTAGGCATCAAAATATCCGATTTCAATCCATTCATATTCGCAAGATGAATCATCATCTCCAAATTCTCTACAATGTTCACCTTGAAACAATTCATTGCCATCAGGATCTGTGATTGACAGATTATGATACCCCGTCCCATTTTTGGCAAATAATTGGTAAGTCTCGTCTGGAGAAAGAGGAATTGTTTCGTTAACTACCGAATTGGTTTGCCACTGGATTTCATCTAATGGGTTGACATAATACCGTTTTGCAGACGGTCCGGCAATTACAAGTGAAGCAATTCCTAGAAGAACAATCACTCCCCCTATCGCTAAGATGACTTTTGCACCTTTGTTCATGCGCGTCCTATTTAGTCAAAGGTCTTGTAACTTATGCACTTGAACAGAATTATACAATTGATTGCAAGCAATCGCTCAAGAGTGAGTCCAAATCATTCGAGTCATGCTTGGTTCGCTCTCGCTTGATTCCAAACGGGCAAAACCAATACGCTCTAGTTGGATAATCGTGCCAGAAGGGTGGGGATTCTTTTCAAGCAGACCTTTGATTTCATCAAGTTGTTCGCCTTGCTCATCTGGCCTGAGTAATGTGTGATTAGTTGCCATTTCCTCTGTTAACCAGTGAATAATTGGGCGCTCGTCTGAGCGTGGCATAGAGGTGACAACCCCACCCTTATTTTCACTAACATCAATATCTGCGAAATCTTTGAGGCGAATCTTACCATCGCTTGCAATGGCAATATCAAAATCCTCTTTTTCGATATACACTTGCAATTCACTATCACGAGGTAGTGCCCAATTTCGTACACCCATTTCTTTTTCTAAAGGATGACAAGGAATATCAATTGCATCCGGTAATTCGATTCCGGCACAGTTCAGTGCTAACATCACTGGATTTTGTATGAAGGACAGTCTAGGAGTTGAAGAATCTATTTCAGTTGAATTATGGGAAATCAATGTTGCTAACGGTACAGATATGTCCTTTTGGGTCAAACTCAATTCAATCCAAAATTTCCTCATTGCTGCAGCAGAAAACCCGCGCCTGCGGAGCGCACGTACGGTAGGGAGGCGCGGATCATCCCATCCGTTAAAATCTCCATTTTCAATATCAATCTTCATTTGTGAGGTTGAAAAACCTCCAAATTCGTGAACCTTAACTCGCCCCCAGTAGAGCGTTTCGGGATAATTCCAACCAGCCATTTCGTAGAGTAATTTTTGTTTCCTAGTTGAGTCCATAAGGTCCTTGCCACGAATGATGTGAGTCACCTTTTGTACGTGGTCCTCAACTGCACTTTGGAAATCTAGAAGTGGCCAAACTCGATATTTGTCACCTACTTTAGGATGAGATGCTCTCTGAATTCTTAATGCAGGCCAATCTCGTAGCGCGGGGTTCTTGTGTTCCATGCCAGTTCTCACTCGAACTACGGCATCACCTTCGTTGAACCCTCCCTCAGTGTCATTCATTTGATTCCATAAATCACTGTTCTTGAGTGCACTATTGGCGCGGCATGGGCATTCTTGTTGGTCAATTCTGAGTTGCTTGAATTCATCTGCTGTACAGGTGCATACATACATGTAATCATCAGCAATGAATTGTTTTGCGTGGGCCATATATTCTGGCATTCTCGCTGACGCCTCTAGAATAATATCGGGCTTTACCCCTGCTAGCCATGTGAAATCTTCCTTAATCCAGTCATAGGCTTTCAAATCGGGGCGTTTAATTTTCGCGTCTGTATCATCATATCTGAGAATCATTTTTCCATCATACATCTCTGCATACTGGGAATTGATGATTACACCTCGGCTGTGGCCGATGGTTAGTGGCCCATTTGGATTGGGTGCGAAGCGTAAAATCACTTCACCCTTGACAGCATTGGGTAATTCAGGTAAGCCTTCCCGGCGCTCTTTAACTCGCTTTTCAAGAGCGTCTGGTGCTTCAGCTAGTAGCACCGCTGTGACTGCTTCAGCACCTTCATCATTCCAAAGTTGGTTTGCTTCCTCTATTGCTGGCCCTAGCACACCAAACAGATGTTTTGCATGCTGGCGAAGTTCCGCAACTTCGCCAAGAATTCTTCCTTGAACAGAAGCAGCTTGTCCTTTCCCATCATATTCAAGGGCATTTTGCATCGCATATTTTCGAATTAAGCGAATTGTGTCCTCATCGGGAATCCAATCGCTCATGTCCTGTCGGCCTTGGCTACACCTCTTGAGTATATCCGGCCAATTTACCCTTACAGGCTCAATAATCTAACAGATTCCTTTCTTTGAACAATGACGCTTCACGGAGCCTAGTAGGTATTGGAGAGTCGTGAGAATCTTGCCAAGCATTTTCTGTTGTTTTCCATTTCCACCGCAACATCTGATGGGGTGTGGCACCCTTCATTAATTCTGGTAATACCTTCCTAGTGTTTGGGTCGGAGGGATAACCGGAGCCAAATGGTATCCCTTCCTCTTGCTTTAGTTTCTCAATGAATGTGTCACGTACTTGCTTTGCAATGATTGAAGCGGCACCAACTACCAAGTGTTTGGCATCAGCACCATGCTCACTAGTGATTTCCCAGTTTCCCCATGGCCAATCATTCAATCTTGTACCAATGTTATCGCCGAACCGCTGTTCATTTACATCACAAGCATCGAGATGTAGGATACCTTCATCTTGGTTCTTTGGTGGGAGGATTTTATTTGCAACGTAAGCAAACATTTCGACTTCTAAGTCGTTAAGTGATTTAGATTCCATCCAGTTATCAATGTGGTATGGCATAGCATTCAGAACTTCAATACGCCACCCTCTGTGTTGTGATTGTTCATACAACCAGTCGTGGCATTCCAATCTCCTCTTAGGTGTTAATTTCTTAGAATCATCAATTCCTTGTTCCTCAAGTAATGGGATATCTGATTGAGGTATTGCAACAATTGCTACTACTAGCGGCCCAATACACGGTCCTCGTCCAGCTTCATCAATTCCGGCAACCCACATATTGTCATCTCAGAGGTCAAGGTCTAATTCATCGCCTTGTTCCACTACGGCTGGAGAGGTGGCGGTGTGTGAATCCTTCGCATTCTTTGTTGATGAACTGCTTTGTTTAGATGATTCTGTTTTAGGTTTCAGGTATTTTGATCCCGACTTTTGCTTAGGTTTCCTCACAGTTCTCCCTGATTCTTGTTCCACTTTGTCAAATAATTCGTTTGCGGGATGTGAATCCTTTTCAATAACTAACTTACCAGCCAAGTCATCTAGCAAGTCACCTTCTATAGTGGTTTCATGGTGTTCTAAAACTGTATTAGCGGCATCAAGAAGGGATTCAGATGGTTTTTCTTTTTGTTTGCTCTTTGGCGGAGTATTAGTAGTGAACAAGTCTTGAAACACCCTGGCTGCAATTTTAGGTGCTTCAATGACTGTTCCAACAATTCCTTTGTTTCCTGTCCCACCTTTTTTGTCAAATTTCCCCATCCATTCTTCAGGCTTTTCAGGTGCGGCTGGCTCTGCTGCTGCCAACCTAGCCTTCCATGCTGCATCTTTGGCTGCTCGATGTTTGAGTGCTTGTAAAAGTCCAAGTGAGCCTGCTAGAACCACTAGAATAGTCATTACCAAGCCATTAAATTGATTCCATAAGTCGGCAGCAGCCATCTCAAGTTTCACCCAAGCAGAATCTTCGTGAATATTTTCAGGCCTCCATGCATCGGCTAGATATTCTATTTTTGTCTCGTTTACAAACATGATATCAGGACTCAAAATACTCTGCATTTCAACAGTCATAATGATTGTGCCATTTGCTTCGTTATCATGAGGCAGGTGCATCCAAGCTCGGAAAGTAAAGTTCACTCCAGGGGGTATTTGGACAATTTCAAAGAATCTAGGTGTGTCCGTGTCAGAACCATGTGTTGCTTGGTCTGGTGGGACAAAACCATGTTCTACACTCATATCAACATGAAGAGAAACTTGTAGTCCATCGTCTCCATTACCAAGGTTTCGTATTGTGTAGGCAACTGAAATATTGTCATGGGAATCAATGCTACTCTCAATTGCATGTAATTCCCAATTAACCAAAGGTGCAACTCGCAATCCAATGGTTTGAATACCAAGAATTTCACCTGAAACTAGTTTCAATGTGATTGTGACCGAACCATGAGAAAATGCCGGGGTCATCTCTTGAACAGTCAGTGTTAGTATTGCAGCCTCTTTGGTTTCATCTTTTGTTAGTACCGTCGTATGTTGGCTTAGTTCTGCGCCCAACCAACTTTCATTGTCAACAATTATTTCAAATGAATCTTCAAAATTTCCGGTATTGGTTATACTAATTGTAGCGCTACAACTTTGTTCAGGTGATACATCACTATCACCACAATTTTCCTCTACAAATAATTCACCTCCTCGTTCCCAAACTATGCTTGAATCAATGGTAATCATTACTCTCTCAGTTGGATTGTAATTACTCCATGCCACTATTCCAACCTTCATCTGTCCAGTAGCTAGAGATGGTGGTTGGATATCGATATCAATAGTGGCTTGTACATTTGCTCCTATACCATTTCCACCCTGCCCATTCAGGTTGTGGGCATTGTATATACCCACCCACCACCCATCGTGCTGATAGGAAATATTTTGTTCATGTTGATAGGACTGTTCTGGTGTGAATCCTGGCAATGGTAAATTATTGGAATCTAAGGGCACTACACGAGCGATCAGTTGTGCGGGTGAATTTCCAGTATTCCGAAGGGTAAGTGTAATTCGCTCTAATTTACCCGGCTCTAAACTAATATTACTGTTAGAAGAATCAAATTTTGCTTGAAACCACTCATCTGGTTCTAATGTGAAATTATATTTGACCTCAGCACCATCTAGGCTAGAAATAGCAGTTAACTGAAACGGGTGCCTCATAAAAGCTAGAGGAGCCCCATCTACTACGGGTGGAACTGTAATCGTATATTGCGGCCATCCTAATTCCCCTGATCCAATAACGATTTGATTTGGTTGGTGGCAAGGGATGATTGTGCCGAACCAGATACAATCCCAGCCAGCATCACTGGTGAGGATAAAATCAACCGCATCACTAACATTTGCTCCATTAGTGATGTTAATTGACATAGTCATCGGTGTATCAACAGACGCAAATGCGTTTAGACCAGAATTTGGCCCCCAAGATAGGTTACTTGTGTAGTTATTTGAGTTGTTTGATGTCCCAGCAATTGAGAATTCAACAAGTGAGATGGCTTTCTGATGGTGAGTATTATCTGTTTCAAGTATAGGAAGTACTGATACAGTTAGTACAAGGAGAAGTGCCAGTATCGGTTGCAACAGTGACCTGCGCATGGTTCTCGGAATTGGTATGGTTCTTGAAGAGTTGCTCCTGCTTGTGTGTGCTACAAGTCAATTTTTGTTCATTTTCTAATATTCCAATCACACATTCTAAGGCAAGGAACCATATTCGACCTATCATGGCGGGTATATGGCCATTCAAGAAAAAGGCGTCCGAGGCCGAAGGACAAAAAATTGTCACGTATAGTAAGGACGACCATCATGCCGAGGAAATCATATCGGATAGAAGCCATATTGAGGATGAACAATATCAAGCCGCTATTGATTTGTTGACAACCCCCCATCTTGGTAAAGAGTCTGCTGGCGAGGTTGTAAAAACTGAAGTTGTTGATACTCAACAAAATGAAGAAACAGTTGACTTAGTGGATACAGTTAGTGGTGGCGGAACTGAACGCGAATACGTACAGAGTGGTGACGGGTATTGGTATCTCAAGAATGATGATGGATCTTTTGATGAGGCTGCTTATGTGAAATCCGAAGATGGTTCTTTCAGTCCATATTCAGCGTAATTGTAAATCCAATTTAATGGACTGGGTCTGGAATCATCCTTCCTAGCGCCTCAACATCGAATTCACCAGCCTGAATCGGAACTCTTAGTTCAAATAAGTCCGCAATCACTGGGTCTATTTCCCCACAACTACCCACTTTTTTCCCATTGATTAGAATATCAGCCCCTCGCCCTTCTAACCAAGGTCCATCGCCTGATTTTATGGGCTTGTAGTTGACCTCAAGTTCTTCTTGTTCAACTCCTAAATCTCTTAGTAATGCTTGAGCAATGCCCTTCGCACCGGTAAATCCGGTACCTACTTCCGCACAGCCCCAAGCCACTCTGTCGTTGTTATGATGATCATGTACCACGGTGCCTAATTCATACACCCTTTGGGGTAATTCATGGTGGCGATTTGCTGCTAAAAGTCTGAGTAAACTTGGGAGAATGTATTGCCTCATTATTGTATGTTCAATTGTGATAGGATTATGTAATTCAGTAACACTACCACTGTGTTTTTGCCTCATTTTAGTAAATTGGTCACCTTCATTTGATAATGTGAGTGATTGTATCTGCTGTAATCCACAGCCCTGCAAACTTTCTCTAATTCTTCGATGTAGTGTCATTTTTTTAAGCGGTTTTCCGGCGATGCTTTGCATTGAAGTTGCGACACCTAGGTCTTCGTAACCAATCCCAGTGGCAACTTCTTCCACCATATCAACAGGGTGAAGGATGTCTGAGCGCCACCTTGGCATTTCAATTAGATATTCATCGCTACCAACTTCTGCATCAGCCCACCTCTCTGAAACAAGTGGGCCATCAGTGACTACTCGTCTACGAATGAAGCGGCCACCCATTCGATTGATTGCTTCAGAAATCTCAGCATCACTAAACTCTCTTCCAAGTACATTTTCTAGTAGTGATTTTGGCAATTTATGAGTTTGTGGTGAGCCATTTGGACAAATCGACATTTCTCCATTCCAACCTGTCAACTCAATGCTTTCAATGGTGCCACCGCGAACCGCCATCGAGAGGCATACTAGGAGCAGAGACGATTCGCATGCCTTTTTATCCCAGCCAGTTACATCAATGAAGAAATCTGTAGTTTCTTCGCTTACAGTTGTATGAGCACCATTGATTATGGGTGGGAAAGAAAGTACATCTCCAGAAGCATCTAGAATCACTGGGAATTTTTCAAAGCCATCAAGGAGATGTGCGTAATTTACACCTTTGGGGTGCTCACTAAGAATATCAGAAATTGTCATCTCTTCGTTCATTGCAAGAGGTATGAATTTGTACTTTGAATCAACAGTTATGACTCGGAAAGGTGGCTTAAGTCTTGATAGGTCGTGAACCCCGATGGAAGAGCGCCTTCTCCCTCTCCCTAATGCAAAGTGTAACTTTTCTTGGTGGTCCATCAATCCCTGGATGAATTGGCTTCGCGCTTCACTAGTATGTCCTGTGTTGACACCTCGCACTACTGCACCATAGATGATAGGACGTACATTTTCCAATGATGGGTCAACAGTCATCGTGATTGAGCCAGCCTTTACGGGCAGTTTTGGTTCAGCATCAGCATCATGAAGGAAAGTTCTGGTAGCGTAAGCCATAGTCTCAGCACTAAGGAGATCTGGGCGGTCTGGAAATACCTCAATTTCAACAGTATTATCATCACATTCTTCTACAACGCATCCAATTTTATCCAATTCCTCACCCCATAGAGCAGGGTCGTGGGTGATGTTAGCGCCTAGTTGGAGAATGCGTAGGTTTTGGTGGTCAAAAGTGACGGTTGGCATCCCAACATCCTCCATCACTGGCCAAGCCATTGTGGCATTGGTCTATCGTAACCGGCTAAGCGAATCCCAGTCATATTAGCAGTGTCTGAGTCTAGAGCCCTCAGGTGGCGGCGATTGAGTTGGTCAATACCATCTTCACCGATTTCTACTAATCGGCCTCGGATTTCAGAATCTAAAGTTGCTAACCAATTCTCAACGAACTCCGCCTTTCCTTTGTCGGTCTTAGGGATTTCAGAATTGGCAAATGGGTTGCTGACGATGAATTGTGCTCCAGCGGCAGCGATTATCAGCGCATCAGTTGCCGCTGCCTCCCAAGGTATGGAAATTCCTTGTGACACTCCTTTGCGAGTAAGCTGATGCTCACGTGCAGAAAGTCCAACCATTGGTAGAACTGCACTGGCTGGTAGGTGGGCAGCGGTTGCAGAGTCAGCAATCGCACCGTCACAGTCGAGTGCTGCCGCCATTCGATGAATCATTGAAATTCGGTCAATACCCCCGCTAAGAAGAATGAATTTATCATCAGCAAGTTTAGATTTCACCAATGAAATCATCGCATCTAATTCAGCATCGTTCATGCGTGGTAAATCATCTAGGCAAATCACCGCTCCAGCAGCGTTACTCAATCCATCGGTGCAATCATGAAGGTTAGTTTCACTAATCCGTAACAAGTCAATTTCTCTTGGGTGAGTACTTACTATGCATGGCTGGCGATTTAGGAAATCTCCCTTCAAACCCTTTCCACTTTCAAGTCGTGGGAATACCGGTAAGGGGAGTAACATCCCCTTTTCTTCACCTCTTAGTTGTAATAGTGTTAACAAATCAAGTGGGGCATGTTCGTGAAGTCTAGGGTTTCCACCTGAGACAATAGTAATAGCATCAAACTGAGAATCAATTCCTCGTGATGGTATTGAAATGGTTGTTGAATGCTCAGTATCTGTGATTATCAAAGCAGCATCTGAATCGATTTTGAGATTGATTTCCTTCAGTATTTCATTAATTTCTGTTAATTTATCGCTGCTTAGTACAATACTTGTTGCACCTTCACCTGGTGGTGGGCAACGCCCATTAACTATGATTTGGCCACCTTTCATATTGGTTCCAATATCTGATGCTGCATCTCCCATGATGACCAATGTGCCGCCTTCCATGCCAGCACCCGCTCGTTTCCCAGCCGAACCTCGGACAACCACTAATCCTCCAGACATCCCTGCACCAGCTTCTGGTCCAGATGATGCATGACAGATAATTTGACCATCTTGTTGTTTCATTCCGAGCCGAGCCCCACATTCTTGTTCAACAACGAGTTTTGCCCCTCTATTCCAAGCCCCAAACCAACCACCAACTTCTCCTTCAAGTGTGAAATTACCACCTTCTGCACAAATTGCGGCCAAATCTCCAATGTTGCCTAGCAAGCGGACTCTCGCCCCAACGGGAAGATGTGAAGCAACACCCATCTCTCCATCTCGTGGTTTAGGGTCATCTCCTCGGCCCCAACCAATCTTAATCGCCTTGTTTGATTCAAGGGCACGAACGAGCAGTGAATCGAGCTCACGATTCAACTGAATACTCTTCTCAACCATCTCTCGCATGGTACTACCTCTACCCTCTTGGATACCACCTTCTTATTGATGCTGACGCACGAAGTGGTAGGTAATTTTGCTAATTAGCGTCCTTAGGGCGATAGTTCAAACTTCATTTTGTGGATTATTTCCCGACTAATAATTCATTGTTCTTTATCCGTGATGTTCATAGATTGGTGTCTATCGCAATGGATTGCCGGCAACGGCATGTGTGGTCAGCGGATGTCTAAAATCAAGGTCGCAATCAATGGATTTGGGACGATTGGAAAGCGTGTGGCTGATGCTGTTGACGCCCAAGATGATATGGAACTCGTTGGTGTAACAAAGACAGGCCCTTCGTTTGGTTGTGATTTAGCAGTCAAGAAGGGCTTTCCACTGTATTGTACCTTTGATGAACCGGATAGAATCGCTCGCTTCGCCGACCAAGGTTATGTTTGCTCAGGTGGTCTTTCAGATTTACTTGCAATTACTGATGTTGTAGTTGATTGTTCACCTGGGAAAACGGGTGCAGAAAACCTTGCTAAATACCAAGCTGCTGGTGTGAAATATATGTTCCAAGGCGGTGAAAAACACACTCTTACTGGGCGCTCATACACCAGTTCAGCGAACCATGCTGAGAATCTTAACGTAGAGGGGACACGGGTTGTTTCGTGCAACACAACAGGGCTTTCAAGAACATTAGTTCCTTTGTATGACCATTGTGGCTCACTAAAAGTTGAGTGCACCATGATTCGAAGGGCTGCTGACCCAGGTGATTCAGGTAAAGGGCCAATTAATGCGATCAAACCGGTTCTCAAAGTGCCAAGTCATCATGGTCCTGATGTGATGACCGTTAAGCCAGAAATTGAAATCAATTCGTTAGCAGTAGCGGTACCAACAACAATCATGCATACTCACGCAATAACCGCTGATTTACCACCTGGTCATGGCTTGACGACCGAAAGTATTCTTGACATGTGGAGAGAGACTCCAAGAGTGATTGTAATGCATGGTGCAGATAACCGAATTACTACCACTGCAGAAGTAATGGAAATGGCCCGAGATATTGGCCGCAAATGGGGCGATTTGCATGAAATTTTTGTGTGGGAAGATGGTGTATCTTTGCAAGGAGACCGCCTTTATTATTTCCAAGCAATTCACCAAGAAAGTGACGTTATCCCCGAAAATGTGGACTGTATCCGAGCACTTATGGGGACTGAGAGTGATTGGCAAACAAGTGTTGCAAAAACTGATGCAGCGATTGATATTTACTACAACTTGTAATCAATCAACTAACCTTGTTAGTTTGAATGCAAGCGTGTTATTTGGGCTCAGATTTCAGAAAAAGTGCTATGAGCATGAGACGCTCTTAGAGCGTCAACCATCAAAAGGGGTGCATTGAGTCGCCAAGTCAATGCGTCGAGTATTAGCGCCTGTCCTCCTTGTTTTTCTGATGCTCACAACATCTTGGGCAAGTCTTGCCGATGGGGATGTTGAAAATCCCGAAACCTCCACCTCACAACTTGAGCAATTAACTCCACAATGGACTGCAGAACAGGCCGCTTTGCAATGGGGTAGCACCTCTCCAAATGATGGGCCTTTGGTATCTCTCACCGAGTCATCTCACAAAATTCACACTATTTTGGGCTCTTTTGACCCAACTAGTGAAACACCACCGTTGCCACCAGAAGCCTATCGTGACCACTTTGATATTGACAACACTAGGTTTGCAATCGTGCAACTCGTAGAACACGATTACACGGTGTTTGAAGAATTGGTGACTCGTCTTGGTTTAGTGGATTTGGATTACATTCCTGATGATAGTTACTTGGTGCGTTTGCCTGCAGACTCTAGTGCTGCCTTATCGGCGATAGAAGAACTGTCCAATCACCCCTCAATTCGTGCAGTTGTTGTTCAACACCCGGGGTGGAGAGTCCATCCCGATTTGATGCAAATTTCGTTGGATGCTTTCTCAGGCATTTCAGTTCCTGATATCGATGTTGATGTAACTCCTGCCGGCGACCTCTCGATTGAACAGATTGGTGAATTACAGGAGCATCTTTCTTCAACGGGTGCAGAAGAAGTCCGTTGCGATGCTTGGTTATGTCAAGTAAAAGGAATAGGCCCTGGTTGGATGCTTGTCCTCGCTAATGATGGCAGAATCCTATTCACAGAACCAAGTAGTAATCTTGTTCTTGCTAATGATTATGCACGTAATATTGCTAGAATTGATGAAGTTGTAAATAATCACAACAGTGGTTTGGATGGCACTGGAGAAGTTGCTGCAATATCTGATTCAGGACTTGATTCAGATCACGGTGACTTCACTGGTCGCTTGTTGACTATCTACAATAACTTCGGCCCTGATAATTCGGGTGCCGATATGAATACCGGTCACGGTACTCATGTTGCTGGTATCATGCTAGGTGATGGTTCAGGTGACTCAACCTACCAAGGTATGGCTCCTGCTACAACCTTCCAATTTTACCAATTGGAGCACGACCAGTCAGGACAACTGGCTCGGTGGGGCTCGTTATACGATATGTTCCGGCACTCTCGTCAGCAGTCAGCAGGAGTTCACAGCAATTCTTGGGGGGCTGAGAACATGGGTGGGCAATATACCTCTGATAGCCGGTCTGCAGACGCATTCATGGATGATTACAGCGATTATACCGTCCTATTCGCAGCCGGCAATGACGGTGCGTCAGGTCAAACTACGGTGTCGCCACCTTCAACTGCCAAGAATGTCCTGACAGTGGGTGCATCAACAACTGGCCGTCCATTCACAGCATCCGTTGGCCAAGTTGCATCCTTCTCCAGCCAAGGTAACACGCTTGACGGGCGAATCAAGCCAGATATAGTCGCCCCGGGAGTACAAATTTGTTCGGCTAGGGCAGAAGAAGCCCAGTATCCAGCCGGGCCGTCCTGTTCTAACGCAAGACACGGAAATAACGACCCGATGTACATGAAGGCTGATGGGACATCTGCTGCAACTCCTGTTGCAGCTGGAGCCACAGTTCTTGTTCGCCAATTCCTACGCAACTACATGAATCTAAATCAACCTAGAAGCGATTTGATTAGAGCAATTATCATCAATGGTGCTAAGGACTTAGGTTCTTCAGATATTCCAAATTCGGATGAAGGGTGGGGCCAACTCGATTTGCAACGAAGCATCTATCCAACTAGTGGGATTTTGGCGTTGAATACTTTCTTTGACCAAAATCAAACCCTCACACCTGGGTATTCGTACTTGTACACATATGGAATAGATGGTGCTTACGGATTCTCTGTGACTTTGGTGTGGAACGACCGTGAAGGTTCATCCTCAGCCAGTCAATCTTCTCCACGTTTGGTCAACAATCTCAATCTTCTAGTGTCTGCGCCTGATGGTACGACATACAAGGGCAACATGTTTTCAAATGGCTTCTCAACATCTGGAGGTACCTATGATACTCTAAACAATGTAGAGAGGGTAAAGGTTGGAAGCACACAATCTGGTAACTGGACAATCCAGGTGTCAAACTCTGGAGGAAACTCGCAAAATTATGCAATAGTAATTACCGCAATGGGGAATGAAAATCCAGTTAGTGATTTGGCTACTGTGTCCTCAAGTTTGTGGGTCTCTTCTAATGAACCACTAGAGAGTGAAACATTGATAATTGGTGCTAATTGGGTCAATCAAGCACCTTCAACCACGGCACCTTATGAGGTGAAAGTTGAAGATTTAACAACCGGAGTTATTCTGTATAATGTTTCTAAGAATGGACTTGCTGGAGGGTCAAGTGACTCTCTTGTTTTCACTCACGCATTCACTCCAACTGGATTCCATAACTTACGTCTGACTTTAGATGTTTATGATACGGTAGACGAACCCAATGACTTCACTTCTGGAGTCAATAACAACGTCTATGATTTGCAGGTGAATGTATCTGCAATCGGGGTTAGAATCACCCCGTATACCGAGGCTGGTGCTCCACCAGTGGGTGAAACCGAATTAGAGGCTGCTAAGGTTCGTCACATTGACCCATCTGTTGATGATGCAATCACATTTAGGTTAAAGATTGCAAATGAAGGTACGAGCAATGAGAGCGTTGATTTCAGGGTTACTCCTGTTCAACTTCTTCGTGACGATGGGATGCTAGACCCACCATCTGATAATTGGCTAAAATTCCTTACAATTGAACCATTCTATCAACTTGATGCGATGGGTGGAGGAAATAGTGAAGTCGTGCTTGATTTAACATTAAGAGATGATACGGCAGACCTAGGTGCGACACCCTACCCATTGTACGCTTTACCAGGCACTTACGTGGTGGATTTGACCGCTTGGTATCGTTCATCCCCAGTGGTTTCACATACAGTTAGACTAACTATTATTGTTGATGATATTGATGGGATGATTACCTCATTAGCCGGTGTTTCTGGACTTACAGCAATTCCTGGTGAGGAGGCGACATTCTCGGTTTCTGTGATGAACCCGGGGAACTCTCCTAGCGTTTACAACGTCTCTTGTGAGACCCCAAATCGTTGGACAATTGCTCTAGGTGATGGCAATTCATCTAGCATCACTCTTGAGCCTCTTGCTCGTTTACAATATCTTTCAGTTGCAGTCAGAGTGATGGTCCCCTCGATGTCTGATGGGGAACCAGCAGCAGGGGTTGTTGAGGACATCACCTGTGTTACATCGCATGCAACTAATCCTTCTCTATCAGAGATTGATTCAACATCAATTACTGTAGCAGTCCTTGAAAAATTTGGTACTGATTTGTATTCTTCTACTGGGATTCCCGTTGGTGCCGCAGGAAATGCTCTTGATGAGGCTGTAAATAATGGGCAAGATCTCAATCTAACCTTGACAATTTCAAATCTTGGCAATGTGCCAATTAATCTCAATGTCAAAGTCACACCATCTAATCCAAATTGGCCACTAGCATTGTTTTGTGATGGTGATGAGGATGATAATACACTTACGCTTTCAGTAGAACGCGGTGAGGCCACCGATTGCAGAATCCAAGTTATTGTCCCAGCAGAGGCCTCAAATGGTGATTCCAATACAATCAATATTAGAATACAATTTACATTATCTAATTTCATCATCAATAGAACAGAACTCAAAGTAGAAGAGAGGCCGGAATTAGTTTTGCTAGGTCCACCTCTTGATACAATGAATGTCATACCTGGTAAAACCGCTTATGGCACTTTCACAATCATCAATCAAGGAAATGTTCCGTTGACCCTTACATGGGAGTTTGGAAGTGTTCCGGAAGATTGGCAGGTTGGCTTCAAGACCCCTCCTGATAATGCTCTTGGAATACATAGGGAAGAGACCCTACAAATCTCTATTCTAATGCCATCTGGCACACCCACTGGTTTGCTCAGTAATTCATTTACTCTCTTAGTCACAGGTACTACTGCTGGCGGCGAAGAACTGGCTCGTAGTGTGATGGTTTCTCTGATTGGAGGAAAGGGCGTTTGGTTATCATTATCAACTGATATCGATGACTTTGAAAGAGTTGAGAAAGGTGGTGAAAGGTCAGTCAACATGACAGTCAAAAATGATGGTAATACCGCTTGTAAGGTTGACTTTGAAATTCTATCGGATGCGGGTTGGCTTGTGACCGGATTATCAACTATTCAGAATCTTGATGCAGGTGAATCAACAGTTCTTGAAATCTTGATTATAAATGACGATGGTGTTGGTTCAACTGATGTCGTTATTACAGCAGTACCAACTTCTTCAGAAGACGCGGAATTGATTAATGGCTCAACTGAAATCCATATGTCATCTACTTCACTTACCGGCGATGACGGTGGCTTGTTGAATATCTTGGAGTCAGCCGGCGTACCCGGGTGGGCAGTAGGCTTGGTAGCATTACTTTTGCTGGCTGGTTTAGCGGGTGCAGTAATAATGCTGAGGAAAAACTCAAACACATTTGACTCAGGTGAACAAATCATTTCCTCGGGGTCAGAAATCTTAGGTAGTGTTGAGCAGCGTAGAGATGCAGCACTTGATACTGGAGTTGCTAACGATGACATGGTTTCTGGGACTGTTAGTTCAAAGGAGATTGCAGCAGCGTTAGCTGCTTCGGGCCCGGGCCCTCTTGCAGCGCCTAAGCCAACAGGTCCACCTCCTCCACCGAAAGGTCTGCCGCCACTTCCAGGTGGTCCTCCTCCTCCGCCAACGGGTTAGGTCCCAGATAGGGATGGACGAAATCAGTTCACGACCGTCGTGCTTATTGAGAAGGTCTATTTCGCCGTTGATATGAGTCAGTCAATCGTGCTCTTTGGGCCACCCGGTGCAGGCAAGGGTACTCAAGCCGATGCAATAGTTGAGGCAACAGGGAAACCACAGGTTTCTACTGGTGATATGTTACGAGCTGCTTTAGCGGCTGGGACTTCACTTGGTCTAGAGGCTAAGAAGTACATGGAAGCAGGTGAATTAGTACCTGATGATGTCATCATCGACTTGATTGAAGAGAGAATGCAACAAGATGATGCTGGGGATGGTGTACTGTTTGATGGATTCCCAAGAACAATCACCCAAGCAGAAGCCTTGGCAAAAATCGCAGAAGTCTCTTTGGTAATTTCAATAGATGTGCCTGACAATGCAATTGTTGAGAGAATTGTAGGTAGAAGGATGGATCCTGAAACAGGCGATATTTACCATGTGACATTCAAGCCTGCACCAGCAGAAATATCTGGTCGCCTCATTCAAAGGAAGGATGACAACGAAGAGGCAGTTAGAACCCGCCTTACGGCGTATCATAACCAGACATCACCACTTGCAATTTGGTATGCGGAAAAGGGCTTGCTTGCTACGGTCAACGGAAATCAAGCAATGGATGATGTCGGGGCCGAAATCTCAGCGGTTCTAAACTAATAAATCGGGTGATTTCATGTCAAAAAGGGGGCGCGCTCGAAACCTAAAAGCCAGAAAAGCCCGCGCTAACACCTCACGAAATCATCTTGAAAATCTTCTGCAAGAACCTTGGGAACACTCTGAATCATCAGTTAATTCAGCGGCTAAGGATATACTGCATTTGTCAAAGAAACACCGTTTGGGCCTCCCCAACGGGAGAAGGTCTTGGGTATGTCGCTCGTGTAAAATCGCATTGAGGCCAGGGATTAATGCAAGTGTACGTGTACGCAGAAAGATTTGGCGAATCACCTGTTTATCTTGCGGTGGTACTAACCGTCGCGGACCAGATTATCTTAGGAGTGATGTAAAATGACCAAGAATGAAAAGAGATTGAAAAAAGAAGCACTAAATCCATTTTTAGAGGTGACAATAAGAGTGGGGAAATCTGGCTTGACAGATTCAGTCGTTGATGAACTAGATTCTCAGTTGAAGTCCCGTACAATGGTCAAGGCAAAACTTAATCGCGGTTTGGCAGATGATTCTGCAGACCGCAAAGATATGTGGCAGATGTTGGCTGAACAAACTTCTTCAAAACTAATTCTCATGCGAGGGAATATTGCAGTTTTCTATCGTTAGGGTTTAATTTCGTCAAAAACCTCAAATGTTGATATTGGGGTTAATATTCACTAATAATCCCTGATAAGATGGCGGAGCATTCAACTGCAATTCGGACCTCCGAGGTTCAATGACAGTAATACCACCCACTTGGCTTGAGGGTTTGCTGGGGACACTCATTCTCTCTTTGCTGGTTGCAATAGCAATCCGTTGGGTGAGACTTCCCTACACAATTGCATTGGTTATTGTCGGTCTTGTTCTGGGTTGGCTCGGCGAATCACTTTTCGCAGGTTTGGAGCCCGGTGGCGGATTGCTTTCAGCCGAATTAATTCTGTTTATTCTGCTTCCACCTCTCCTGTTTGAGGGCTCATCAGCTATGCACATTGAGAAACTTCGTCAGAATTGGAAAACAATTTCCTTGCTAGCCATTCCAGGGGTGCTTCTTAATACCTTGATTATCGGCTTAATCTGTTGGAGATTTGTTTGGTGGGGTGAAGATAATGGTATGCTTTACGGCCTCTTAGTTGGCTCAATCTTGGCTGCTACTGACCCTGTTAGCGTGCTTGCGCTGGTGCGCTCCTTAGGGGCTCCTAAGCGGCTTTCAGTTTTACTTGAAGGTGAATCACTATTCAATGACGGTACTGCGATTGTAGTGTTTAACATCATTCTATTAACTACACTTTCAGTGATTGCAGGCCAAACTATTGATGTTGGTAATATCATCACTGATGGGATTGCATCCTTCATTCTAGTTGTTACAATTGGCGTTGTTGCTGGTTATATTTGTGGCATGGTTGCCAACCATTTATTGCATCAGAGCGAAGACCATTTAGTTGAAATTGCTCTCACCGTTGCGTTAGCATTCGGCTCATTTTTGCTAGCAGAATTGATGCATGGTAGTGGTGTGATTTCAGTGGTGGTTGCTGGCCTTTTAGTTGGGAATAAAGGTGTCCAGGAAGGTATGACACCAACAGCAAGAGTTGGATTACACCACTTTTGGGAAGTTGTTTCATTCCTTGTCAACAGTATTCTATTCGTTGTTGTTGGTTATGAATTACAATCAGTATTGGCGTGGGATATGCACACAGGTTACCTAGCATTCATCGCTATTCTTGGTGCATTAGTGGCAAGATTGGTGGTATTCCCATTGACAGGAATTGCAAACATTGGCGAGGCTAACAAGGTCAATGGGAAATGGCAATTGGCAATGTGGTGGGGTGGATTACGCGGAAGCATCCCAATTGCTCTGTTGTTGTTGCTCTCACACATCGTACATGACGGGCAAAAGTTGTTGATAGATGGTGAAATAGTCAATATCCAATTTGATGAGGCGATTTATCACGATATGTTAGTGCTCACCTTTAGTGTAATTTTATTCACTTTACTTGTTCAAGGTTTAACCATGAAACCACTCCTTTCAAAGTTGGGGATTTCTGGTCGCTTAGCAGAAAGTGAAGCAAAGTACGAGTCGTCATTAGCAAGGCTAGTTGCTTCACGTGCGGCTCTACGAAAACTGTCATCTCTCAGCACTCAAGGAATGATTAGTGAAATCGACCGAGAGCGAATGGCTGCACCATACCATGCTAGTATAGAGAAGGCCAAATCACGAATTGATAAATTAGCAACCACTTCTCTTGTTCATGCAAGTAGAATTGAATCAGCAAGGCGGGATCTAATTCGTGCGGAAATTGAGGCTTTACGTGAGGCGGAGAGGCTAGGCCAGTTGAACCCGCATGTGATTGGAAGCACATTGAAAGGACTCGCTTCTGCTTTGGCATCATCAGAATTTGCACATGAAGAAATTACTGTTGTGAAAGATTCACAATCTGAAGAATTTGAAGAAGTAATGGATCCAGAAGA
>LWDU01037587.1_pt1 | contig 74141 bp, 57 predicted proteins | sample 727161 | NCBI WGS metagenome assembly LWDU01 (sample SAMN04566230, study PRJNA314399) | hydrothermal vent metagenome | isolation source: deep sea hydrothermal plume seawater | place: Mexico: Gulf of California, Guaymas Basin | collected 2004-07-11 | reverse complement strand
GCATCTTGCCTCCGTCGATCAAGTTGCCATAGCGCCGGAGCAGCGGCCCGTTGACCAGCAGGGAGAGGGCGAGACCAAGGGCCAATATTCCAGGAACGACTTTGGTCGGAGTTCTGGTGAGGCTGCCAAGCGAACTGGAATCGTCGGCTAATACACCCCACTCCCCATGCAGGTGGAACCATGCTTTTTCGATCACGACGCACACCAGAATTCCCATGGCAGGCACAAACAGCAGGGCATACCAATCGTGCACCCGGCCCGCGAGCCCACTGACCATCAGGAGCGCTATGAGCCAGGCGAACAGGAAGCCGGTGCCCTGGGGTCTTGATTTCAAGCTGCAGATCATCAGCATCGCAAAAAGGCCCCACAGGATCGGAAGGGTGGCACTGTTCCAACCCGCCCAGGGCTGTGAGTAGAGCAAACGCCAGAGGTATTCTGATGCGGGCAGGGTGAGGCTGCCAAGCAAGCTGGAATCTGTGTGCCCCGCCAGACCGCCGAGTACCAGATGTCGTGCTCCTACTCCAAGGGCCACTCCAAGGATCGTGGGCCATGCGTTTCGGATGGCGCTTTTGAATCTCCGCGCCAGAGTTCCCTCACTTTCGATCAACAGCAACAAGGGTCCCAGGAGAGCAACCACCGCGCCCGTCTCTTTGGCCGCAAACGCGCACCAGGAGAGCAAACAGAGTCCAATAGCGCGGCCTCTCCCCAGCGCAGCGCCAGGACGAACCTGCATCAGCAGCACAGCCAGGGTGAGGCAAAGTGCCAGGTTGTCCGCTCGTCGGGCAGGGAAAGGCAGGACCTCTGCTTGTAGTGGATGGGCCACAAAGAAAAGCCCTGCCACACACGCGCTCCAAATCTTGAGACCTCCGATCCGGCGGGCCAATCCAAAGACCAAAGTTCCGCTGATGGCGCAAACCAAGAGGTTTGTCAGGTGATAACCCCGGGGCTCAAGTCCATGCAGGGCGCGGTCGAGGGCAAAAGATAGCTGCACCAGGGGTCGGTGAAAGTGGCCGTCGGGGTAGCGGCCGTCCATCAGTTCGATGGAAACCAGGCGCCATAGGTCTCCCAGTTCTTTCACACTCGATGAAGCAATCAGCGGGTAGGCGTCATAACCCAAGAGGGGCAGGGCGCTGATCCAGCAGAGTCCCCCGAGGGCAGTGACTACGATCAAGGCGCAAGCGACGAATGCGCTCTTTTGTCCACCTCGCTTGGGTTCAGCGCTGTTCATCGATCGTCCTCGCCTCCCGAGTAGCCCATGGATTCAAGGGTGCGCATGAGGTCTTCCAGTTCCTTGTCCGAACGGACCGTTCCCTGATCCGCTTGGGAACGGCTGCGCAGCGTGGGATCGAGCTTCTTGGAAATCATCTGGGGTTTGCGAGTTGTGCGCAGGATTTCCCCGTGAAATGAGCCACTGAACTCCGTGTAGAGGGGTTGCTCCAGGAGGTGCAGAATCGTCGGCCCAAGATCGGTAATCGACCAGCGTGCCCGTTGGCTTTCCATTGCAATGGAAGGCCCTGCAAGGACTGCAATTCCGTCCAGGGCGTGGTCCGGGAAACCGGCAGGCAGGCGTGAGTGCAAGATATCTCCTGAACCCAGGACAACCCGCAGGTCGGTTACGGTTTCGAACACCAGATCCGGCAAGGCCCGGCGCTGAGGCCCGGGCATCAATTTGCTGGCGCGCCAGACCTTGGTGACTACTGGCTGGCCGTCGATACTGAGGGATCGCAGGTCCTCTTCCAAAGCCTTGAGCAACTCGTTGACTTGTTTGGGATCCACCACGCCACCGTGATCGCGACCGGCCACATTCAGGCGCAGGGAGCCAAAGTTGCCCTCACAGTCCATGGCCAAGGCGCGGGATCGGGCCAGATCGATGTTCTTCATGCGGGCCCGATGGGCCGTGGGTCGGGCATCCGCCAGGGGTCCCATTTGGCCGCGCACAGGGGCATCCGTCGACTTGCGCTCGGTCCATTTGTTCTGGATCAAGAACGCTTCCAGGTCAAGAGACCGTGGGTACCTCTGGAATCCATGATCGCTTACGACCAGCACATCGGTCTGGGGACCCGCCGCTTCGATCAGGGAACCCAGGACCTGATCCAGTTGCACCAACAACTGGGCCACGGGCCCTTCCATGTCAGTTGAATAACGCTGGTGCGAGATCACATCGAGGCTCTTGAAGACCGTCACCGCGCAACGCCAGTTGTGTTGGGACAAGAGCTCCACCAGAGCCTGTTCCTTGATCTCCAACTGTTGTTGGACTCGTTGAGCATCCGGAAGAGAACTCCCACGCCAGACTCCCAGATCTGGCACAAAGCCCCGCTGCAGCAGCCGACGCTCATAGGCCTCAGGTAGGGCGAAGCCGCCCTCGTGGGGGGCCAACATGCCCGCTACCATGACACCCTTGATGGGCTCAGGTGGCCAGGTGACGGGAACTCCGAACACATGCACGCCCACCCCGCGGGAGCTCAGGATGCGCCAGAGCGGTGGTGCCTGGTTGGAGCGACTGGAGATCAGCCTCACATCGCTGCTGTCAGCCACCGGTTCGAAGAAACCAAAGACCCCTGTTTCTCCCGGTCCCATTCCGCTGAAGGCACTGGTCCAGGCTGCAGAGCTGATCGGAATGCGCGTGCTTTCCAGTTGGGCCGTGCGGCCTTTCGCCTGCAGTTGTGCGAGGTTCGGCAAGCGCCCCGCCGCCAAGAGGGGATCAATCAAGTCGAAGCTCGCCCCGTCCCAACCGACCACCAGCACTCTTGAGGGCTGGCTCGGACCTTGGTCCATGCATGAACCAAACAGCAGCAAAGGCAACAATACGGCCCAGCGCCTTCGGGGGCGGGTGGAGGTCATGGGGGCTAGAGGCACGGTGGACCTACGCGCGGGACTTCCGCGAGTGAGATACAGTAGGGACCCAAGCCCTGCGGTCTCAGAACGAAATCGATTCCATGGGATCGGCCAGGCCCGCCATCACTCCTCGGCGGTCTTCAACCGCTCTCGCCAAGGCGGTCCAGGGCCGGTCATCCCGAGGGATGAGCACAATGCGGCTGCCCGAGGTCGCGGGCACTTCTACTCGATGGCCTCGAATTTCACCGACAACACCCAGCTGGGAGTTTTGAGTTCAGCGAGGGGCACATCGACCAGGACGCCCTCCTCATTGAGTTCTGAGACATAGATCTCGCCGTCCATTTCTTTGATGCTGCCGCTTCCGCCCTTGCTGAATGTGATGTGGGAAGCCAGGTAGATGGTCTTTCCCATCTGCACGGTGTCCGGGCCGACTCTTCCGCCAGTCATCAGGACTCCCACTTCGTCTGATGGCTTGCGTAACGATGAAGGGACGACCCCTTCATAACTGGCGTAGTTGTTCCAGTTCATGTTGAATCGCAGTACGGTGCTGTCTTCGAGTTCCGGGTGAGCCTGCTCCAGCTTGGCTGCGGCTCCGCTCCCGACAAGTGCAGCTAGGTCTCCGAGCACCTGGCTTCCCTCGACCTCTTCAGTTGTAAACCGGAACTCACGCAATCGATTGAATGGAATCGATGCACTGGTCTCGTTGGAGGTATTGCCAGCAATGGTCGAGCCGACCTGTTTGTTGCCATTGGAACCGGTGATTGTAAACTCGAAGTTGCAAGGTGATCCGATTCCGAACTCCCAGGCCCTGGTTCCCGATTCATCCGTTTCCATGTCCCGAATGATCACGCTCCCGGGAGGGACGTCTTCGAACCATGCCATGACCTCAGTGGATTCACGTTCAGGTGAGGCTTCGACTGGATCTGACTCGCTGCAGCTTCCTGCAAGAAGGGCCAGACTTATTCCAAAGGTGGTTGAAATGAAACTCTTGGTGGTCCTGGTTGTGTCCTCTTTCATTGTGATTGTGGTGCACGCATAGGTGCTCAGATGACAGGGGTTACTTGGTTGCCTGTGAGGGGAGCCGTGTCCTGGACCGTGAGTCGATTCTACTCCTTGTGGCTACCTTGTGAGTCATTTCTGCTTGGCTGGTCCAGCCCAGACCGTGGTTGGCTGGCTGCCTGTTGGTCAGAGTCTTCCTTCTCCCCTGCGAAGATGGGCACGGTCTATTTCAGTTGCCACTCCATGCAAGTTGCCTTGATATGGAATTGCCTGTCGATGGAGTCCCTTCAAGGCTGGTCTGCGCGCGGGAGAAGAGAGGATTCTCATGGAGGGAGATGAAGGCGGGGGCTCACATCGTTGGGCGAACATCAAATACATTTCCCAAGCGGACGCTCGCTTCACCCCGCTGCTTGCCGTACACCAGGGTCATGACCATCCGCCGTTCTCTTGAGATTCCCCTTTGGGGTTTCGCTGCGCTCGTGTTCGCTGGAACCTTGGGCGCTGCCTTGCTTGTGCGCAGCTTGAGCGATCAGAAGCGGGTCTCTTCTGGAGAGGTTTTTGACCTGGCGCTCACATCTGCCGAGCAACGTCGAGCGGCCGCTTATCGTTCGGCGGTCAAGTCCGTGGTTCATGTTCGCGCGGTGCATGACGAGGCGGCCTCCTTGGCCGAGCCCCTGCCCAGTCAGGCGGTTCCACCGGGGCAGGGATCTGGTCTGATCTGGGATGCTGATGGCCTGATCGTGACCTCAGCGCACCTCTTGCGGGGGCACAACCAGATTCAGGTGACACTCTTCGACGGCAGTGTCTGGGAGGCCGAGTATGTGGGTCAGTTGGATCAGGTCGATGTTGCTGTGTTGGCGATTGCAGCCCCGCGCAGGGTCCTCTTTCCTCTGCCCCTGGGCCAGTCCGCCAGTCTTGTGGTGGGGCAGGAGACCCTGGTGATTGGCAATCCCTTCGGCCTCAAGACAACCTTGACCAGTGGGATCATCAGTGGCCTTGATCGTAGTCTGGGTCTGGGGAGTGGTCATGTGGTCGAGGGGGTCATTCAGACTGATTCAGCCATCAACCCTGGCAACTCCGGCGGGCCAGTGCTTGACTCCCTGGGCAGAGTGATTGGCATGGCGACTGCCGTGCATCTCGCCGATGCTGATGGCCCGGCATTCAACGTGGGCGTGGGCTACGCAGTGCCGGTGGATTTGATCGCGCTTGCCGTGCCCGAGCTGATTCGAGTTGGGATTGCTCCCAACTTCGAACTCGGATTTCATCTGGCTCCGGACTGGCAAGCGCGGATCATGTTGGCTCCCCTGGGAGTCAAGGGCGTCTTGCCCTTGGAGGTGGTGCCCGGCAGTCCAGCTTACCGAGCGGGACTCAATTCGGTGGCAACCGCCCAGGGTGCTCTGGCCATTATCGATGTGATCGTTGGCCTGCAGGGTCAGGCCTGCGCAGACCGCGAGGAGTTCATGCGGCACCTGGAGGCCCATCCACCCGGGACAGACTTGTCCCTGGAAGTTGCGCAGGTGCTGGCAACTCTGGCGATTGATTCTGAGCCCGGCGCGGGGATCCGCGCGCGACTGATTTCCAGGGCCAGCGAGGTTGAGCGGCGCATCATCACCCTGCAGCTGGAAGAGAGATAGGCAAAAAAAACGGCCCCCTCCGTGGGGAGGGGGCCGCGTGGATTTGATGGATCAGGGGCAGGCTCAGATGTCGTTGACCCCGTCGGGGTCGACGCCGACCAGTATCTTGCCGAGCAGAGCGTTGAGTTGCTTGCGCTCGTTTTTCTTGAGGTTGCCGACAATGTCCTCGGCCGCCGCCAGGCGCGGGCGCAAGGCCTTTTGAGCCAGACGCTTGCCCTTGGCAGTCAGCTGAGCCATCACCAGGCGCCCGTCATCCTTTGATGTGACGCGCTTGATCAGGCCACGCTCGCCCAGCTTGTCCAAGCGGTGGGTGATCGAGGCGCTGGAACGACCGGTTTCCCGGGCGATGACACCAGCGCTGGCCTGATGGGGTGACCCTCGGCGCAAGAGCATGGCAAGCACTTCCCACTCGTAGGTCACGAGGTCGAAGTCAGCAAGTGCGTCCTGGGAGGCCTGATAGAAATGTTCGGTAAGAAGGCGGCAGCGGGTAGCAACACCCACGGATTCCGTGTCACCACGGGGGGCCAACTTCTTCCAGTCCTTTTCAATTCTTGATACGCGGTCAGTCATGGGGCGAAGACAATACAGAGAGGCTCCTTCTGAGTCGAGAGTTTTTCTTTCGAAGATTGAGGAGGCTGTCCGATTGGTGGGAGTCCTGTTGTTCAGGAATTCAGATATCGGGCTGGTATAAATTGTCGCAGGCGTGCGATCGTGTTCTCAATTGGACCAAACACCCATGAGAATTCATGCCTCGCAGGCTGGGCATGGCGGCCCTCGAAACGGGGCAGTGCGACCGTCTCCATGAGCCCCTTGAATGGCCCCTACTTACGATCCTGTTGTCCGAGCCGCAGGCAGAGCCACCGCCCTGGGAGAGTGCTGGATGACAGATCAGCCACAGTGCGCGTCATAAGCGCTTTGTAACTCGGTGGCCACCACATCGGGCGTGCTGCCCTCGATGTCCTGGCGCTGGATCATCTGGACCAGTTGACCGTCCTTCATCAGGGCGATTTGAGGGGAACTGGGCCGATAGGGCTTGAAGTACTCCCGTGCCCGGGCGGTGGCCTCGGTCTCCATGCCGGCAAAGACCGTTACGATCTGGTCCGGTTTCTTCTCGGCCATCAGGGACAGTCGCAGACCCGGGCGGGCGCTGCCCGCCGCGCAGCCGCAGACCGAATTGACAAATACCAGTGTTGTGCCGGGGGTGCGCAGGGCGCTGTCCACGTCCGTTGCAGTTAGGAGTTCGGTCACGCCCAGGGTTGTGAGTTCATCACGCATTGGCTGGACCATTTGGGGGTCGTACATGAGATTATTTGGGTTGATCAGGGTGGTTGTGGGGGCGTCAGAGGCTGAATAGTCTAGCGTTGGCGGTAGGTTTAGGGAGGTCGAACCTGGTCGCTTTTCATCATTTTCCATTCGCGCCTCAAAGGCAGGTCAGCCCTTGGTAACTAGGGCCATAGGCGGTCCCTTTCCTCGCGCATTTCTCTCAGGACCTCCAGCAGGACAGCGCCCTCCCCGAGGGCCATGATGCCTTCCAGGTTGAGTTGGCATACGGCGCAGATCGGTCGTAGGCTTCGGTAGGAGAGGATGTCGGACTTTTCGAGGGTCACGTCCTCCAGGCCAAAGGTCGCGGCTTCGGTGGCCTGGCCGTCCTCGTCGAAGCCAAAGAAATTCTTCACCTCAGCCGGGGCACGTCGGCACAGGTAGCAACGGTCCTTGCCGCCACTTCGGTCGAGGGCCTCGAACCAGCGGCGGAATTCGGTAGTAATATCGCTCATAGGAGTTCTCCTTGGGGAACCCGTTCCACCTCAAGGGGGCGGTCGGGGTGATTGGTCAGGCCATAGGCCAGCTTGATCGGATTGTCACCGAAGACTGCGCTCACTTCCCCCAGTTCCTGTTCCAGGGAGGCGCTGGATGTGGGGTTGTCGGGAACCACTATTGCGGCAACTGTGCTGCCTCCATCGGTGCGGCCCAGGGCGCGTACCCAACGGCCCGGGTAGCGCCCTACCTCGACGATCTCCTCCCCTACGCATTCCGCTGCTTCGCGCCGCAAGTGAGAGAGGATGAACTCCACCCGTGCTTCGTCATGCAATCGATCGAAGCTTGGCACGACCTTGTCATGCAGGACTCTTTCTCCGCGGCCTGCGTGGATCAGGGAGAGGTGTGGTCGTACATGGCGGAAGTGGAAGGCGATGAAGCGGTCGGAGATACGATATACACCCCGACGTGAGCGCAATGGGTTGGGGTCGGTAATTGGGATCTCGCGTTCCACCAATCGCATCTCGCGCAAGACCGTCAGGTACTTGTTGGCAGTTGTGGAGTCGATGCCCACTGCCTGGGCGATGTCCCCCAGCCGTCCGGGTTCACGGGCTACTGCGCTCAGAATCGAGCCATAGGTCGCTGGACTGGTGAGTTCGCTGCGCAGGAGGAAATCCACCTCGTCAAAGAGGTAGCCCTCGGGCCGCAGGATCTCACGCCGGATGTTGGTGTTGAGGTCATGCTCTTCCCGGAAGCGCTGCTGGTAGGCGGGCATGCCCCCCAGGATTCCGTAGGTGATGACGCAGTCGCGCACGGACCAGCCAGGGTGGAATGGCAGGGTCTGTTCGGGTTCCAGAGGTTCCAGGCGTCGTTGGCCTGTTCGGCGCCCAAAGAGGGGCGAGCGCTCTGCCAGCACCTCTTTTTCCATGAAAGAGACCTGGCTGCCGCAGAGCACCAGCATCAAGCTGCTCTGCTTGCCCTTGGTATCCCAAAAACGCTGGATCTGGCTGGTCAGGCCCTTGCTGTTCTCGCAGAGGTAGGGGAACTCGTCAAGCACCACCACGAGGCGTTCGTCGCCTGCTTTGTCCGCCGCGTAGGCGAGGGCCGTGGGCCAGTCCGGAAATTCGATGTTCTCCAGCAGGGGGTCGTCGAGGGTTTCGCGCAGACTGTCTCGGAAGGCCCGCAGGTTGTCCCGTTCGCGTACCTGGGCCGCAAGGAAGTAGACCGCCCGGCGATTATTGCAGAGGTGCTGCAACAACTCCGTCTTGCCCACGCGGCGTCGGCCGTAGAGAACAAACAATTCCGGCCGTCCGGAGGAGGCGAGCTCCCGCAGGACATCTAGTTCTCGATCACGTCCAACGAACATGGGGGAGAGTCTGTCAGGGCATTAGTATACGAGCAAGTATTATACGCGGAATGTCGTCAATAGGCCCCTGGGGGCCCTCTGGGGCTGGCAGGGGTGCTATATGCGGGCTAACTGCCACCTGGTCAGAGCGGTGCGGAGTGCCCTGCCCTGGATCCCTGTTTCCTGAACAAGAGTGTCAGAGTCCAGGTACAGCTTACTTGGGGGGTAGATTGGCCCCTGTTGATCCAACGATATGAAGTGCACGTTGGGGATAGGGCATGGAGATCCCCTCCTGGTCCAGGGTGTCCTTGATCCCGCGCAGCAGATCAAAGTGCACGGTCCAAAAGTCCTCGGCCTTTGCCCAGGGCCTGACCTGCAGGTCCACTGAGGAATCCCCCAGGTTGCCCACCCGCACCACGGTTTCGGGCTCAGCGAGAATCAGTGGGTGGTCCGCGCACAGCTTTCGCAGGACCTTCTCCGCCTGTTCGATGCTGTCTTCGTATGAGATCGAGGCGGTCAGGTCCACTCGCCTGGTGTCGTTGGCGGTCGTATTGGTGATGGTGTTTCCCCAGATCTTGCCGTTGGGGACCAAAATAGTCTGGTTGTCGCCGGTCAGGAAGGTGGTGTTGACCAGACTCAGTCCATTGATCTTGCCGGTCACGCCTCCCGCTGAAACCACATCTCCGATATCGAAGGGCTGGTAGAGAAGGATCATGACTCCCGCCGCGAAGTTGGACATGGTCTCCTGCAGGGCAAAGCCCACCACAAAGCCGATCACTCCAAAGGCCGCAAGGAAGGGTGCAATGGAAATACCTACGGTGGAAAGGGCCAGGAGGAAGCCCAGGAAGAGCATCACTCGGCGGCTGCTGTTGACAGCAAACCGCTGCAGCATGCTGGAGGCACCGAGGCGTGAGGCGCTCAGGGCGCGGTCCACCAGTCTGGAAACAAGGCCAGCGGCAAGACGGGTGAGTAGCAGAAGGCCCAAGAAGAGGGCGAGCTTTCCCAGGGCAGCCAGGCCATCTTTCTTGAACCAGGACACGCCCTGAGTCTTGAGGTTGGTCAGAAATGCGCCGGGGTCATCCGTAATGGAAGCCGGGCTTTCTTCAAGGTCCGCGCCAGAGTCTGTTCCCTCTGCCTCATCGCTTCCCGAATCGGCCGCCGCCTCCGAATTGGGGGCATCCTGCCAGGGCGTGGTGGGCTGGGCTCCTGCCGGCCCCGAATTGATGGTCAGGAGTGCGACAAGGAGCAGTGCAAGACGAGTGAGGGGAAAACGGGTCTGGTTCATGGGGCAATCATCGGGATCGGGAGTACCTCATGGTCTCGATTATCCGGTTCGAATGCAAACTCTGGACCGGGACACGGAACCTGGGTTCAGGGAGCGACAGCGGGCACCCCTCGCCATCGCTCCGATTGCGCACCACAGTGGCGGCAGTTGGGCAGTAGCTCGTGCCGGATGCCATCGCAGGTATCGCAGACCGTGAAGAGATCGACCCCACAGGCGGCGCAGGCCATGGTCTTGCCTTCTTCATGGGGGACGCTGTAGGCGCATTCAGGGCAGCAATTTTTCTGGTACGCCTCTCGACGGCGCCGCAGCAGTACGTCCTCTTTGGGTGTGGCCGCCGAACGCAGGGCGTGCACCAGGAAGCTCAGGACGATGATTACCGATGCGATGATGCCCACATACTTGAAGAACTCTGAGGGGAAGTGCTCCTCCATCACCAGCCCCACCCGCAGGAACGAGGACACGAGCAGCGCGATCAAGACAGGGTGATAGATTGACTTGCGCCTGCGGGCCACCAGCCAGGAAGCGAGCACAAACAGGGGCACCACAAAGCTCAACTTGCCCGCTGCCACACGCCAGCGGTGGGCGCGGTAGAGCGTCATGTACGCGCTGTAACCGGCGCCCCGTTGGATGCTCAAGGTGCGGTCCAAGGTCTCTTGTTCCAACGAAATCGTGTGCTGACTCTGTTGCAGGTCGCTGATCTTGAAGTTGGCCTCTATAAACTCACGCGTGGCCTTCTGATACAGGGTCTTCGCCTCCTCCTCTGTGGTGGATAGTTCCGCGGGCTGCCCTCCGGAGTCCAGAACCCGCCAGCGTTCCTGGCCGAATTGGTTCCAAGTCCGCTCGGCCACGGACATGGACTCCTGTCGGTTGGTCTTGATTTCCTCCTGCCGGGCGATGTCGCGTTCCAATTCCCGGGCCTGGCGCTTGAATTCCGATTCTCTCCCCACCAGTTCAGCCTCAATGTGCTTGTTCTGGATGAGCTGTTGATCAGGCCCCTCCTGGTCATTGATGTCTCCCAGCACGAAGCCCTGCAGCCAGATGAACAGGACGAAGAGCAGGGTGGAGAGGAGCCAGATGGTTTAGCGCAGGCCGCGGGGGGTGGTAGAAGTCATGGTCCAATTGTTGCAGAGGCGTGGGGGTGGCAAATGCTTCGATTCGCCCGCGGTTTACCGGCCTTGCAGCAGTACTCGGCCTCCGGTGCGCTCCGCAAGTTCCGTCTCCAAGGCCTTTAGCATCTTCTTGGGTACATCGATATCCAGGCTGACCTGCTCTCCATAGTCGGCAGCTTGTTCCTTGAGGCTCAGGGCATGGAGAACGCCGCTTACGGCACCCGAACATTCCCAGGGAAACAGCAAGCGGATCGGCACGGTGATCACCACTTCCCGAATCGGGGCCCGATCAAGGGCCTTGCCCGCTGCGCCCCCGTAGGCTCGCATCAATCCTCCCACCCCGAGCTTGGTCCCGCCGAACCAACGAAGCACCACGCAGGTCAGGTCGGTGACCCCGTGCCCCTTGAGTTGGTTCAAGATCGGCTGGCCTGCGCTGCCGGAAGGCTCTCCGTCATCCGAACTGCGGAACAGCGCACCGTCGGGTCCTAGCCGCCAGGCGAAGCAGTGATGACGAGCATCCGGCCAACGCTTGCGGGCCGTTTGCACGAATTCCATGGCCGCTTCTTCGTGCGCGGTGGGGGCCAGAACCGCCAGAAAGCGTGACCCCTTGATTGGGTCCAGCTCGTACTCAAAAGCAGTATCGAGGGTGCGGAAGGACTCGCTCACGGAGTGCAGTCTACAGGGGCTCCTGCTCGTTCGGTTTCATGGAAGGAGATCCCTGGAGTCAGGCCGCCGCAACGGAGGTCGCTTGCTTGGGCTGCGTCTGCAGGCTGAAGCCCTTGTCCTCTCGCCAGTCGACCTGGGCACACATTCCCCGTCCGAGTTCTCCAGACAGCACCGCCTCTGCCAGGGGGTTTTGGATTTCCCGTTGCAGGGCGCGCTTGAGCGGGCGAGCGCCGTATTCGCTGTGCCAGCCCATTTCTGCCAGGCGATCGAGCGCGGCGTCGCTCAACTCGAGTGTGATCTCCTGCTCCCACAGGTGCTTGTCCAGGTTCTTGACTTGGATGTCAACGATGGCTCGCAGTTGCTCACGGATGAGGTTGTTGAAGACGAGGATTTCGTCCAGGCGGTTGAGGAACTCGGGGCGGAAGAAAGCCTTGATTTCGTCCTTGTCCCGCAGGTTGCTGGTCATCAGTACCAGGGTCTGGGTGAAGTCCACGGTCCGGCCGCGGCTGTCCGTCAGGCGGCCATCATCGAGCACTTGCAGCAGGGTGTTGAACACATCGGGGTGGGCCTTTTCCACTTCGTCCAGCAGGATCACTGTGTGCGGCTTGCGGCGCACGGCTTCAGTCAGGGCGCCCCCTTCTTCGTGCCCCACATAGCCCGGAGGCGCGCCTATCAGGCGACTGACCGAGTGCCTTTCCATGTACTCGCTCATGTCCAGGCGAACCATGGCGTGCTCGTCGTCGAAGAGGAAATGGGCCAGGGCTCGCGCGGTTTCGGTTTTGCCCACACCGGTGGGGCCGGCCAAGAGGAACGAGCCCAGGGGGCGTGTGGTTTCCTGCAGGCCAGCTCGCGCACGGCGCACGGCCTGGGAGATCGCCTCCAGCGCCTCGGGCTGGCCGATCACCCGTTGACACAGGCGGTCTTCCATGTGCAGTAGCTTCTCGCGCTCGGTTTCCAGGAGTCGCGTGGCGGGGATGCCGGTCCAGCGACTGATTACGCTAGCGATCATTTCTTCGTCCACCGCCTCGGGGAGCATTGCGCCGCCTGCTTGTAGTTCTTCCAGGTCCAAGGAGTTAGCCTCCAGGTCGGCCTCGGCTTCGGGAAGCTCTCCGTAGCGGATCGCACCCACCCGTTCCAAATCACCGCTGCGTTCAGTCTGCTCCGCTTCAGCGCGCAGGCTCTCGATCAGCGCCTTGCCCGCACGAATCGACTGGATCAGGTCTTTCTCCGCTTGCCAACGGGAGCGCAGCGCGGTTTGCTCTTCGTTGGAGTCAGCCAGTTCACGGTTGATGTCCTCGATACGGGGCTGGTCTTGGTCGTTCTCTTCCCTTTGAAGGGCCGCTCGTTCGATTTCCAGTTGGCGCAGGCGTCGCTCGAGCTTGTCGAGCTCCGGAGGCATGGAATCGATGGCTGTGCGTAGTTGGGCCCCGGCCTCATCCACGCAATCAATCGCCTTGTCGGGCATGAAGCGGTCGGTAATGTGCCGGTCCGCCAGACGAGCGGCGGTCACCAGGGCAGCATCGCCGATGCGCACTCCGTGGTGGATCTCGTAGCGTTCCTTTAGCCCGCGCAGAATCGCCACTGTGTCCTCGATGGAGGGTTCATTGATCAGTACCGGCAGGAAGCGGCGCTCCAGGGCAGCGTCCTTTTCGATGTACTTGCGGTATTCGTCAAGGGTGGTAGCACCAATGCAGTGCAACTCACCCCGGGCCAGGGCGGGCTTGAGCATATTGGCGGCGTCCACCGCACCCTCTGCTCCGCCAGCGCCCACAAGGGTGTGCAACTCATCGATGAAGAGCACCACTTCCCCGTTGGACTCTGCGATCTCTTCCAGTACGGACTTCAGCCGTTCTTCAAATTCGCCCCGGTACTTGGCACCGGCCAGCAGCGTGCCCATGTCCAGGGACATGACGCGGCAACCCTTGAGACTTTCGGGCACATCCCCGGCTACGATGCGTTGAGCAAGACCCTCTACAATGGCTGTCTTGCCTACGCCCGGATCACCTATCAGGACCGGGTTGTTTTTGCGGCGGCGCGACAGCACCTGCACTGCGCGCCGGATTTCATCGTTGCGCCCGATGACCGGGTCGAGCCTGCCATCCCGTGCGGCTTGGGTCAGATCCTGGGCATACTTTGAGAGAGCCTCAAACGTGCTCTCGGGCTCTGGGCTGGTTACATGCCGACCCTTGCGCACCTCCAAGAGGGCCGCTTCGATTTGCTGCGGCTCAAGGCCGTGGGCGGAGAGCAAGCTGACAACTTCAGTCCCGCCCTTGCGCGCCAAAGCGAGCAACAGGTGCTCGGTGGAGATGTACTCATCTTCCATGGCCTGTGCTGTGTTCGCAGCATCGGTCATGACTTCGCTCATGGCGGGGCTCATACTCAGTTCGCCACCGCTGGACCGCGGTTGTTTGGCGAGCTCTTGAGCGACCTGCGCTGCGAGGGCCCCGGTTTCGATGCCGAGTTTTGCGAGCACGCCACCCATGACTCCTTCCGGTTCCGCCAAGAGGGCAGCGGCGAAATGCATGGGGGTGAGTTGCGGGTGGCCTCCTTCCTGGGCCAGGGTCTGGGCTGCTGTGAAGGCGGCTTGACTCTTGGTGGTGGTCTTGGACTGCATGGTGGGTACTCCTTGTTCTGGCCCGCAGTTCGCGGGGCATTGACTCTCCAGGTGCAAGAGCCATGCCGGGCCAAAAAGCGCTCTACGATGGCCTGGAATAGGGTAGATTTAGACAAATCCTGCCAATTTGGCGCACGCCACTGTATGTTTGGCAGGCTGCCCTGCCACGCCTCGAGTCCCTGTCAGACCGTGGGCGTCAGGCTCTTGGAAGAGGTCTGAGCAGTGGCAACCAGTCGTTGCAGCACATCTTCAAGCATGCGCCGATTGTCCATTTCGAGCCCTACAAGGGGCAGGCGCACTTCGTTGGGGTAGCCCTCCAATATCGCCAGTGCGGCTTTGACAGGCACCGGATTGGTTTCCACGAAGAGGGCCTGGGCCAAAGGCGTCAGGCGCGCCGCTAGGGAACGCGCTCGGGGCGCGTCCGGAGTCCGGTGGCCTGCTTGAATCAGGGCCCTGGTTTCCCGGGGCATCACGTTGCCGAGCACGGACACTGCGCCCACGGCTCCTCGCCGCATGAATTCCAGGATCAAGCGGTCCTCGCCGCATAAGACCTGCAGGCCGCTCTCGCGCACCAGTAGCTCCACTCGATCCAAGTCCGTGCAGGCGAGCTTGATCGAGGTGATGTTCTTGTGCTGGGCGGCCAGCCGCTGGATCACATCCAGGGGCAACTCGCAGGCGGTGCGCTTGGGAACATCGTAGAGGGTCAGGGACAAGTTTGGCGCCACTTGGGCAATGGCAGAGAAGTGCGCTTCGAGGCCTCGCGCCTGTGGGCGGTTGTAGTAGGGCACGATGGCCATGATCGCGTCCGCGCCGCATTCCTGCGCCGCGCGGGCCAGACGCAAACTGACGCGCGTGTCGTTGGTGCCCACGGCGCAGATCACTTTGATCTGGCCCCGGGCGGCATTGCAGGCTGTGCGGAATGCGACTATTCGCTCGGCCTCCGAGAGGGCCGCGCCTTCCCCGGTGGTTCCGGCTATCAACAAGGCATTTGTTCCCGCGAGTCGGTGACGCATCACATCGTCAGCGAGGAGGTCATAGGCTAGGCCTCCCCCGCGGAACGGGGTGGGCAGGGCTACGATGCTGTCCCTGGGGATGAATCGGTCTGTCTGCATCCTGGTTAACTCCTGACTCGTCTCCGACTGTCGCTTTTCTCAAACCGTCGGGTGGCATCAAATCTGCCTTTCCTGGTTGCTGGATCCAAGGGTGATGTTTCTCGATTCAAGAGAAACCGACCCTCAACCCCATGCCAGGGAAGGTCCGAGTCTGGTCAGGAGGTCGCCTGGAGGGTCACACGAGCAGGATTTCGTGCCAGTCTCCCCCCTTTCAGCTGGGTCTCCAGCCTAGCTTCTGGCCCCGGGGAGGGCCTCAGCAACGGCGCTTGTGGTCGGGGCGGGGGTCAAGAGCCGCAGCATCTCCTGCACTGCCTGCTCGACCCCCACCAGCAACGCCCGGGCAACGATGGCGAAGCCGATGTTGAGTTCCTGTACTCCGGGCATGCCCGCCATGGGCCCCACGTTTTCGTAGTCCAGTCCGTGGCCTGCGTTGACCTTGAGGCCGATGTCCTGTGCGTGGGCGGCGGCTGTGAGCAGGCGCTGGAGTTCCCGCTCCCGGGCTGCTCCGGTTTGATTGGCGTAGGACCCCGTGTGCAGTTCCACGAAGGGTGCCCCTACTGTCCGGGCGACATCCAGTTGGTGGCAGTCAGGATCAACGAAGAGGCTGACAATCCCCCCCGCTTCGGTCAGGGCCGGGATCACATCTGCGAGGCGTTGCTGTTCGTGTTTGCAATCGAGGCCCCCTTCAGTGGTTAGCTCCTTGCGCAACTCCGGCACCAGGCAGAAGGCATCGGCGCCAGAAACCAGACCGAGTTCGACCATCTCTCCGTTGAGGGATAGTTCCAGGTTCAGAATCGATTTCAGCTCGGTTCTCAAGAGGCGCACGTCTTTGTCTTGGATGTGTCGCCGGTCCTTACGCAGGTGGCAGGTGATTCCGTGGGCACCGGCTTTTTCTGCTGCAAGGGCCCATTGGACCGGGTCCGGGAACTCTTCGCGTCGGGCCTGGCGCAAGGTGGCCACATGGTCCACATTGATGTGCAGGCGGGGGCTGCTCATTGGTCGGTCGCTGACTCCCATGGTTCTTGTGCGTAGATCCGAAGATCAGATCGTCCGCAGAAGCACGAGGATACCTCGGATGGGAGCACCGTGCGACCCCTGCGTAGGAGTAGATTGCGCGGGTGCGGATTCACAGCGGAGCATTCAAAGGTCGCATTCTGCGCACCCCCGATGGTCAGGAGACCCGGCCCATGCTGGCCCGGGTGCGCGAATCCTTGTTCTCAACCCTTGGGGGCATCGAAGAAGGCCAGGCCGTGCTCGATCTGTTCAGTGGCAGCGGCAGCATGGGCATCGAAGCTCTCAGTCGAGGCGCAAGTCATGTGAGGTTTCTTGAGCGTGGCCGCAAGGCACTGGATGTCTTGCGGGCCAATCTAGAGCTGGTGGGGGCTCATGATCGGGCGGAGGTGATTGGCGGAGATGCCCTGGACAAGCGAAATTGGGGCGCGCCAAGGGAGGGGGCTCCGGGAACTTCTGTGGAACTCCAGCCCTGGGCCAGAGTGATCCTGATGGACCCGCCCTATCCCATGCTGCGTGGGGGAGAGCGTGAGAAGGTATTGGTGGCGGCAACCACTCTTGTCCAGGATGTGCTGCTTTCTGGGGGTGCGTTGGTCTTGCATGGTCATCCTCGGGATCTGGGTCAAGATGCTCTCAGCCTGCCAGACATGCAGTTGGACTACCGTGTGATGGGCCGTACGGCGCTGCTGTATGTCTGGAAATAGAGCAGCGCTTTGCAAATTCCGGCTCAAGGTCAAGGGGCCTCGCGTCCGATCAAAGCCTTTGGCTTTGTCTCCTATTATGGATGTTCTCCTTTTCTTGTTTGTGAGCACCTTTGCTTATGTCCTGCCCACGGACGGGCCCGCTTGGATTGCACGTCCGCCGGGTGTGAATCTGGCGGTAGTCAGGGAGCGCCCGGAGCGCTACCTCGGCCAAGAAATCCAGTTGACCTTGCAAGTGCAGGAGCAGCGCTTCCATTGGGAGGGCTACACCACTCGCTTTCAACCGTCCACTTATCTGGCCCTTGTGGTCTGGGATGGAGATCAGCTCCTGTGGAACCCAAGCGAGCACGCAAACGACTTCCAGCATCTCTATATCTCAAAGCAGGCTTCTTGCAGCAGGCGCCTTGAATCCCTCAAGCGCCATCAACGTATCCGGGTGAACTGCGTGGTTCGCGAGCATCTGCTTGGCCAGCCATGGCTTGAGGTCACGCGTATCTTGCGTTTGAAAGAGCACACTCCCAAGGGCTCGATCCTGCACGCCATCCGCGCGGCCAAGTGCATGGAGCGCAACGCTCTGCGGTTGGCCCAGGGAGAATTGGAGCGAGCCCTTTCTGCCCCTTTACCCTCTCGTCCGCGGAAGGTGTTGGAAAGGACTCTGCGAGCCCTCAGGAGCGTTAGGGAGCGCCTGGCCCATGGCTGGCGTCCGAAGGAGGACGATCTTGACAAGTATCGGGCAGAGTTGCTTGACCTTCTGAATGGTGCCTAGGTGCACATGGCCTGCGGGCACGGCTAGTCCGCAAACCGCCCTAGTCGGCCGGGGCTGATTCCTTTATTATCAAGGAGGCCCGATCGTGGGCTTTCTGGAAACCCCTCAATGAGAATCACCATGCGTAACCTTTTGATCATTGCTGCCCTGTGTTCGTTCGCCGCTTGCGTCAACAACAAGGTCAGTGAATCTCCCGACAACGCGTCTTCCGCTGCGGAGACCACAACGCTCTTCCTGGGTAACACTACTTGTGCCACTTCTGGCCATCCAACCAAGCCTGAGAACTTTGTGGAGCATGAAGGGCAGCGCGCTTACTTCTGTTGCAGCAAGTGTGTAGCGGCTGCCGAGGCAGATCCCGCTGCGGCGGTGGCCAAGGCCTACGCCAAGCCGACTGCGGTGGGCAACACCGTCTGCCCTATTTCAGGAAAGGCCGTGAACACCGACGATTCGGTGACCTGGCAAGGTCATGGGGTTGCGCTTTGCTGCGGTCGTTGCAAGAAGACATTTTCCTCCGATCGCGCTGGTTACACCAAGACCGCGATAGAAGGCAAGTGATCCACCCTCTTGGGGCCTCGGTTCTCCTCAACCTTGTGGCGCTTAGTCTGCTTGACCTGGCCCTGGTTGAAGAGAACGGAGACGTTCTCTGTCCATGGTTGAGTGCTATCACCGGCGATACCATTGTGGAGGGGCTGGTCTCTTGATGGGCGGCGGCATACAGGTGAGCAGGTTGCCCAGAATCCTCCGGGAAGTAATTGGCTTTGGACAGGGACTGCTGGCGGCTTGCGTTCTGGTGCATCTCACTTCGTGACTCATGTCCAAGGATCAAGTTGCAGCATCTGGTAGGGGGGCGGATTGAGGCGAAAACGCCTCCTCCTCCTGGGCCTGCTGTTGGGCAGCGGCCTCTTCATGGACCAGATATTGCTGCATTGCGCGCTGGGGAGTGGCTATTTGCGTGGATCTCGAATAGCCCCCTTTGATCCACCCATATTCTATCCCGGCCAGCAAGTCAGCTTACGGGAGATAGCTGCTCATGATCGTGAGCAAAGTCCGGGCGACACGCCGTTCCTCTTCGATTCGGAGTTGGGCTGGGCACCAACGCCTGGGCACCCTATCGGCGAAATGAAATTTGATTGGGCCGGCGCCCGTTGCAGCGTTTCTCCCCTGGAGCGGGAGCGTCACGCGGACCTGACGCGCATAATCTGTGTGGGCTGCTCCTTCACACTCGGGGACGAAGTAGAAGATGAACAGGCCTGGCCGTATCTTCTGGATGCTGCATCAGCGCGGCACGAATTTGCAAACTTGGGGATGGGTGCCTACGGGTTGGATCAGGCCCTTCTGCGCTATCGACGGGATGGTCGGCCCCTGCGCGGGGATGAAGTGTGGTTGGGCTGGATGCCAGCGGCTTCTCTGAGGCTGGTGACCATGTATCGTCCAGCTCAGCGACACTGGGCAAGAATGGTGCGCTTCAAGCCGCGCTTTCGAATTACCCGGGCAGGGGACTTGCGCCTGATCCCCAATCCCGTGGAGTCCATTGCTCACATGCACGCCGTATTGAGTTCTCAGAAGAAATTCCTGGAGGCTCTGGATGGAAACGACGCGTGGGTTGCACGCTCGCCCCTGGCTTACGCCCCTGAGGGTTCGCATTGGTTGCACCTCACGGGCTTGGGGCGCATGGCCCTGACTCTTCACGAGCGTAGGGACCGGGAAGTGGCAGACTGGCTGCTTGACGAGCAGAGCGAGGTTTTTCGATTGCTGTTGGCGATCGTGGACGCGTTCCGGGAAGAGACGGCAAGTGACGGCGCTCGGTTGCGCTTGCTGGTTTTGCCTGACCGCGGTGCTTTGGAAGACCTGGCTCAAGAGGGCCGTGGCTATTGGGAAACGGTCACTGACGCCTGGGAGCGGGCAGGGATCGAGGTGATTGACTGCAGCGCGGCCCTGGTGGCGAGCGGTGCCGCCGAAGAAGGGCGCCACTGGGCTCCGGGCGGGCACTATTCGGTGGAAGGCAACCGGATCGTGGCCGAAGTGCTTGAGACCCTGCTGGACCTCTGACCCTGTCGGGGCTCGCAGGCTGCCGGGAATGCGGTGAGGGACGTTCCAGGCCCTTTTTGGGTCCCGAGCCCAAGAAGTCTCCCCCGAATTTCGCTGCCTGCCGCTCCCTCCCGGTTATTCTTCGCGGCTTGACCTGAGTCGATCGGGTCCAATCCTCTCCCTAATCCATGTCCATTCGTCAGCCCCTACGTCTTGAGCCGATCTTTTTGGAGAAGATCTGGGGTGGTCGCGCCCTGCAGCCCCTGTTGCCCGAAGGCCTGCCCGTGGACAAGAACATCGGGGAGGCCTGGTGTTTGGCCGATCGCGAGGGAGCTACTTCGATGGTGGCAGAGGGCCCATTCAAGGGGCGTACCTTGGGCGGGTTGATGCTCTCCGAGGAAACGGCTCTTCTGGGACGTACCCAACCCGATCCGGATGGGTCATTTCCTTTGCTCTTGAAGCTATTGGATGCGCGCAAGAACCTGTCTATTCAAGTGCATCCCGATCACGCCACGGCGGAACGCATGGGTCCCTCTCTTGCGGGCAAGGACGAGTGCTGGTTGGTGCTCTCTGCGGACGAGGACGCGGAAGTTTTTCTTGGCCTGTCCAATGGCACCACCGCCAGTGAGTTCGCCGAGGCCGCCGGGACCAGCGATGTGGTTGCCCTGTTGACGTCCTATCCCGTTCGCAGCGGTGATTTCGTGCGTGTGCCTGCGGGCACGGTGCATTCCATCGGCAAGGGGCTGGTGATCATCGAGGTGCAACAGAACTCCGACACCACCTTCCGTATCTATGACTGGGACCGTAAGGATCAAAACGGTGAGTTGCGCGAGCAGCATGTGGAGTCTGCCTTGAGTTCGATCATTTACGATCAAGACGGTCTTGAGCCGAGCCCTCCCGAGTGGCATGAGCAAGGGACAAGCATGCGCGCCCAGCTCTTCGAGGATGAGTCCTATCAGGGCGAGTTGCTGCGGATCCATGAGCTCTTTGAGCGCGACACGGACAAGAGAGCGGGCGCACTGTTCGTCATCAGCGGTCAAGGTCGTATTCGTGTGAGCGGTGAAGAAGAAGAACAGAGCTGGAGTATCAGGAGCGGCCAGACCTGGCTCTTGCCAGCGGATCTGGGGCCCCACGACCTGCTGCCCGAAGACGGGGACTTCCAGGTGCTGGCCCTGCGTTCGTTCAGAGGGAGACAAAGTTAGATCATGGCTATGCGACGTTCACGGGGTACACCTCGCGGTTCCAGGGGTGGCAGGCGTCCGCGCTCGGTTTCCGCAGGGGGGTTTATTGCCGATGGGTCCAGTGCCCGCCGCGAGGCGCGCACAACCTTGGTGCGCCTGAACAAGTTTCTTGCTGATCATGGAGTAGCTTCGCGCCGTGCGTGTGACGAGTTGATCGCCAAGGGCAAGATTCTGGTGGATGATCTAGTGGTCACGGAGTTGGGGGTCAAGGTCGATCCCAGCAAGCAAAAGGTGACTGTTGATGGCGTGGTGCTTCCTGGCAGCGAGGACCCTCGTCGTTACTATCTGCTGCACAAGCCCAAGGGAGTGCTATGCACCAATGACCGGCGCGAGACGCGCCCCAAGGCGGTTGATCTCATCAGCGACCCTGCTGCTGGTCGTATCTACACCGTGGGGCGGCTGGATGAAGAGAGCCGCGGCCTGATTCTGTTGACCAACGACGGCGATTTCGCCCATCGGATTTCTCATCCCCGCTACGGGGTGTCGAAGACCTATCGCGTTGTGGTTGCTGGGTCTCTTGATGACGATAGCCTCGATAAGATCCGGGTAGGAGTGCATCTCTCCGAGGGCAAGACCTCGGGTGCGCGCGTCGTCATTGTGAAGCGGGCCAAGCTGCGTTCCACCGCGCTGGTGACCTTGCGCGAGGGCATGAATCGCGAGATACGAAGGGTCTTCGCGCGTGTGGGGCACAAGGTCTTGGAGTTGACCCGCGAAGAAATCGGCCCGCTGGTCTTGCGCGGCTTAAAAGAAGGCCGCTTTCGGCGACTATCCCGCCAAGAGGTTGAGTCTCTCCTGGACATGTCAGATGAGCAGGCGGCTCTCTTGCCTCTGGGTGGTGCTGATGACGGTGGCGCCCCGAGACGCAGGGCTGGGCGTCGATCGACGCGGCGGCGCAGTGGGTCAAGTCCTCGAATCGGAATGCGTAGAGCATCTGTCCGGCGTAGATCTGGAACTCGGCGGGCAGGTCGGAGGCGGTCCTCGTGACTCGATCCATGACTATTCGCCGTCGCCCGAAGACACGGCGCAAGAAACCGGCTCCCGCTCGGGGTGTGCCCCTACCCGGAACCGGCGCCAAAGTACACGAGCACCGCCTGCGCAACGGCCTCAGGGTTATCTTGTTGGAGCGCCCTGATATTCCCGTGGTGACCAGTCTGCTTTGGTATGGGGCTGGTTCCCGGCACGAAGCGCCTCACGAGGCAGGGGTCGCACATTTTCTTGAGCACATGATGTTCAAGGGCACCAAGCGCTTTGGCAAGGGCGTCGTCGATGCGACCACCACATCGCTGGGAGGCAGCATAAACGCATTCACCAGTTACGATCACACTGCTTATTGGTTCGAACTGGCATCTGATCGGTTCGAGGCTGCTCTGGAATTGGAAGCCGATCGTATGGGTGGTCTGCTCTTGGATCCTGTTGAGTTCAGGAACGAAAAGGCGGTTGTACTGGAGGAACTCTCCATGGGCCGGGACAGCCCCTGGGGTCGCTTGAGACAAGATGTTTCCCATGTGCTATTTGGCCGCCATCCCTACGGGGCCCCGATCATCGGCCACCCTGAGACCTTGGAATCCATGCACGTGGATCTAATGCGTGGCTGGTATGAGCGCACCTACCAACCCTGCATGGGAACCTTGGTTTTGGCCGGCGAATTACATCCCAGTTCCACACTGAGTCTGGTGCGAAAACACTTCGGCAAGGTTCCACGGGGTGAACCGGCCCCGTTTGTGCCTTGCGCGCCCCTTCGGGCCCCCGAGGGGGAGCGGCGCATTGAGAAGCGCTGGGATGACGCAGCATCGCGGATGATAATGGCCTGGCGTACGACATCTGTGGGTACTGACGAGGACTTTGATTTGGACCTGATCGATACCCTGCTTACCGGTGGCCGTGTTTCGAGGCTTCACAAGCGGTTGGTATTGACCGAAGGCCTGGCTACGATGGTGGGCAGTTCTTCGGAAACCTTGGTAGAGGGTGGTGCATTTTGGCTGCATTCGGAGGCCGTCCCTGGAGTCGATCCTGCTGCTCTGGAGAAGGTGGTCGATGAGGAGATTCAGCGCCTTGCCGAAGAACTGGTTCCCGCCCAGGAAATGCGCCGGGTGCAGCGAACCTTGCGCTCACTGGACGCCTATGAGGCAGAGACTGTGTCAGATCTGGCCGAGTGGTTCGGTGGTCTTGCGGTGGATGCGGACTGGCGGCTCTTGCTTGAGTTGGAGGAGCGCCGAGCGCAGGTCAACGCAAGACGCATACGCGTCACCGCGCGTAAACTCCTGACTTCGGACCGGCGGGTGATCGGTTGGAGCCTGCCCGGAGGCGGAGCATGAAATTCCAAGTCACGCCTACCGAGCTATACCTTCCCAGAGTGCGCAGCGTCCTGTCCAACGGCCTGACGCTGATCGTTTCACGGCGTGAGGGCGCACCGATCACCGCCTCGAGACTCATGATGCGCGGGGGTTCCAGTCTCGACCCGGCGGGCCAAGAGGGCTTGGCCTGGTTGGTGGGACAGTTGGCAGATCAGGGCACAAATCAACACGACGAGGCCCAATTGGCCACGCGCCTTGAACCCTGTGGCGGCAGCCTTGCTGGCAATCAGGCTGGACTGTCCGGTTCCGTGGCTGGGGACCACTGGAAGGTCTTGCTTGAGACTTTGCTGGAGGTCGCGTGCCATCCGGCCTACCCGAACGATCCAGTACGCAGGCAGCAGCAGCGTTTTCAAGCGCGGTTACGTGTGGCACAGGAGAACCCACAGGCACAGGCGGCGCAGCGTTTCCTGCGCCTGATCTATGGAAAGCACTGGCTGGGACGGCCCTCCCACGGGACCGTCGAAACCATCGGTGCCCTGGATCCCAAGGATCTGTTAGCTCATCACCGGAACAACTGGGGTCCCGATCGTGCGATTCTCTCGATTTGCGGTGATGTGGATCCGGCGGCTGTCAAGCGCCTCGTGCAACGCCTGACCAGTGGTTGGGAGGGAGTGGGGCCAGTGAATATGACAAAGCCCCGCTTTCCAAAGGGCGGCAATCGACTCGATGCATTCAGGAAGAGCCGTGATCAAGTGCATTTGTTCCTCGGCCATCTCGGCGTGCGTCGCAGCAATCCCGATTGGGCGACCTTGGTGGTGATGGATCACATTCTGGGCAGCGGTCCCGGGTTCACTGCGCGTATCACCAAGCGCCTACGGGATGAGCAGGGGTTGGCCTACTCGGTGTACGCGGATATTCACAGTTCGGCGGGTCGCCTGCCCGGCCGCTTTCGTGCCTACATAGGCACGAGTCCCCAGCATGTGTACACGGCGGTGGGAGGGTTCTTGGAGGAGATGCGACGTATACAGAACGAAACAGTCTCGATGGCTGAGCTCGATCTTGCGCGGGATTACCTGGTTGGTTCGTTCCCTTTGGGATTTGAACGCGCTTCTCAGCGGGCTTCCTATTTGGTTTCCGCCGAGGTTCACGGCCACGCTGACGATCATCTGGCTGTGCTGCCCAGAGTATTTGCTTCAGTGACGGCCAAGATGGTGCGTGATGTCGCGCGCAAGTACCTGCAGCCAGATCACTGTTGTCTGTCTGCTTCCGGACCCGTGACAAGGCGGGAGTTGACTCGGGCCCTGGCCCAGTAGGAGCAGTCGCCGCCCACATCGTCTTGAGCCTGGTTGGTTGTTCATGGACTGAGGCTTACCGTGTACCCAAGTTGAGGGTTTTGATGCTGCCCGGTCTCGCGGCTCGGCTGCGGGAGTCGGTTTGCTACCGGTTTCATTGCCTCGAATTACAACACGCGCCATTGTGGGTTCAGCAATGCGAATGTGTGTCTCGATGTGGGACATATACTGTCTTCCGGAGTGGGCAAGACTACGACCTCAAACGGCCTCTAGTGGTCCCCAAAGCCTGCTGTGGGCCTTCTTTGGCCTTGAGTAGGGCTTCCGGTCAGGGGAATGACAGGCAGTAATTTGCAGTACATTGGGTGTCCTCTCTCGTTCCGGTACCAAGCCTGTTTTCTTATGAAAATCACCTTCTTGGGGTCTCAATCGCGGGTCATGCAGACCCTCTGTTGTTCAGTGCTCCTCTCAACATCTGTTCTGGCTCAGACCGTTACCAATCCGGGGAATCTGAGCCCCCGCAGCCGAGCGGTCTCGCCCATTGTGGGGGTTGAGATCACACCGGGGTTGTTTGACCTGCACGCCCTCTCCAGCGACCTTTCCTCTGCGCACCTTTTGGAGGCGGGCATTGAGTTTCTGCCTCTCGATCTAATGGGGCAGCGGGCGATCGACCAATTTCGTCTTGACCGACCCACTCAACAGGAAGAACCGGGGCTGCCCTCTTGGATTTCTTTACCCAATGGGGACAACTTGTACATGGTTACCCGAGGGACTCGGGTAGGTTTGCTCTTGATTCCGGCGACCGGGCGCATTCGTTGGGTAGCGGCGATTGACAACGCCGCTTCAACCGATGCGATCGGCGAATCCGTTTCAATTTCTCTGGACGGCCGTTGGCTGGTCTATGGCACCGATGCCATTCACGGTGGAAACCTCTACGAGGCTGACCTCCTGCGAGGGGGAATGCCGATTGATCTGACGGCTGACATCGACCCAATTAGCTACCGTCCGAAGAGCCTGCGCAATTCGCGCCTTGGGGTCTGGTGGATCACGGGAGACGAACTCTGGACTGCTTCACGCACAACTCAGGCGACTGAAATCGCGTTGCCCCTGATAGGTCAAGAGGGTTTGCGTCAGGACCTTGTCATGAGTGATCAAGGCAACCGCGTGGCAGTAGTCGCCGAAGATGACCCCACTACCCGGCGCGTGCTGGTTGCGGACCTTGATGGCACAGTGCATGTGGCTGTCGCCACGCCCCAGCCCATCGAGTTACCGGGCACGACCGAGCCTCTTGGCCCTTACATGGCCCTCTCTCACGACGGTGAGCGTTTGGCTTGGTTGAGCGATGGCCCGCCACAGGAGTTGTTCATCACGCAAGTCCAAAGCACTCCGATCGAGACCCACATTACTCTGGCCCCGGACTTTCCGATCTACATCGACAACATCGGCGTGATCGGTTTTGCCAGTCCCCAGCAGGTATGCTACCTGGCCGGCGATGTGGTTCTGGCTGTGGTGGACAACGATGATCTGATCGGTGCTGCGGACATGTACGCTACGGTGACCGATCCCCAGGGAGTCCCTACTACTTGGAACCTGACGCGCACCAGTGGCGTGGTCTGGCCGCCTTTTGATGTGCCTGCGACCTTGAGTGTTTCTGATGCCTACCTGGATCACAATGGCGAACGTTTCTTGATCCAGGCCGAGTTTGACGATACCTCTGAGTTGGCGAGTTTTGTGATCTATACCGGCGGCTACTACCACAGTCAATCGAATATCGATGTGCTGTTGTCTGATTTAGAAGAAGACCCGGAGCTGTACATGGCTGGCCGTCAAGTCATGGTTACTTCCGTTCTCAGTGGAACGACCGACGTGCAGGTGCATCGCATTGATCCAGTGAGTGGGACTACCCAACAGGCGATGCTCGTGGGAACATTTGCGCCGGGCACGACTCTGCGTGCCGTGCGGAGTCGCGGTGGCGACATCGCCTTTGTTGCGGTGGGAGCAGAGGATGACGCCTGGGTTTCCAGTATCCGGGGGACCCATGGTTCATGGTTGCCTGCCTCCTTTGTGGGACAGGTTTCCTCGACCCTCGGGCTCCTTCCTGGTGGCAAGTTGCTCTTGGGCTTGTCTCCCGCTTCGGGTGGCGATCAGTCAGTGGCTGTGGACAATACTGCGAGCGTGCAGGCCTTGCCTCTGCCCTCCTTGCCCTGTCGCGTGTTGCGCTAGTCAAGTCCGAGGCGCGTGAGTTTGGTGTAGAGCCCCGAGCGGCTGATGCCTAGCAGTTTGGCTGCTTGATCTCGTCGACCACTAGCTGCGGCCAAGGCTCGCTCTACTGCGATGCGTTCTGCGTCGATCAGCAGCATGGACTCAGGTGCCTTGTTGGCTTCGTTCATGCTGTCCATGGGCTTGCGAATCAGAGCGGGGTTGTTGATTGCTTCATCGGAGAGGAACCAGAGGCGCGCCACTTCGTTGCGTAGCTCGCGCACTTGTCCGGGCCAGGCGCGCGTCAAGAGCGCCGCTAGCACATCATCGCTGACGGTTTTTCGTTGACCATACTGGGCGCTGAGTTGCCCCATGAAGTGAGCCACCAGCAGAGGCAGATCCTCTAATCGCTCTTCCAGGGCAGGCAGGGAGACTTCGCCACCGTTGAGACGGTAGAAGAGGTCTTCCCTGAACTCTCCCCGCTGTACTTTCTCGGTCAGTTGTTGGTGGGTGGCGGCCACTACACGCACGGATACGGTTTCTGTTTCATTGGAACCCAGGGGTCGTACCTCGCCGGATTCAAGAACCCGCAGAAGCTTGACCTGCAGAGGCAGAGGCAAGTCGCCGATCTCATCGAGAAAGAGCGTGCCACTGTGGGCTCTCTTGAAGAGACCCTCGCGGTCCTGCTCCGCGCCGGTGAATGCGCCCTTCTTGTGGCCGAAGAGTTCGCTTTCCAACAGGGACTCGGGCAGGGCGGCGGTGTTTTCGGTGATCAAGGGGCCGTCTGCGCGATTGCTCCTGTGGTGCAGGGCGCGCGCGATCAATTCCTTGCCTGAGCCGCTGGGCCCTGTCACCAGCACGGTCAGGTCGGTGGGGGCCAGGCGCTCCACCATGGCGGCCACTTCGAGCATGGCGGGGCTGGTGCCGATCACCCCGGGCAGGGGCGCCACGCGTCCACTGCGCTTGAGGGCTTCTCGGGCTTGGACCAGTTCGGACTCTTGGATTTCGACCTTGTCCGCGAGCTGGCGGTTCAGATCTTTGATGCGCTGGCGTTCTTCGATCTGGGCCAGGGCAACCGCTGCGGGATCTGCCAAGACTGAAAGTGCGCGTATGTCGTCATCGTCAAAGATGGAGTCCGCTCTGTCGTTGTCCACATAGATCGCTCCGCGCACTACACCCTGGTCGGCGAAGGGTACACACAATACTGAACGCAGTTGCAGGTGACGCACGCTCTGTTCATCTTGGAAGCGTTCGTCGTGGGCGGCATTCGCGGTGGAGATCGGCTTGCCGTCAGCCAGGGCAGCGTGGATCACGCTTGAGGAGATTGAGGCATCACCGCTGTCCTCCCGATCCAATTCCATGCCCCGGGCGGCGGATGTCTCGATCTCTTGGTTTCGGGCAATCACCACATAGCCTCGTCGAGCCCCCGTGCGCTCAAGGGCATGGTCCAGAATGCGTTCGAGCAATTCGCGTCGATCTCGACTGGAGGCGAGTCGGCGGATGCACTCCAGCAACCAGTCCACATCTTGGTTGCTGTCTTGTGGGCTCTCCTGGACCTTGTTTCCAGCAAGGTGCAAGGTGCGCTCGAAGTGCATTTCTGCTTGGGGGCCTTCAAGCCCGCGCATGATTGCGCGTCTTGCTTCTTCGAAACGCGCCGTGGATCGTCGTCGCAGGTCCGCATCTGCCCGCTGGTTGGCAATGCGAATCAGATTGCGGGCCACGGCAGCTACCAGGTCGCTGCGTCCACCGGCCTGAAAGACGTGCAAGAGGCCGTTCAGTTCGTCCGTCTCAAGGTCACCCGCCTGGGCATGCAAACGCCACTGCATTTCGCTCTTGCGCACAGGTGCCAGATCCGTGGCGAGTTGTTCCAGGTCTTTTGCGGGCAGCCAGGCACTTCCCTCGTGGGCAATGCGCGTGCTCCAACTGCGGAATGCCTCGGCACTGTTGGGTGATGAGCAGGTCACAGCGGCCAAGCGATGGGCTTGTGCTCGTTTGGGTCGGCCTTCGGACAGGGCCATTTCTGCCAGGAAGCGGTGCACAGCGGGACGATGGGCTGTGCGTGCGGCGCGCAGATGAGCCGGGTCTGAGCCAGATCGAACGGAGACGGGACCCTTGGTGCGCAGGGTGAAGAGGGCACGGGCAGGTGCCAAGATGTCGAGTTCCCGTTGGTGGTCTCCGCGCTCCAATTTCCGTGTGGCAAGGGCGAGTCTTTCCCCTGCGGATCCTAGGTGTCCAGCTTCCATGTCCACCAGGGCCAGACTGCCCAGGGAAGAGGCTTCTGCGTGTTGATCCCGGAGCCGGCGTCGCAGACGCAGGGCGCGGGTCAGGCTCTTGCGAGCCTCTGTCAGATCGCCCGAGTCTTTCAGCAGCACGCCCAGGTTGTTCGCAGCCAGGGCCTCCTGTTTCAGGTTGTCGCAGCGGCCGAAGGCCTCCTGGGCCGCGCGCATGGAGCTAATTGCTGCGGGCAGATTGCCCTGACGCCGTGCGAGGACCGCTTGGTTGAGTTCGATGCGTCCCAGCAGCGAAGGGATATTTTCTGCGCCCACTGTTCGAGCCTGTTTGAGGGCCTCGGAAGCGGCATCAAAGTCGCCGCGGGAGAAGTTCACAGCAAACTGCAGCATGTGCAGGGTTCCAAGTGTTTCAGGCCGCAGGTCCTTGTTGGGGGCCTGGCTGAGTTGCTCTTCGGCTTTGTCTCCGTCACCTTCCAGGAAAGACGCGTAGGCCTTGGCAATGGCGACCCGGGCTACTTGTTCGGAGCCGGAGGCGAGATCTTGGGCCTTGGCTCGGGCATCGGCGGAGAGGGAGGTCTGTCCGTCGGCGGCGAGGATCTCTCCTTGGATCAACCAGGCGCTGCAGGTTCCTTGGGCTAGTTCTGTGCCGAAGTGTTTGCTGAGAGCCGCTCTTGCGCCATTGTGGTCTCCCCGCGCAAGTTGTAATTGGGCGAGAATGCAGACCGCCTCCGCTTGTGCTTCTCCCGCTTCTTTCCATTGGGCCAGGGGTTCCACCAGGCCTTGGACCCATCCCATTCTTCCCGCCGAGAGGGCCTGACGTGCGGCTTCAAGGACTTCCTCCGGTTGCACTTGGGCCTTGAGGCGCAGATGGGCCATGGTCCTGGGACTCAGGGGCGCGTCGCTTTGCAGCCACTTGATCGAAAGTGCCTTGCGCAACGCTGGATCGAGGGCGTGCTGAACCGATTCCAGTCGAGGCCCTTGGGTCACATACAGCGATCCGTGAGCTCCGGCTTGTTCGATCCAGCCACTGCGCGCAAGCTCCGCTCGTGCTGTATGGGAATCATCGGTCTTGATGCCAATCACAAGTGCAACATCTGAGAGAGTCGCAGCTTCTCCCAGGGCAGCCAGGGCCAGGAGGAAATCGCGTTGGTCGTGATCCTCGGGCATCACAAGGGCGCTGTCACCAGCCACCAGCTCTCCGGGCCAACGGTCGGTCTTGAGGGCGAGTCCGTTGTCCGTGGCTACCATGGCGCCGACTTCAACTCCCTGGCGGAGGGCATCGTTGATCAAACTGACCCGGCCGTCGGTGCGTTTGACCAGGTCTTCGGCCAGTAGACGGGCGCTCTCCGGTTGGCCGCTGGCAGTGGCTTGCAGGAGGTGCTTTTCCAGGGTCTCCGTGGAAACTCCACCGAGTCGCACATGGGTCATCTTGACCCCTGCTTCAAGGAGTTCGGCATGCAGCTGCTCTCCGCGCTGGATTTCGAGAATCCAGGCACAAGCTCCTGCCGCCCGGCGAATCACATCGGTGGCGATTGTGTCCAAGGAGACATGATTGGCGGGCAGCACCAGACGATGTCCGTACTGGGTCTTGGAGAGGTCGCCTTCCTGCTCGGCAATCAAGCATTCAGGCTGCATTCCCTGCTGGCAAGCGGCCAGGTGCAGCAGGTGCAAGGCCGCGCTCGTCTCTTCCGGATGTCGCACGGTGATCAGGAGGGGAGTGTTTCCTGTTTGCAGCAAGTTCGCGGCTTCGGTGAGTTGGGTGGTTTCACCGGGCAGATTCGGTAGGTCTGGACAGGTGGTGGAGCGGGAGGCAGCCCCTTGCGTCAGGTCCAAGGCCACTCGTGCGTCCGCCGGCCGCTCGTTCGGCCAGCGGTGCAGGACTGCAATCACCAGGGCTCGAATTTCCTGGGGAAGCTGACTGGGATCCAAGCGCGCCGCTTCCCAATAGGATTGGCGCGGGAAGTCGACCTCTGCGCGGCGATCCGGCCGCAGGCCCGCGCCGTGGATCAGGGTGATTCCAAGGCTGAACAGGTCCGCCGATGTGGTGGCAGGTGCGCCGATCAGAAGTTCGGGGGACAAGAACCCCTTGGTGCCTGCGACTTCCAGCGTACCACTGGTGTCTGCCAGATCCAGGTCGATCAAGTGTGCTCGCCCGTCGACCAAGATCACATTCTCAGGTTTGATATCTCTGTGCAGCAGACCGCAATCGTGCAGGGCTGCGAGGGCCTCGAGCAGGTCGGCTGTGACCTGCAAGAGGGCCGGGCCATCGAGTGTTCCCGCTGCTTCCTTCAGGGTCGGGCCGTCGAGGAAGGGGCGGGTCACATAGGCACCGCCTCCTGGTAATTGACCCCAGGACGTGGGCAGGGCTAGACCTTCCCGTTGGGCATGACCCAGGAGGCGCATCTGGGCAGAGAGGCCTCCCAGGTCATCGACGTAACGCAAAACCCGGGCTTCGCCTTGTTCTTCCACCAGCAGAATCGGGCCGCTGGGGCGTTCGGCCAGGACCCGGATGAGGGTCATTCCGGCTGGTAGGGGGTGCCCCGAGGGGGTCTTGTCCATGATTCGTACAGCTTACTGCACGATTCGTGGACAGGCCTGGGAATTCTCAGGGAAGAGGCACGGGCAAAGCAAGGGGCCCCAGCAGGGGCTCTCCGGTGGTGGACAAGATCCCGCCCAGGATCTCGATCCGATGCCCCGGCAGCCAACCGCCCACAGGCGGAGGCAGGCGCAATCCAACGGGATCCGGCAGCACATTGACCGAGTCGATGGTGTCATTCAGCATGACCCGCACACGCACGGCCAACAGACTCGGGTCGGCGCTGCCTCCTTGCAGTTCGATCACCAGATCCTGCATGCTCTCCAGTCCGCTGGAGGGCTGCAGGCGGCCCACTCGGAAGGGTTCAGGGGTCAGAGCGGTGCTATTGCCAGGAGTTGCTCCCCCAAAGAGTCCAAGGGGACCAGCGTCGAGCAGGGGATCACCCAGGGCGGTCACACCGATGCCTGTCAGTGCCGACCCAGGGGCGGGGGTCAGATCGTTATTAACCGACCCGGAGGGATACCAGGCCAGGGAGTGGGCGCTGGAAGTCGAAGTGACTGCAGGGCTCAGGCTCGGACTGCTCGACGAGGTCGAGGTTGCTGCGCGCGGGGTGTTGTCACCATTCCATTCAACCGTTGCGCCCGGTCCAAATGCCGGCGCATCCAGGAGGTTGAAGCTCGCGCCTGTACCTTCTGTGCGAATGACTTGACCCGGTGCGTTGTTGAACAGGGGGGTTCCGCTGCTGGCAGCCGATCCAAATGTGCGCGTGGGAACCCACGGGTTCGTCTGCAGCCAGGCAGCCGCATTCATCTGATAGCCCGGGAGGGCCGTCTCGACGATGCCGCCCTGGCTGTTGCCAATCAAGGCGCAGTGACTGGTGCAGAGAGCGAACTGTCCCAGGTCCGAACGTGCCCCCGCCCCCCGATTGGCCTGGGCCAGGCAACCGAGAAGGGAGATGATCCCCGCCTGGGATTCGCTGGTGAACAAGAATCCATCGCCACCGTTGCCCTTGCTGCTGCAGGTGATCACTACGGCGCGGGCGTGGCCATCCAAGTCGATGTGGATTCCCGCCATCTGGTTACCGTGTGTCAAAGCGGACTGCACCAGAATGTTGGCGGTCCAGAGGTCGCTCAGTTCATAGTCTCCGTCAATCAGGCACCCCTCTCGGCCGTTGCCGGCGAAGAGACAGTTGCGCACTCGAACATCGAAGAGCCCTCCCGGAGTCACATTGGGTCCATCCACGAAGAGGTCTATGTCCAATCCATCCGTGCCGTTGTAGGTGAAAGCGCAGTCTTTGATGCGCACCTTGACCGTGGTTCCCAGTGGGCAAAGGAGCTTGTCGAACTGGCAGCCTTCCTGTCCGTTGAAGGCTGACTGGCAGCCTTCGATGGTGAGATCCCATGCTCCGGCGACAGAAATGCCCTCAAGGTCGTTTTCATTTGTTTCGCAAGCCAACAAGAGCCCGTCCACGGGGGTGCTGGCCCCTTCTGCTCTAAGGCGCAAGCCCCGGTTGCAGTTGGTGACGAAGATGTTGCGTAACTCATGTTCGTTTTCACTTACCAAGACCCCCGCTTGGGCCTCTCCGTTGCCATCGATCTTGAGGCCATCGAGGCTGGAGAGGAAGTCGGTAGTGATGTCGGGCAAGAGGCTCAAGATTGCGGGGACGTTTCCGTTTGCCGAAATGATCAGGGTCGGGTGCCGGGCGGGATCTCGTTCTGCCAACTCAAAGGTCTGGGTGAACCCACCGACCAAGGCGAAGCCTTTGATTGGCACGTTGGCAACATCGGTGAAAGTGCCCTCCGCGGCCCACACATTTACGTGGGTTCCGCTGGCCATGCCTGAGGCAATCAGGCAGGCGATGTGCAGGCTAGGGAAGGCGGAGTCTGGACTCATGCCGTTTGGACTTGTAGCTGTGGAGGCAGCGTTTGTGTAGATCACGAGGCCGGTTGCGAACTCCACGCGCGAGCCGGTGGGTTGCCAGGAGCCGCCTTCTCTGCGCGTAAAAAGCTGAGCTTCGAAGCGCGTTTGGGTTTCGAGGCCGGTGAGCAGAACTCGCGGATTCGAGGGATCCAGGGCCACTCCGGGGGCGGATCCAAGATCTCCACCAATGGTCACATGGCGCATTTCAAAGTTGGCGGTGGGGTCAAACCCTCCCGCCATGCGTGCTTCCAGCAGTGCCTGATCGGGTCCCGCCGCTACGGAAATTACGCTAGCAGAGAAGACATTTGAGGTCTCAATCGTCGGTGGCCCGGTGGTTGGTCCCGGCGGGGGTGCACTGAAGCGCGAGCATGCACATAGCAACAAGAGCCAGACAGGTAAATGCGGCGCGCTTGGGGTCAGCGGTAGATTCTTCATTGTTCAAGCTCTTGATCCGAGTATTGGGCTGCGGATTCTTGCCTGCAATCAGGACCAGCCTCTCTTTCTCGATTGGCTCTCAGTACACCACGAAAGTGGTCCTGTTCATTCTTTGGCTTGACAAATCAGCGCGTCGATGCTGATTGCCCTAGTTCCAAAGTTTGGAGGGTGCGGGTTCTCGCTTGAAGCGAGAACCCGCGGTACGCCGTCTTGGATGTTTCTTGAGCAGCCCCTCTCACTGGCCACACAAAGTTGCCTCCAAGACACGCGATCTTGAGCGCCCGCCACGGGCACTTGAATCAAAAACCACTGCACGAGCGCGCAGCGTCATACCTGCCATGGACGGATCGTCTTGCAAAGGCAGGTTCAGGGATGCGGTACCTACTCCCGGGGTTCCGGGAGTGCCGCTGAGCTGGATGATGACCGGCGGCCCGAGCAACAGGCTGCCTGTTACCTGACCGATCCCGGCGGACGGGCCTGCGTCGAGGCCCGCCCGCACCACCGCAAGCGCGCCACCCAGGCCCTGGGTGAGCGTGACACCCCAAGAGGTGTCGCCCAGGGTCGGGCAAGCGGCTGTGGTGGTGAGTCGAGGGGTGTGGCCGCCAGCGCCCGCAGTTCCTACACCGCGGACAGTGCCGCAGTTGCATTCTGCAAGTTGGACATTGTGGACCAGGTCGCCTGAAACGACCACACCCGACTCGACAAGGGGTACTTGCGCACCGGCAGGGCTTGGAGTGTAGATTAGGGTCAGTGTGCCTGTCGGAACGACGACGGCGTACTGTCCGTTGGGGTTTGTGTTGTCGGCACCGAGCGCAATCTCGTTGCCTGTGCCCTCATTGAATGCGTCGAGATCGACATTGATGAGGGGCTGGCCCAGGGTGTCGGTCACTGTACCTGAAAGCACCACACCCGGATCCAGGTTGACTACGCCCAGGTCCATATTCATGCTGACACTGACCGGTGAAATCAGGGTTCCCACCAGTCTGTCCAGGAAGCGCGGCTCCACCTCGATCTCAAAGGATCCGGGGGGCAAGACCACATCCACGAAGCCACTGGCGTCTGTATTGTCGCTGGGCGTATAGAGCCGCAAGGTCGTGGTCAGATCGGTGACGTCAAGATCGGCATTGAAAACAGGAGCGTTTTGTGAATTGAGAACCGTGAGGCTTGTCCAGAAGCCGGGGCGCAGGTTGATCGTGCCAAAGTCATGGGCGGCGCCCAGATTGGTAAGGGCAAACTGCTCGGGGGCCAGCAGGGTTGTGGTCAGGTTCTCCGGGCGAATCTGGAGAAACACCTCCCCCTGGGGGGCGACAACGGCAAAGTTGCCCAGCAGGTCGGTTCCATCGAAAGCGGGTATGTATTCGCTTCCGTCAGGCATTTCGACATCCAGGTTTACACCTACTGCAGGCAGGCCGTTAGGCAGCAGGATGGTTCCACTCAGGAGCCCTCCAGGCGCCAGGTGAATGTCGCCAAGGTCCTGAGTGATGACCACAACCACATCGTTCAACTCTTCGATCAAGCTGACGGTCACGGGGGGCTGGGGCGGGATGACCGTTACCTGGTAGAGACCTGTGGGAACAACGATGCTGAAGATGCCCAGAGCATTGGTGCCATCGTTGCCAATCGTCATGTTGGTACCTGTGACTTCATCGATCATGTCGATGTTGCAGCCGCTGATCGGCTGGCCAGCAGCGTCCAGGACGCGGCCTGTGATGATGTCCGCTTGGGCTGTGGAGGCCGTCAGGAGAAGGCCCAGGCTTAGGAATGAGAGGCGCATTGGATTTGTGACTCGTTGTGGTTCTTGGGGGTCGCGGCGCAGAACTGCAGGTGCAGGTGGCCGGGCAAGTGCTTGATGCAAGCGCCGTACCATCCCCCTCAAGGGCGCCAAGAGCAGGGTTTGTGCCAGTCTTGTGTGCAGATTTCGGTCACAAGATCCGGAATTCGGACAAGACTTGGCCGTCAACCCTTACGCAAGCCTCCTGGAGCCCCTTGGCACGCCCCTTGCGATATGAGTGGTCCAAGGAGTACCGATCGATGTCAAGCAGCCATCCCCACAGTCCAACCAGTTCCATACGAGGTCCCAGAATCATGTTTTACGGCCATGACTCATTCGGTTTGGGACACCTGCGCCGTTGCCTGACTCTGGCCGAGAGTCTCCGCAATCGGTTGCCAGATGCCTCGGTTCTGATCGTGACCGGATCTCCCTGCGCTACCCAGTTCCCAGTGCCGGATGGCGTGGATGTACTCAAACTGCCCTCCGTGACCAAGGGGGGGGCCCATTACGTCTCCCTGCGCCTGGGCATTGACATGGAGAGCATGCTGCGACTGCGCTCGAAGACCGTGTTGGCGGCCTTTGAGTCTTTCGAACCGGATCTCTTGCTGGTTGACCACACCCCTATTGGCTTGCGTGGCGAGTTGCACGAGACACTGGCTAGTGCCAAGCGACAGGGCATCCCCTGCGTCCTTGGTTTGCGAGATGTGATCGACTCCCCTCTGCATGTGGCCCGCGAGTGGAGTCACCCCAGGATCCGCGAGGCCCTTGCCGAGTCCTATCAAGATGTGCTGGTCTATGGAGACACGCGCGTCTTTGACATGCGCCGCGAATATCCGGTGCCCCCCGAATTGCGCGAGCGTGTGCACCATGTGGGCTATGTGGTGCGGCCTGAATCCAGTCTCAAGCCTTCACCGGGCGTGCAGGAGGTCCTGTTCACAACCGGCGGTGGTGGGGATGGGCTTGATCGCATCGAAGCCTATCTGCGATCCTTGCTGGGCCGAGAGGTCTCTTGGAGATCTCGTGTGGTGATTGGTCCTCTTGCCGATGACAAACGGGCACGTGCTGCTGAAGACCTGGCCGCAAGAATCGAAGGGGTCAGCACAATTCGCTTCGATCCGGACCTGCGCACTCACATTGCACAGGCCGATGTTGTGGTGGCCATGGCTGGCTACAACACTTGCGCCGAGATCCTCGCATCAGGAACACCCGCCGTGCTTCTCCCGCGCACCACTCCCAGGCGCGAGCAGTTCGTGCGCGCTACCCGTCTCAAGTCCTTTGGAGTGGCCGAATGCCTCGTGCGCAGTGGCCTGACTCGCATTCCAGAAACCGTCCAGAAATTGCTGGATGGGGGGCTGCGACGCGACATTTCTGTAGATCTGGGTGGTGCAGAACGCACTGCTGACATCATCGCCAAGCGGATAGGCGCTGGAGATTCTTCCGAATCCGTTTCCCATGGAGGCCAGGCGTGCAACCGGTAATCGGCTATCTCCTCAAGAAATTTCCTCGGCTCTCAGAGACCTTCATCCTCAATGAAATCCTCCAGCAGGAGGCCCTTGGAGCAGATGTGGTTATTCTGTCCCGCAAGACTCCTGACGATGAGCCCAAGCATCCGGCACTCGATGGGCTGCATGCCCCTATCGAGGTTTTGCCATCTACTTCTGGTCTCGATCCCTGGTCGATCTTGTTCGCCGAAGGCCCTGAGGGCGCGGAATTGTTGGAACGTCTAGGCCCGATTGTGCGCGATCTTGGACCCTATGGGCATCCACGTTTCGGCAAGTTGGTGGCTGAAGCTCTTTATTTGAGCGGGCGCGTGCGCGAGTTGGGTCTCACCCATATCCACACTCACTTTGCCACGGACTCGGCAGTTGTGGCGCACCTTCTCCATCGCCTGGGCGGCCCGACCTACAGCATTACTGCTCACGCCAAGGACATCTACCGTTCGACGATCAACCCTGAATTCCTATCGCGCATTGTGTCGGGTTCTGAGTTCACCACAACAGTATGTCAGGCCAACCTGCAGCACCTGCAGACCTTCCTCAACGCCGATGCCCAGCCGAAACTCCGCAAGTTGTTCAACGGCATCAACCTTACTGAGTTCCTACCGCCTGAAGAGCCTCGTCAAGAGGACGTGATCCTGAGCGTGGGGCGCCTGGTGGAGAAGAAGGGCCTTGATGTCTTGATCCGGGCCATGGTGGGCATCGCCAGAGAGCGGCCACAAGTCCAGTGCGTGATCGTCGGTGATGGGGAAGAGAGGGAGAACCTTGAGGCTTTGATCGGTGAACTTGATATCGGATCCCATGTGCAACTCACCGGTGCACTACATCAGGGTCAAGTCCAGGCTCACATGCAATCCGCTACGGTCTTTGCTCTGCCTTGTCGCATCGGAGAAGACGGCAATCGAGATGCTCTGCCAACGGTCTTGCTTGAAGCTCTGGCCACGGGTCTGCCGTGTGTGTCGACCCCAGTAACCGGCATCCCTGAGATTCTTGACCATGGAAAGGCTGGCCGCATTGTGCCCATCGATGATGTGGAACAGTTGCAGGCAAACCTGTTGGAACTGCTCGCAGATGCGGATCAACGCAGCAAGATCGCGCGTGCAGGCATTGCCCACGCCGCCAAGCACTTCGACGGCCGGGTCGTGGCCCGGGTACTCAACGAATGGCACCGTTTGGTCATTGATTCGAGGTCGGTGGCATGAAGATTGCCATCGTTCATCAGGATCGAGGCATTCGAGCGGGCCGCGAGAAAGGGGCTGCGGTGCATATCGCCAGTCTCTGCGAAGCTTTCGCGGCCTGTGGCGCTGAGGTCTCCTTGATTGAAGAGCCCGACGGGGGCGAAGCCATTGCTCAACTGATCAACCAGGGGCCCTTCGACGTGATCTACGAGCGCTTCTCCTTGGGAACCGGACCGATCGCGACCTGGGCCAAACGACAGGGCATCGCCTACGGCATCGAGGTGAACTCGCCACTGGATATTGAGGAAGCTGTCTATCGCAATGGAACTATCTATCCCCAACGAAATGAAGACTGGGGCGTGGCGTTCGACAGCGCGCAGCTGGTGGCGGTTGTTTCAGAGCCCCTTGTTGAATATGCGATCAAGTTGGGTGCATCTCCGTCAGCTATAAGTGTGATCTCCAATGGAGTGGACACTTCAGTATTTGCTCCACTTGAGGATCGAGCCTCTGCCCGTCAGGAGCTTGACCTGGCGGACGATCAGATCGCAGTGGTTTTTCACGGTCGTCTGCGCCCCTGGCATGATCTGCCCTTGTTGGGCCGAGCTGTTGCCCGTACTCGTGACAACGGCGTTGATATGGTCCTGGTTTGTGCCGGGCGTGGGGATTTTGAAGAGGCCGTGGGTGACGTGTTGCCCAAGGAGGCTATTCGAATCTGTGGTTGGTCTGACAAGTTCGGCGTGTCCCGACGTGTGGGAGCTTGCGATTTGATTGCACTCTCTCACTCCAATGAGACTTCGACCTGGTTTTCGCCCCTCAAGTTGCGCGAGGGTATGGCCATGGGCTTGGTGCCCATCGTGCCCACTCTGGGGGACTTGCCCGATGCTGTCTTGAGCGGCCGTGCTGGTTTGCTCTATCTTCCCGGGGACGAGGAGGCCTTGGCGAATTGCCTGTACGAGCTTGCCTGGGACAAAGTCCTGAGGGATGAGTTCGCTAGAATTGCAATTGAAGAAGCTACGAGGCACGATTGGACCGTGGTTGCAGCCAAAATCTTGACGGCCCTGGGAGGAATTCCAGCGTGCGAGCCTTTCTGAAATTGTTTGATGCCTGGCGTGTTGGCGTCAGGCTCGGATTTGTCCTGCGACCCCATCGCTTGGCGTTATCGGGGGTTGTGCTCTTGCAGCTCTGCGTGGTTGCGCTTTCGGTCTTGCAACCCTGGCCCATGAAGGTTGCCTTTGACCGGGTCCTGGCTCCCTTGGATCTGGAATCGAGGGGCGGTGGCGAACTGCTGCTGTTGTGCGCGGGAGCCTTGCTTGTCATCGTTGTCTTGCGTGTCTTGGTGGAGTACAACGCGAACCTGACCGTTGCAAAGGTCGGTCACCGTGTGACTCGCGCCTTGCGTCTGGTCTTGTTCGAACGTCTCTTGCAGTTGCCGCCTGCGTATCACGGCAAGCAGCGATCCGGTGACCTTCTGATGCGCTTGATGGGTGACGCTCCCATGGTCAAGACCATGTTGGTGGATGCCTCAACCGCGCTGTTCGCCCGCAGCCTGCATGCGATCGCAGTCTTGGCAGTGATGTTTACCGTTGATGCCCAGCTGACTTTGATCCTCCTGGGGTTGGTGCCTGGTCTGGCTTGGGTTGTGCGGGTGCTCTCTCGGAGGCTCTCGGTTGCGATCCGTAAGCAGCGCAAGAAGGAAGGAGCGTTGGCGGACTTCATGGGCGAGGCTGTGGGGGCTGTTACCTTGGTGCAGTCCATGGGCCAGGAAGCGGAGGTCACACATCGTTTTGCCCGTGATAATCGCCGATCAGCGCGTGCCGAACTCAAAGCTGCCCGAGCTGCGGCGCGGCTGTCCGCTTCGGTGGAGTCACTCTTGACCGTTGGCGTTGCATTGACCCTTGGCCTCGGGGGAATGCGCGTCTTGGACGGGGTCTTGAGTCCTGGCGAACTGCTGGTCTTCATGTCCTATGTGCGGGGTCTCCTCAAGCCCGCTCGATCCGCCGCCAAACAACAGGCGCGCGTGGCCAAGGGCGTTGCCTGTGCAGATCGGTTGCTCGATGTGCTCGATCAGCGTTCACCTGTGCGTGAACGGCAGGGCAGTCGTGTGGTTCCCGCTCAGCCGGCGGTCTTGGCCCTGGAGAATGTGCGCTATACCTACCCCGATGGCCGCGTGGCATTGGACAGTTTTGATGCGCGCTTTGATCGGGGCGTGCTCACCGCACTTGTGGGGGCCAGTGGTTCGGGTAAGAGTACTCTCGTCGCTTTGGCCTTGCGCTTGATGGATCCCACTAAAGGGCGAGTGACCCTGGACGGGGTTCCCTTGCATGAGTACGAACTCGACGGTTTGCGCTCTTCTGTGGCCGCTTCATTGCAGGAGACGGTCCTGTTCGGGACCAGCGTACGCGAGAATCTGACTCTGGCCAAGCCCGATGCAACGGACGAGGCACTTTGGGAGGCAATTGACGCCGCTGGCGCCCTTCAAGTGGTCGAGGAATTGCCTGATGGAATTGACACGGCCCTCGGCTCACAGGGGGCAGGGCTCTCCGGAGGTCAACGGCGACGACTTTGCCTGGCGCGCGCTTTCCTGCGCGAGTCGCCGATTCTGTTGGCAGATGAGCCCTTTGCTGGGCTTGATGCTGCGGCTGCGCGTCATGTGTTCGCATCGCTCAAGGCTCGCTCGCTTGAGTCCATTGTTATTGTGGTGACCCATGACCCGGTCCATCTTGCCGAATTTGGCACTGTAATTCAGGTCGAGGCCAGCGCGGATCCTGATCAGGATCTTGAAGATGCCCCAACCGATCAGGACTCAAGTCCCTACCTATCGCAAGACAGCGATGAATCTCCCCTGGGCGGCGGAGGACCTGCGCCCTGCACATCATGAGCGGCCTGCGAGAAAGAGACCGAGATTGTCACCTGCCCGCGAGGGCGGGGGATGCAGGCTTGAGTCCTCCGGTGGAGGGAGACCTCCTGCGACTGGTTTGCGAATTGCTTATTCCAGAAGGGGGAGAGCCGCCTACCTCCGTCCATTGGTCCCATGCTCGCTGGAAGCACGGCGTCGCAGCGGCCGCGACTTTCTGCATGGGCTGGGCTGATGGTTTTGAGAGTTGGGTGACTTGGAAGAAGCACCTTTCGGGCAAGGCCAGCAAACACGCAAGCAGCATAGTAGGGACCGAGTGGCGTGCCACCTCGGAACAGCGCCTGTTGCCCGGGGCAATTCTGCCCGATGGGGCCTACTTGATTTCTTTCCCTAGCGATCGAGTCCTACCGGGGTTGGAGCGAGCCTTCGATGACAAGCGTACAGTTCGCTGGATCAAACAGTTGGATCTCTTCCATCCCGCTGATGTGCGCCGTCGGCGTTCGAGTTTCATTGCCTTGCGCTACAAGCCTGAGCGTCGCGCGGTTCTTGTGGCCAATCTCTCCTTGAAGTATCCGGATGGCCGTCGTGAAGACCGTCGAATTGGAATGCGTGTACACCCCCCAGAGGAGACCATGCGCATTGAATCCGTGCGTCGCTCCCTGCGACCTTGTCAAGGACTGCGCTATCCCAAGTTGTTGGGTACGGACCCGGAGGTGGGTATTCTGCTTGAGGAATGGGTGTCGGGTAGTGCGCCCCCTGAGGGCTCCTTTGAACATGTGGAGCTTGTGGGCGCGGCGCTTGCTGGTCTGCATCGCTTGTTGCCCCCTGCGGGCGAGATGCCAGCGGTGAGTCCAGAACTCGGAGTCTTACGGGTTCTGGATATAGACCTTGCTGTGGAAGCGGACCGCCTGTTGCGTACGATCCCATTGGCCCGCGGCCATGTGCTGATTCACGGGGACCTGCATCCTGATCAATGGCTGTTGGATGACGAAGGGGTTGTGATGCTTGACCTTGACGCCTTGCGTCCCGGCGAGCCCGAAGAAGACCTGGCCTCTTGGTTGGCAGATGTTCATCTAGCGGGCGGTTCCCTCGAAGGGCAGCGCGAGCGCCTTTTGGCCGCTTACAAGGCTGCGGGCGGGCCGGGTATCAACACTTTCCGGTTGGACCAGTTGCTCTTGCGTCAGATTGTGATTCATGCTTCAAGCACCTTAAGGCGCATGGAGGCGAACGCCGAAGAGCAGGTGCGCAACCTGATAGAATTCGCCTTGAGTTTGGAGGATCGCTGCCGCCTGACTTCCCCGGAGGCCCTTTCGATTCCCCTACCGGAAGGCGTCCATCCTGAGACGGTCGTGCGCGCAGAGGTCCAGAAAACCGGCCAGTTTGTGTTGGAGAGTGAGTCATCTGCCGCTTCGGTTTTTTATCTGCGTTCCACTTCGGGCAAGTGGTCGCAGCTAGGCACAGAGGACGACGATTGTTTGCCTGGTCTGAGTCAGAAGGGACCTGCAATCTTGAATTCCTGGCGTCCTGGGCGTCGCGCCGCCTGGCGCGATCATGAGACTGGCGATGCGATCAAAGCCTTGCGTCCTTCGCGTCTGGCCAAGACCGTTGACCGTGCAACCAGGGTTCAGGTGTTGCGCGAGAGAAACGCGCCCTTGGTTCCCGCGCCGTTTATCAGTCAGGATCCTGAACTCGGCTTGATGCGCCATGGTTGGGTTGACGGCTGCACACCGGCCCTTGATCAGACGGAGATCTGGGCGATCGTTGGTCGGGGGGTGGCTGTCATGCAGCGTACGGTTTCCACTGAGGATCTTCCTATCCACGATGCCGTTGCAGAGCTGAGAATCATGGAAGCCCTCGGTATGCGCCAGGTGCTGGCTGGCTTGCAACTGCCGAAGGACGTCGAAACCGTGCACGCGGTTCTCACTGATCGCATGCCAGGATCCGCAAGTACGGTTCCGTTGCACCGGGATCTGCACGATGGTCAGTTGATCGTGTGTCCGGATGGGGGCCTGGTCCTGATTGACTGGGATCTCTTGGCCCAAGGGGACCGGGAGGTGGATTTGGCGAACCTTGGTGTGCATCTCATTTTGCGGGCCTGGCAAGGGCTTGGCAGCTTTGATCAAGCGTGGCAAGCTCGCAAGGCTCTGCTTGAGGGTTATGGATTCGAGGGCGGCGAACTGAATCGGGACTTGCTCGACTTCTACGAACGCACCACCGCCTTGCGCTTGGTGATGGTCTACCGCCTGCGCCCCCGCTGGACATCCTTGATTCCGGGCTTGATGGACGTGGCCAAGGGCGGTTTGCGTCCAGAGGTCAGCCGTGTCTAGGTGTCACTGGACGTATTTGGTGGCCGGCTTGCTGGTCTTGAGCGCCAGTGCTCAGGCCCAGGAAGAGCACACGGTTCAGGATCTCAAGGTTGGGCATTGGGTGGTGATCAGTGGCGAGTTGACCTCCAAGGATCACTTTCTGGCGGACGAGGTGGAGGTCGTGGATGCGGATGATGAGGAGTCTCTGGTGGGAACCGTCTCAGGTCTAAGTTCTATCGATGGGGGTCACGAGTTCCGTGTCTTGGGTCAACGCGTGGTCACCAACAGTCGCACGGACTTGCCCGACGGAGCTGTTGTGAATGGTCAGCTCGTACGCGTGGAAGGCCACTTTGAAGGCCGTCCGGAGTTTGTCGCCGGCCAGGTGCGTCAGCGCTCCAGAGGTCGCGCCAGAGTGGAGGGCCGGATCGACGCGGTCCACCGCAAGGGAGGCTTCATGGAATTGCGTGTGCAGCGCTTCCTCATAACCGCCAAGATCACCGAGAAGCTCGAACTAGTAGAACCTCTGTCAGGTCTAGAACTGGCGCCGCAACAGACTCGGCGCGTCCAACGCCGCCGCATGCGTGAAGAGGACCAGATCCCCGGGCGACCCTATGGCCCGGACTTGTTCTTGGGGTTTCGAGCAGAGACCAAGATCACCGATGAGAACAACTTAAACCTGCGGGATTCGGACAACGAGGACCGTTTCGATGCGGACTACTCTCTCAAGGCTGAGATGACCTGGGCGCCGCCCGGAAATTTCTCAGGCGTGGCCAGTGCGCGTTTCTTCTATCGGGACCGTGAAGACGAAGACGACGGCCCTTCCAACCGCCGAGACGCCCGAATTGTAGAGGCTTTCGGCTATTGGGATGACCTTCCTGGTGGCTTGGAAGTTCAATTTGGCCGACAGGATTTCGAAGAGCAACGGGAGTGGCTTTGGGATCAGGAATTAGACGCCCTGCGTGTGGCTTGGAGCCGCGGCAGTCACCGTTTGGAACTCGCCGCAGCGATTTCATACTCCGACGCCTCTGATCGGGATCGTAGCAGCAAGAATTTTCTGGCCTACTACAGTTGGGAGGAGAGCGACCGCATCTTGGCGGCTTACCTGGTGGATCGGCGCTTCACAGAAATGGGGCGAGATTATCCTTTTCACCTGGGCCTGCGTGCTCTGGGGGAGTGGTTGCCGGACTCGGATGTGTGGCTTGAATTGTCACATCTGACCGGATACCGGGACACAGAGGATTTGCGCGCTTGGGCTCTGGACGGAGGGCTTGTGTGGGAGCCCGATGCCCTCGATCCCTTTCATTTTTCTCTTGGGTGGGCCATGGGTTCGGGGGACTCCGATCCCGGTGATGGGGTAGATCGTACCTTCTATCAAACCGGCTACCACGACAACAACGACAAGCTCGGTGGAGCCACCAGCGTAAAGTACTACGGTGAGTTGCTTGAACCAGAGCTTTCGAACCTTGGAATTCTTACTGCCAGTGCCGGAGTTTCCTTGGGCAAGCGTACTTCGTTGGACCTGATCTGGCACGAATACAGCCAGGTGGAATCAGACATCGTGCGTGTGGGGAGTCTAGGCGAAAATACCAATGGTGTGGGCAGCGACATTGGCTGGGAACTCGACCTGGTTCTGGGCTCGCGCTATTGGCGTAGTCTTGACCTGGAACTCGCCATTTCTCACTTTCAGCCCGGTAGTGCCTACGATGAGCAGGATCCAGCTCAAATGGCTCGCATTCAAGTCCGAATGAAGTTCTAGAATATTCCCTGTTGCCATGATTGCCGCAATACTCTTGTCCGCTGCTCTTCAGATTCCCGCTGAGGAACCGGGCACCAAGAACCTGATCCTGATCTGTTGGGATACGGTGCGTGCGGATCACTTGGGAACCTATGGCTACAAGACGCATGGCACTACGCCGCATGTGGACCTTTGGGCCAAGGGCGCCACGGTATTCGATTCTGCCAGCGCTAGCGCCTGTTGGACAAAGCCCAGCGTGCCCTCCTATCTGACCGGCACTCCGCCTCTGCAACATGGGGTCTATCGTGGATCATCCAAGGATGCCGCGGGGGTTGTCAGCGATGTGCTGCCCAAGGAATCTGTGACTATCGCTGAGGTCTTGCAACAGCGCGGCTACCAGACAGTGGCCTTCATTCGCAACGCCCAATTGCGCCTGGGCCAAGGCATCGAGCAGGGATTTGATGAATACGACGATCAGGGGGGCGATGCACGCGAGATCCGTTGGAAGGCGATGGACTTCTTGCTTGAGCGTGACCAGGAAAAACCGTTCCTGCTCTATCTTCACATGCTTGATGCGCATTGGCCTTATCCCGTACCTCTCGAATACGCTACCCGGTTTGCGGACCCAGCAGCCGTGGAGCGATTTCGCGGCAAGAACTGGAAGGCCTTTCGGGACGAGGTCAATCATGGGGATCGGCCTTTAGAGGAAACCGAACGCGATGAGTTGATCGCCCTCTATGACGGAGCATTGTCGTTCCTGGATGCGGAATTTGGGCGCTTGCTGGCGTTCCTTGACCACGAGGGCCTGCTTGAAGACACAGCAATCGTCTTGATCAGTGACCACGGGGAGGAATTCGGCGAGCACGGGCGCATCGGTCACGGTCATGGGCTCTACGAGGGCCTCTTGCATGTGCCCTGGATCATGTCAGTGCCCGGTCGTGCACCTAAGCGCGTGACCCATCCTGTCAGTCTGCTGGATCTGTTGCCGACCCTGATGGGTGCCCTGGATGTACCCGCTCCGCCCACTGAGGGAATTGACCAACTGGGCGCCAACGCAAAGGCTCGTCCGCTCTTCGCTGAACACCTCGAACCCGGCCGGTACGAGCGCTCCCTTCGTATGGCAAGTGCCAAGTACATTGAACGTTTCAAGCCGCGAGTTGAGGACTTGGGCGAGGATGCTCTGCCCCCCATGGGCATGCGGCTCGAAGTCAAGCTGCGACGGGCGGGGCGTGATCTGGTTGCAGTGGAAATTGAGGAGAGCGACGATCCCGCAGAATCGCGAGTGGAACTCAAGGGGCCGCTGGAGGTGAGAGGTCGTCGGATTTCTATTGCCGGGGTTCCCCTTGAACTGGGCGAGAGCTGGACTCTCTATGGTGAACTGGGCGATCGTACCCAAGCTTCCCCTGCTTTCGTAGCTGGCGAGATGGTCAAGGCTGTGGGCTATGGGGACAGTTCTGGCATGGTGATCGAGAAACTCAAGCTCTATGGCCCCGGCGCAAAACAGACCCTCGAATTGCGCGGCCCCTTTGGTGGCACCGAGGGCCAAGGCCTTTGGGCTGTGGGGGGCCAGACCCTGCGCGTGCCCGCAGCCGCAGCTCGCATCCTGGCACAGGATCGAGATCTGGACCGCATCACTGTGGCCGGTTGGTTCAGTGGCGATGCCCCTGCTCGCACCCCCGACGAGGTCCTGTTCTTTGATCTCGCTATTGACCCCGGTGAATTGAAGCCCATTCGCCCCGATCAAGTGACCGAGTTCCTACCGCCCCTGGTGCGCCGTTTCGTTCAGCGTCGGGTTTGGACCGCTCGAGACACCAGCACTCTGACCGCTGAGGAACTGGAGAACCTCAAGGCCATCGGTTACGGGGATTGATCTAGGGCAGACGTCGCAGAATCTCCTCGCGTGTCAGATCCACCGGGAGCGGGCCAACTTCCAAGAGCGCTCGGTGGAACGTGAGCAGGTCAAAGGCAACTCCTCTAAAGCGCCGTACATCCGCTCGAGCGGCGAGGATCTCTTGCAAGCTCAGAGGGGCTGCGAGAGCCAGGCCCGGTCGATCCAAGCAGTCATCGACCCATAACTCCACTCGACTTGGTTGGGCCATACAGCGCGCCTGAAGGAACTTGATTGCTTCCGCACGGGACCATCCGTGCAAGTGCAAGCCAAGGTCTGTCAGTCCGCGGGCTACGCACTCAAGTTCCAAGCCCAGTCCCGCTGCCCTGTGCCACGGATCGCGACCGGGTTTGAGTTCGTCATGCAAGCGCGCCAGATAGAGCCCCATGGCATCATCCCATCCTGGCCATTGGGCATGCCTCAACCAGCGTGGTAGGTCACTCGTGGGTTGGTCGCAGTAGCTGAGAGCCTTGGTCCCCAGGATCCAACTCACGGCAAAGGAGTCCATGCTTGCAGCATGCAGTCGGGCTGGGTCGAGCATGAGTCTGCGTGCTCGTGCACGACCGTGGTGTGCGTTCTGGCGCAGCAAGCCATCGGCCAGGGGACGCAGGCAGAGGGGCAGCCGGTTCACGCCTGGCAGTTCTCCGAGATCGGCGGGAAGGAGGGGGCCGAGGATCTTGAACGCAAGGTCAGCGCGTTGGGTCAGGAGTTCAAGACGGTCGAGGTCAGCCAGAGGGTGTCCCACAGAATCATCGTGTTGATCACGCAATTGGGCCAGCAGATCGAGGCCATCGCCTATGTAGTTGATACTGGTGGTGATCTTGAGCAGGGCCTCTTCGAGTTCACGGCTTTGAGTTCTCAGGCGAGCTTCGATTTCAGTCACGGTAAGGTCCGCGCTGACCAACTGCTTGACGCGTTCGCGATGCAGTCGCAGGCCCCCGGGTTGGCGCACGAGTCCGCGCCTGGGTTGGCTGCGATGGGGGGCTTCAAGTGCGGCGAGAAGATCAGTCGCCGCGGCTGGCAGCGAGACTCGCAGCAAGGTTTCAATTTCGCCCATGGACTGCAAGCGGGAGCTGGGGGTCAAGTCCACCGCCATGCGCGCTTCTTGGGCGACTCGTTCAAGAATGACTTCCGCCAAGGCGGGAGATGCCATAGCACGCAAGCTCATCAGAGTGGAGGGGAGTGGCGTTTGGGTCCCCTTGACATGCTTGCTCCGTTCTGCAGCTTGTAGGGTCCAGACGGTCAACGCTTCCAGTCGCGCACGGAAGGCTTCCAGGTCAGGCCCGCTCTCAAGCGGATGATCCAAGTAGAGGTGCAGCAAGCCAATACGCAAGAGACCGCGCATAGGACCCAACGGCGCGCGATCCAGGGTCAGCGCAGGCTCCAGCGCTTCGAAGCGCAGTTCGGCTCGGATGCGTTGAAGAGTCTCTCGTTCTTGATCGTCGGCCGTGGAGAGTGCCTGATCGATACTGCCGATGCGAATGCCACCCAGTTGTCCAAAGGCGGGACGTTCAGTCCACTCCTGCTCCTGGCCCCAGTCTGAGCGCGCAGGTCTGGTGGTGATCTTGTCGGCCAGTCGAGGCACTCTGTCCATGCGTTCGGCGAAGAGTTCTTCAGCCAGGCCGTTGGGATCTGCGGCTCTGATCCCTGGCAGGCGCGCAGGAACCGTTGCATTTTGCGAGCGCCAGGAGCAACCGGGGCACAATGGTAAGAGAGCTAGGATTGGGACAATTGGACGGCAGAAGTGCATCGTTGTGCAACGGGGTGATCAGGTGCTCCTTGGCTCTGGTATCATAGGGGTACGAAGCTCTGTCCCCCCAAGTCTACAGTCGTGTCCCCTAACCTCAACTCAGACCACACCACTATGGGCCTGCGCGTGCGCGCGGAGGCCCAGTATCTGGCCGGAGAATCTGATCCAAATCGGGATCGTTTCTTTTTCGTCTATCGCATTCGTATCGAGAACAGCGGGAGCGTGGCTGCCAAGTTGCTCTCCCGGCGTTGGATGATCTTGGACGCCAACAACCGTCGGGAAGAGGTGGTGGGCGAAGGCGTGGTGGGCAAGCAGCCGGTCCTGGCTCCCGGTGGCATTTTCGAGTACATCAGCTATTGCCCCCTGCGCACCTCCTGGGGCACGATGGAAGGGGCCTATTCCTTTGCCAGTGCCGAGGGGGGTGACTTCCAGGTTCAGGTCGGCCGTTTCTATTTGGTGCCTGAGGGGGGCAACCAGATTGTGCGTGAGTCCCGTAGGGCCTGAGGGCGCTCAAGGGGTGGCCAGGGCACCAGAAGCACTCAGGAAGACCTTTTTTGGCTGGGTTTTCTCCCGATTCCAGGTCTCCTGTACCAAGATCATGCGGACTAAGGGAGCCCGCCGATCTTCCTGAAGGGCATACCAGACCGGAGCCTTCCCGCCTCACTTCCTTGGCGTATTCCCCCCCGTACAGCACGCAATGACTTCTGAGAAAAACAACGACCTTTTAACCATGGAACTCAGTGCAGGCGGCGACGATTGGCGACCTACACCCCACGGGCGCTTCCTGGCTGATGTCCTTGCCAAGAACTTTTTCGCCAAAGGCAAGGATGTGCTGGAACTGGGTGGCGGCGTGGGCAACCACACGATCGTATTGCTGCGACAGGGGCCGCGTTCTTTGGTGGTCACCGAGATTGACGACGCTCTTCTGGCTTCGACTCGCACCAATGTGGAGCGCAATCGACCCCAAGAATCAGTGATCGAATACCGGGTTGCGGACTGGCTCTCCACCGAGGGCTCTTTCGATCTGATCGTGACCAACCCGCCCTTCTGCGTAAGTGGCAAGCAGAACCGGCGCTATTACATCGACAGTTTGATCCTCGATGCCCACCAGCGCTTGCGACCGGGGGGAGAGCTTGTCTTCATCCAGTCCTCCATGGCGGACCTACACAAGACCCTGCGTCGTTTGGACGAGAACGGTTTTGACGCAGAGGTTGTCGAGCGTCGGCGCGGGCCCTTCCGGGACTACTACTTCGAAGATGAGACCTTCATGGAAGAGATCAAGCAGGTCCCGGACGGTTACACCGTGGAAAACGGAATCTACATGGAAACTCTGGCCGTGATCCACGGAACTCTGCGGCACCATACGCCTCCGGCGATCGCGCACATTTCCGCAGCCAAGAAGTAGCGTCCCCTACTTGGGCTCAATCCAGCGGAAGGTCAAGTTCAAGCGCTGTTCCACCTGTCGGCGTGTGCGGGGCACCGCATGCTGGTGCGTCAGTTGTGTGCCCGCGCCCATAGTCAGCAGGCTGCCGTGGGTGAGGTCCATTCCAATGCTGCGCGCGGGATCCCCTGTTGGGCGCAGGCGGAAGCGCCGGGTTGCCCCCAGGCTGATGCTGGCAATCTTGGGATAGTCCCCCGCTGCGTAGTCATCGTCTGAGTGCCAACCCATGCTGTCACGCCCGTCCAGGTAGTGGTTGAGCAGCACACAATTGAAAGGCTGGCCGAGATCCAGTTTCAGTTGCTCGGCGATACGCTTGAGGTTCTCGGGCAGGGGCCGCGCCGGATGGTGCACGCCAGAATAGGAGTAGGGCTCTTGACCGAACCAGGCGATACGTCTGGGCATGGGGCAGCTGCGCCCAAAGACATGGATCCTGTGAGTTTCGAGATCTGCTGTGGCGAGCAGGTCGTCCATGAGGTCGCTGGCCTGGGATGCCTCCACGTAGGCCTCTCGCAATTCAAATCCGGCGGGTAAGACCGCGCCGCTGTGTAAGAGTCTGGATGGCCTCGCTGGGCTTGGGCTCAAGTGAGCCCCGTGTGACGCAGCAGGGCTTCTGTGGATGGGGCGCGACCACGGAATTCCTGGAAGACCTCCATGGGGTGGCGGCTGCCACCCTGGGCAAGCACCGTATCCCGAAACCTGCGTCCCGTTGCCGCCAGGGCCTCCTCGTCGTCCAAGCCAGCATCCTCGAAGGCTCCGAAGGCATCAGCGGAGAGTACTTCGGCCCACTTGTAGCTGTAGTAGCCCGCGGAATAGCCTCCGGCAAATATATGTGAGAAGCCGCACTCGAATCGATCAGTTTCAAGCGGGGGCATGACGGACATCTTGGAATTGACGCGCGCCTTGACCTCCTTGACCTTCTCGTCCTTGCCTGGCGAGTAACGGTGGTGCAGTTCCATATCGAAACCACCCAGGTACAGCTGGCGCATGACGCCTGTGGCGGCGCGATAGTTCTTTGCCGCTACCAAGCGATCGAAGAGCTCGGTGGGCAGTGGCTCGTCGGTTTTCCAGTGGCGCGCGAAGTTCATCACTGTCGCCTTGTGGTAGGTCCAGTTTTCCATGAACTGGCTGGGCAGCTCTACTGCATCCCATTCTACGCAGTTGATGCCAGCGGCGTCGGGCAGGTCCACAGTGGTCAGCATGTGCTGCAGACCGTGACCGAATTCATGAAAGAGGGTCTCCACCTCGCGGTGAGTCATTAGGGAGGGCGTGTCCCCGGTGGGCGGACTCTGGTTGCAAACCAATACCGCGGTGGGCAGCTGTTGGGTCCCGTCTTCAAGTTTCTCTCGGCCGATGACGTCGTTCATCCAGGCCCCACCCCGTTTGTTCTCCGGGCGGGAGTAGGGGTCGAGATAGAAGCTGGCGATGTCTTCGCCTGAATTGTTCTTGATGCGGAAGAAGCGCACATCTTCGTGCCACACATCCACTTCTCCGTCGGCGGCCTCCACTGTCACGTCAAAGAGTCGCTTGGTGACCGCAAACAGACCCTCGAGGACTCTGGGAAATGGGAAGTAGGGGCGCAGTTCCTCATCCGAGAGGTCGTACTGCTCCTCGCGCATGCGCTCGGCCCAGAAGGCCATGTCCCAATGGGCCAGTTCCAAATTCTCGTTGCTGGTCTTCTTGCGAGCGTAGGCGATCAGCTCGGCCAACTCTTCCTTGGCCTTGGGAAAGGCCACTGCTCGCAGGTCGGAGGCTAGTTCGTCCACCGCCTCGACCTTCTCGGCCATCTTGGTGCTGACCGAGATCTCCGCATGGGAGTTGAAGCCCAGTAGCCCTGCTTTTTCCTTTCGCAGGCTCAGGATATTCTCGATGCGCTCCTGGTTGTCGAATTCGCCGGACGAGGCCACGGTGATCATGGCTCGGTAGGCAGTCTCGCGCTGGTCGCGGTTCTGACTGTGCTGCAGGAAGGGCACCAGGATGGGGGCATCAAGGGTAATGCGCCATGGACCTTCTTCGGCGTTGGCGCCCTCAGACCCCTTGGCCGCAGCTGATGCGGCGGCGGCTTGCAAGAGGGTCGCGGGCAGCCCCTCCGTGTCAGCCTTCTCTGTCAGCATCAATTCGAAGGCCTTGCGGCTGTCGAGTACTGCGTTGGAGAAGCCCGTGGATAATTCGCCGAGGTCTTTGGCAATGGCGTTGTAGCGCTCCTTCTCTTCGCCTTCCAGGGAGATCCCCGAGAGCTTCATGTCGACCAGTTCCTTTTCCAGCAGTCGTTGCTGGGGACCATTGAGTTGGCCCCAACCGTCTCCGTTCTTGAGGGCTTCAAGGGCCTCATAGACCGGCTTGCTCTGGCCGATGCGGGTGAAGTACTCGATCACCTTAGGCTGCATTTCTTCGTGTACTTCTCGCAGATCATCCGAGTTGAGCACGCCCATCAGGTGCGAAGTGATTCCCCAGGCATATCCAAGGGGATCAATAATGCGGCGGCGGCGATCAAATATCCCGGACCAGGTGGACTCGATGGATTGCTCGTAGGCGTTGAACTCGATGCTGGCCGTTTCCAGTAGAGACGGGATCGCTTCCCGTACGCTGGCCGGGGTGATTTCAGAGAAACGCGGGTGCTTGCCGCAGGTGAGAAGAGGGTTGCTTGCTTCGGTTGTGGTCATGGTCTTGGGGCCGAGCGCTTGCATTGATTCGCCCAGCGGTCGGATAGGATAACCGATTGGCCGAGAGGTGCTGGGAACCCTGCCGGCAGTTGTCTATGGTGGGGCCATGCCTTCATTTGCCTGTCAAGATTGCGGGGAGACTTTTGATTTGCCCCAGGCGACCCTCGACAAGTATCCAGGCTGGGAACCGAAGTTCTGCCGCGAGCATTCCCGGTCCAAGTCTTCCAGCACCAGGGCATCCGGGTCCAGAAGGTCCAGGCGCACCAGTGCCCGAGAAGAGAACCTGACCGTGGCCGAGGTCCTTCAGAAATACACGGATGGCCCCGCAGAAGGCATTTTTACCGATGGCAGCTCGGTGCCCAACCCTGGCCCCGGGGGCTGGGGTGTGGTCTGGGTCGAAGGCGGAGAGGTTCGCGCGTCGTGCCACGGCCACGATCCAGAAACCACAAACAACCGAATGGAATTGACCGCTTTGATCGAGGCCTATGGGCTCCTGCCCGAGGACGCCGTGGTCACGCTCTATACCGACAGTCGCCTATGTGTGGACACCATCACCCAATGGGCTCCAGGTTGGGAAAAAAAAGGCTGGAAGAAGAAGGGCGGCGAGATCAAGAACCTTGAACTCGTGAAGGAGCTACTGGCCCTTTCCCGCGCCCATCCGAACTGCACTCTTGAGTGGATTGCCGCTCATGCAGGGAACCGTTGGAACGAGTACGCGGACAGCCTGGCCATGGCCTGGCGGCGTGAGACAGTCTAGAGGTCTGCTGGATGGCTCTGATCAGTCTGGTCGATGTCTGCAAGTCCTTTGATGCGGACAAACCCTTGCTTCGCGGGGTTAGCCTGACAGTGGGCGAGAGCGATCGTTTGGGCCTGATCGGTGCCAACGGTTGCGGCAAGTCGACTCTCCTACGTCTCTTGACTGGCGAGCTGGAACCCGAGAGCGGCAAGGTGGTTCGAGCCAACGGGCTTCGCATTGGGTACCTGGAACAGGAACCCAAGTTTGACTTCCAGGAGACCATCAAAGAGACGGTGCGCAAGGGCTTTGTGGGCCGCGAGGAGTTGCTTGCAGAACTCGATGAGTTGCATGAGTCTCTGGCGCATCCTGATTTGGCGAGCGAGGTCTTGGGGCGACTCTTGCGCCGCCAAGAGCAACTTCAGGCGCGGCTTGATGATCTGGGGGGCGCGGATGTGGAGCATGTGGTTGAGGCGACCATTCACGGGGTTGGCCTGCTCGATTCGGGTGCCAAGTGCGGTGAACTTTCCGGTGGTGAAGTGCGTCGGGTGGCCCTTGCCCAGTTGCTTGTCAGCCAGCCGGATGTCTTCTTGTTGGATGAGCCCACCAATCACTTGGACACCTTTGTGATCGCTTGGTTGGAGGAGCGTCTGCGGTTGATCAAGGCGCCCTTGGTCTTGGTCACCCATGATCGTTACCTGCTTGATCGCATCGTGGACCGTATTGTGGAGATCGACCAGGGCAAGTTCTATCACTACAGCGGCGGCTATTCCTCCTATCTGGAGCAGCGCGCCGCGCGGCTTGAGGTGGAGGCCAAGGATGAGCGCTCACGTTTGCTCCTACTGCGGCGGGAGACTGCCTGGATGCGTCGTGGTCCGAAGGCCCGCAGCACCAAGGCCAAGGCGCGTATTGAACGCTACGAGGAGCTCGTCAATGACGAACCGGAAGAGCGTAGCAACGACCTCTCTATGCGCTTTGTGATGGGTCGCCGCCTGGGCAACCGCGTGTTGGAGGTCAAGGGATTGCAGCATACTCTTGGAGAGCGCGTGGTTCTGCCCTCCCTGGACCTGGAAATCACTCCGGGGATGCGTCTTGGAATTGTGGGTCCCAACGGTGCGGGCAAGACGACTCTCTTGCGGATTCTGTTGGGTCAGCTACAGCCCGATCATGGCACTATCGAGGTCGGCGAGACCGTTGAATTCTCCACTATCGACCAGCGTCGGTCGGACTTGGATCCAAAGAAGACGGTGGTGGAGGAGGTGGCCGGGGAGGGAGCCTTTGTCCTTGTTGGCACGGAACGCATCAGTGTGGCTTCGTTTCTGAACCAGTTCCTTTTTCCGGGGCCCAAGAAGCATGTCCTCATCGGCAAGCTCTCTGGTGGCGAACGGGGGCGCGTGGTCTTGGCCAAGCTGCTTCTTTCCGGCGGCAATGTGCTGGTGCTCGATGAGCCCACCAACGACTTGGATCTGAGCACTTTGCGGGCCCTGGAAGAAGCTCTACTGGCATTCCAAGGGGTATTGATCGTGGTCAGCCACGACCGCTGGTTCTTGGATCGTGTGGCTACGCGGATCTTGCACCTGGGCGGGCCACAGGGACCGCAAATGCATCACGGCTCCATGAGTGAGTTGCTTGACAAGCTGGCCAGCGAAGGGGAAGAGCGTCGAAAGACAAAACGCCAAACGAGCAGGCCTGCTTCCACCTCGCCAAAACCCTCCTCCAAGCCCAAGCGCCTCAGCAATTGGGAGCGCACTGAACTAGAGGAACTCACCCAGCGTATCAGCAGTCTTGAGTCCGACATCGTTCGTCTGGATGGAGCCCTCTCTCAACCGGATCTCTATCGCAGCGGTAACGAGCAGGCACTTGCCTTGACCAGTGAACGCGAAGAAGTGGAACAAGCCCTCATGACCGCTATGCTCCGTTGGGAAGAGCTGGCGGAGCGAGAGTGATCCGCTGGGACTTCAGACCGGCACTTGCCACCCTGCCCGAGTGCGAAGCCTGACCCGGTTTCTATCAAACAAACGCCCACCCCTGCTTGATAGCGGGGGTGGGCGTTCTTGCTTCTGGAAGCTAGATCGGCCTAGTGGCCATGGCCGCCAGAAGGCTCCTTCTCAGCACCGGGTGCTTCGGAAACCAGGGCGTCGGTAGTCAGCAGCAGACCGGCCACGGAAGCGGCGTTCTGCAGGGCAGAGCGCACAACCTTGGTGGGGTCGATTACGCCAGCTTTCGTCAGGTCTTCGTAGGTGTCGGTCGCGGCGTTGTAGCCGTAGTTGGCACTCTTTTCATTGCATACATTCTGTACCACCACGGCGCCGTCCTGGCCCGCGTTGATCGCGATCTGGCGTATGGGAGCTTCAAGGGCGCGGCGCACGATCATGGCACCGACACGCTCGTCACCTTCCAGCTTGAGATCTTCGAGAGTCTTGATGCAGGAGAGCAGAGCGCTGCCGCCTCCGGGGACGGTGCCCTCTTCGACGGCTGCACGGGTGGCGTGCAGGGCGTCTTCCACACGCGCCTTTTTCTCCTTCATCTCGGCCTCGGTGGCCGCGCCCACATTGATCTGGGCAACTCCACCGGACAATTTGGCGAGGCGCTCTTCGAGCTTCTCGCGGTCGTAGTCCGACTTGGTGTTTTCAATCTCGCCGCGGATCTGCTCAATGCGCGCCTTGACGTCGGCCTTGCGGCCGCCGCCTTCGACGATCAGTGTGTTGTCCTTGCTGATGGTGATTTTCTTGGCGCTACCAAGATCCTTGAGAGTCAGGTTCTCGACTTGCACTCCCATGTCTTCCATCACTGCGGTGCCACCGGTCAAAGCCGCGATGTCCTGCATCATGGCCTTGCGACGATCTCCAAAGCCCGGGGCTTTGATGGCGCAGATGGGGAAGGAGCCACGCAGCCTGTTTACCACCAGGGTCGTCAGGGCTTCGCCTTCGATGTCTTCGGCGATGATCACCAGGGGACGGCCCCCTTGGATCGCTTGCTCCAGAATCGGAACGAGGGGTTGGATCGTTGTGATCTTTTTCTCGTGGATCAGAATGTGGGCGTTCTCGAAGGAAGCCACCATGTTGGCTGGGTCCGTGATGAAGTGCGGCGATAGCCAGCCCTTGTCGAACTCCATGCCCTCTACCAAGGTGATCTCGGTGTCAAGGGTGTTGCCGTCTTCGACGGTGATTACACCGTCTTTGCCAACCGCTTCCATGGCATCGGCAATCTTCTGGCCGATTTCCACGTCGTTGTTGGCGGCGATGCCGGCGACTGCGGCGATTTCCTTGTGTCCCTTGACCGGAGTGGAAAGCTTTTTGAGCTTGGCAACACAGGTCTTGACGGCACCTTCGATGCCGCGCTTGAGGATCACCGGGCTGGCGCCTGCGGTCACGTTCTTGAGGCCTTCAAGGAAGATGGCCTCGGCCAGCACGGTCGCGCTGGTGGTGCCATCACCGGCCACATCGTTGGTCTTCTGGGCAACTTGCTTGACCAGTTGGGCGCCCATGTTCTCGTAGGCATCGTCCAGTTCGACTTCCTTGGCAACAGTCACGCCGTCTTTGGTGACGGTCGGGCTGCCGAAGGATTTTTCAATGATCACATTGCGCCCACGCGGGCCCAGGGTGACTTTGACAGCCCGCGCAAGCTTTTGCACACCCTCTTTGATGTGCTCGCGTGCGTTGCTGTCATAGGAGATTTGTTTAGCGGCCATGAGTAGGTCCTCTTGATTTGGTTGGTTGGAAACAGATGTGCAATCAGCCGATGACGCCGAGGATGTCGTCCTCGCGCATGATCAGATAATCTTCGCCGTTGAACTTGACTTCGGTGCCACCGTATGAGGTGAACAACACTCGGTCGCCGGTTGCGACGCTGAAAGTGCTCTTGTCGCCGTTATCGAGGGTGCGGCCAGAGCCGATGGAGATGATGATGCCCTCTTTGGGCTTCTCCTTGGCAGATTCGGGCAGCAGGATGCCGCCGGCGGTCATGTCTTCGGCCTCGACACGTTGGACGAGGACGCGATCACCGAGGGGACGGATAGCGGTTTTTTTCTTGGACTTGGTAGTGGCCATGGGGGGTCTGGGAATGAAGTTATGGGGTTGGGGTAAGTTGGTTGGAGCCGTTGGTCGCGTTGCTTTAGGTTGTGGTGCGACCAGCGGTGGATGTTGGTTTGCGTTCAGCTGGCGAGACCCCAGTGTTGTTCCAAGGTCTTGGCCACGCAGGCCCGCAACTCGCTGGGCTTGACTGGCTTACGCAGAAAGCCAGCGGCGCCTTCGTCGAGCAGCCATTGGGCTGTGGTGTCTGTTGCCTCGCCGGACCAGAACAGGCAGGGGATGGTGATGTTGCGTTCACGCACATGCTGGAAGATATCGAGGCCGGATTGCCGTGGCATGTGCAGGTCGAGCAGGGCCAGGTGCAGGCCGCCCAGTTGCAGGGTGTCCAGGGCCTCTTGGCCGTCCGACGCGGTGAGTACCTCACGGCCGGACATGCTGAGCAGGTCCACGGCCCCCGCCAGGATCTCGGGATCGTCGTCAGCGATCAGAATGCGGTGGAGTAGCATGGGGTCGGGTGTGGCTGGTCTGGGGTGCCTGGGAGGGGGCCTGGAAGGCACCTGGGGCACTGGTCGAGTAGCAGGAAGTGCAAAGTCCGTGCCGATCAATCTTCCCAGAGGCCTGTTGGGCTCGAACGTTCCAAGTCCTTATGATGCAAGGGCTTGGGCCATCTGGAGTCTGGTCCCCAGCGGGACTCTCGAAGCTCGGGTGCTGCCGTTCTGGCAGATCGCCCAAGCCGCGACAAGGAGACCTGTCGGAATGGCAGAAGACGTACATGGAGAGGCCCCTGGGGGCCAGAATGGGGCTATGGAGGACTTGATTCCGGTTTTTGATGTCCACTGCGACTCCCTGCAGAGGGATCTGGATCTGGCTCATGACCTGGGCCAGCGTACGCCCGGACACTTGGATCTGGTGCGCGGTCGCGAGGGGGGCCTGGCAGCGGTCGTGCTGGTCTGTTGGTGTGATCCCTTGCACATTCAAGCCGGCGAGATCGGGGCGCGCGAACGTACCGCGCGTCTTTTGACCCAGGGTCACCAACTCCTGGCGCGTCATCCGGATCAGGTTCAGTGGGTCGGCAATGCCCAGCACCTGCAGGCCGCTCGATCGTCCGGGCGCATCGGCGCCTTGTTCGGTATCGAAGGAGGTCATTCCATTGAAGGCAGTCTCGATAATCTCGCGTGGTTCTTTGAGCATGGAGTGCGAGTGATGACTCTTGTCTGGAACAATCACCTGGACTGGATTCGCTCGTGTCGGGATGGTGCCGGGCCCGGAATTCCTCCTGGGCTCTCCCCCTTCGGCCGTGAGGTTGTGCAGACCATGAACCGCCTGGGCATGTTGGTGGATCTCTCCCACGCGGGGGAGCGGAGTTTTTACGAGGCTGTGGAAGTCAGTAGCGCTCCCGTCCTTGTAAGCCATTCCGGGTGCTATGCATTGCATGACCATCCACGTAACCTGCGCGATGAACAGATGAAGGCCCTGGCAGATAACCGAGGCGTCCTGGGTATTGTCTTTTGCACTCCCTTCCTTGACGCGGATGCGCGCGCCACCGAATCCCGCTTGCGTGAGACCGAGGAGTACCAATCCTTGCGGGGTTCCAACCCCACTGGTACTTTTCTAATGCAGGCCGAATGGCTGCAGGCCCAGGTCAAACCCCTGCCTTTGGAGCGTGTCCTGGATCATATCTGCCACGCAGTGGAAGTCGCCGGCATTGATCACGTGGGCATTGGATCCGACTACGACGGCATCGAATGTACACCCCAGGGACTCATCGATGCCAGTTGCTACCAGGCTCTGGTTCCCGGCCTTGAGTCTCGCGGGTTTGACTCCGCGTCTATCAAGAAGGTGCTCTTCAGCAATACTGAACGGGTACTTGCAGAGGCAACTGGGAACAGAACCGCTGCGGCCACGGCTCGGTTGAAGAGCGTTGACCAAGAGGGCGGGGGCCAGTAGAAAGGCCAGCAACACTGGCTCTCACCAAGGCCAAAGCGCTAGCCTCATACCTCAATGCTGAAGAACCCTGACCCCCGTCTGATCAATGACGATCTTGCGCCCACCTCTCCGCAAGACCGCACCTGGAAGGTGCATCACATGGCGTCCCTTTGGATTGGGATGGTTGTTTGTGTGCCGACCTATATGTTGGCAGGTGGCTTGATCGACCTTGGAATGAACTGGTGGCAGGCGGTTTGCACTGTGCTGCTCGGGAATGTGATCGTGCTGGTGCCCATGCTGTTGAACGGTCACGCGGGCACCAAGTATGGGGTGCCCTTTCCCGTGCTGTCCCGAGCGAGTTTTGGAATTGTGGGGGCCCATGTGCCTTCGATTTTGCGCGCGCTTGTGGCCTGCGGTTGGTTTGGGATTCAAACCTGGATCGGGGGCAGCGCGATCTATCAGTTGGTCAACGCCCTGGGCGAGGACATGCTGGTGGGGGAGGACATCACCTGGCTTGGAATCAACGGGGGTGAGTTGCTCTGTTTCTTCGCCTTTTGGGGTTTGCAGGTGGCGGTTCTCTTGCGCGGAATTGACTCGATCCGACTGTTGGAGACCTGGGCTGCGCCGTTCTTGATCTTGCTGGGGTTGGCGCTTCTGGCTTGGGCCTACATCAAAGCGGACGGTTTTGGTGAGATGCTCTCCGCCAAGTCAGCTTTTGATGAGGGTGGCGAAAAGGAAGGTCAGTTCATGAGCGCCTTTTGGCCCGGACTCACAGGCATGGTCGGCTTTTGGGCGACTCTGTCGTTGAACATTCCCGACTTCACGCGTTACGCCAAGAGTCAGAAGGACCAGATGCTCGGCCAGGCGATTGGCTTGCCCCTGTTCATGACTCTCTTCGCTTTCATTGGAGTTGCCGTGACATCGGCCACCGTGGTGATCTTTGGCGAAGCGATCCCCAATCCCACAGTCTTGGCCGGGCGCATGGGAGGGGGCTTCGCTGTGGTGATCTCGCTCTTCGCCCTGACCATCGCGACCCTTTCCACCAACATCGCCGCCAATGTGGTCGCCCCCGCCAATGCGATCATGAACCTGGCCCCGCGCCGGGCGGGTTTCCGCATGGGGGCCATGATCACCGCTGGTATCGGAGTGGTCATCATGCCCTGGCACTTGATCGAGAGCACCGGCGGTTACATTTTCACTTGGCTGCTTGGTTATTCCGCGTTGCTGGGCCCCATCGGAGGAATCGTGATCGCGGACTACTTTCTGGTGCGGCGCACCAACCTCGATCTGGAGGGGCTGTACCAATCTGACGGCCCCTATTCCTATCAGAGGGGTGTCAACATGATCGCGATTCTGGCTCTGGTGCTGGGCGTGGCTCCCAACGTTCCCGGCTTCCTCGCTGCGGTGAGAGGGTTGGAAGGCCAGTCTTTTTGGACTGATCTCTACCAGTACGCCTGGTTTGTTGGTTTCGCGATCTCTGTTGCGGTCTACTGGGTTGGGATGCAGCTTTGCGGACGCGTTCCACCCCGCACTACCGAACAGTAGCAACTCAGTCCGTAATCAGACCTTCCGTCTCGGACTTGATATCTCCTTTCCACATGCTGTCGCGGCCGGCTTGACCGGCTTTTTCGCGCTTGGCCTGGCGCTGGCGGTCCACCAGATCGTGGTGTGTTGTGAAGTAGGGCAGGGAGACACCGATGAGTTCTTGCAGGGATGCCATGTTCTTGGAATCGAGGAAGTCCGAGAGGTCAGCGCAGAGTTTGTCGATCATCTCATATCCCTGCAGCATGGCACCGGTGCAGATCTGGACGGTGGAGGCGCCAAGGGCCATGAACTGCACCGCATCAAGGGCGTTCTCGATGCCGCCCATGCCGCTGATGGATTGCTCGGGGCAGGCGCGGGCGCACTCCATCACCTGGCGCAAGGCCAGGGGGCGCACCGCCTGGCCCGAGAAACCACCCGGAACCGTGTAGCCTTCCACTGTGGGCATCGGCCGCATGGTGTCGAGGTTGATGCCCATCACGCACAGAATCGTGTTGATGGCGCTGATGCCTTCAGCGCCAGCGCTGGCCGCGGCCTTGGCGGGCAGAGTGATGTCGGTGATGTTGGGGGTCATCTTGGCCCAGACGGGTACTTTGGACACAGACTTCACCCAGCCGGTGACCTGGGCCACGATCTTGGGATCCTGGCCCATGGCGGCGCCCATCTGTCGTTCGGGCAGGCCGTGGGGGCAGGAGAGGTTGAGTTCCAAAGCATCGATTCCGGTCGCTTGGGTGCGCTCAGTGATCTCGATCCACTTGTCTTCTTCCAACTCTTCCATGATCGATGCGATCAGGACGCGATCAGGGTAGGCCTTCTTGGCAGCGGTGAGTTCTTCCAGCCAGATGTCAAATGGCCGGTCACTGATCAGTTCAATGTTTTGGAAGCCCAGCACCTTCTTGCGATCATCAGGATCGGTCAGTTTGGCGTAGCGCGGAACGGTGTTGTGCACCTGACTGTGGTCGAGGCTGATGGTCTTGCAGACGATTCCTCCCCAGCCCAGCTCAAAAGATCGCTGGATGACCTTTCCGTTGGTGCCGGGGGGGCCCGATGCCAGGATGAATGGGTTGACGAACCGGATACCGTCGACTTCAATGCTGATGTCTGCCATGGTTCTTGGATCTCAGGCAGGAAGCTGGGCGCAGGCCTGGATGAGGATCGCGAGGGCTTCGTCGATCTCGTCGCTATTGACGGTCAGGGCGGGAGATATGCGCAGCACATTGCCATGCAGGCCGCCCTTGCCCACGAGCAGGCCACCTTGCTTGGCGGCTTCAAAGACGATGCCTGTGGTGGCGGGGTCGGGAGTGCGATCGCCGGCGGGTTCGTCTGCCACGAACTCAATGGCCAACATCAAGCCCATTCCACGCACATCGCCCATGTGCTTGGGATGTTTGCGTTGCAATTCTTCTAGGCCAGCGCGTAGGCGTGCGCCTTGGATCTCCGCGTTGGCGGCCAGATTGTCTTCCTCGATTACCTGTAAGGTCGCGTTGGCGGCCACGCTGGACATGGGATTGCCCCCAAAGGTCGAGATCGTGAGGGACTGGAACGCATCGGCGATTTCTGGAGTGGCGATAGTCACCCCCAGGGGCATGCCGTTGGCCACTCCCTTGGCCATGGTCATCACATCGGGTTCCACACCCCAGTGCTCAATGGCGAACATCTTTCCGCCCGTGCGACCAAAGCCGGTCTGCACCTCGTCGCAAATGAAAACCCCGCCGTACTTGCGGATGATCTCAGTTGCGATGGAAAAATACTCCGGCGGGGGCACCACAAAGCCACCTACGCCCAAGATCGGCTCGGCCAAGAAGCCAGCGATCTTGCCCGTGGTGGTGGTTTGGATCAGTTCTTCGATGTCGGTGGCGCAGGCCACTTCGCAGGAGGGATAGGTCAGTTTGAGGGGACAGCGATAGCAGTAGGGCGCGGGAGCGTGCTTGATACCGGCAACTTGTGAGGGGATCGCGCGCCAGGAAGAGTGTGCGGTGAGGGACTGGGCCAGAAGAGAGCGCCCCGAATAACCGTGCCGCAAGGCGATCAACTCAATGGACCCGGTGTAGACCTGCGCTAGAGCCACCGCGGTCTCGTCCGCCTCTGTTCCGCTGGCGGTGAACATGGTTTTTTGAAGCCGCCCGGGCGTGATCCGTGCCAGGCGTTCGGCGAGTTCCACGATTGGCAAGGTGGGATAGAGGGTCGATACATGGCCCAGGCGGTCAAGCTGCGCCTTGAGGGGTGTGTTCACGCGCTCATCGCACTGGCCCAGGGAGATGGTCAGGATGCCGCCAAAGAAATCAAGGTAGGTGCGGCCCTCCCGGTCAGTGACCCTGAGGCCGTCACCATCGGTCAGAACCAGGGGCTCGGCGTAGTAGTTGGCCACGGCGCCCAGCAGGAACTCCTTGTGTTTGGTCAGTACCTCTTCGGTGCTGGGATCAGAATCGGCTTGGTTCATCCTAGGCTTCTCTTGAGGTAACGGCCTGCTCCGCGGGTCACGCGCAGATCGCCGTCTTGGTATTGCACCTGGCCGTTGACCACCACTGTCGATGGCGCTCCTTTGGTGGCAAAGCCTTCAAAAATGTTGCGATCTACCTTGTGGTGGTGGGTCTTGACGGAGATTGTTCCACTCGCTTCCGGATCCCAGATCACCAAGTCCGCATCGGCACCCACTGTGATGGAGCCCTTGCGCGGATAGAGACCAAAGATCTTGGCCGCTCGCGTACTGGTCACATCCACAAACTGGTTCAGGTTCAAGCGGCCCTCCAGCACCCCGTAGGTGTACATCAATGCCAGGCGGTGCTCGATGCCCGCCGCGCCATTGGGAATCTTGCGGAAGTCATCGATGCCCATGTCCTTCTGTCCCTTTTGGTTGAAGGGGCAATGGTCCGTTGCGACGACTTCCAATGTTCCGGACCGAAGAGCTGCCCAAAGAGGTTCTTGATGACCCTTTGGCCTGATCGGAGGTGACATGACCGCTGCTGCTCCTTCGAAGTCGGGCTTGTAATAGACCGAGTCGTCCAACAGGAGATACTGGGGGCAGGTTTCGCCCATCACATTTTGTCCGCGACTGCGCGCTTCGGCGATGGCCGCCACTGATTGGGCGGTGGTCACATGCACCACATAGAGAGGCTCATGGGTCATGCGCGCCAGCATGATTGCGCGGGTTGTGGCTTCTGCTTCTACAGGCGCGGGGCGTGAGCGGGCGTGGTACTCAGGGCCAGTCTTGCCCTCGGCGAACAATTTGTCCTGCAGGTGCACCACCATGTCCCCGTGCTCTGCGTGCACGGTGGTCAAAGCGCCCAGACTCTTGGCTGTGCGCATGACTTGGATCAGTTCGTGGTCGTCCACACCGATGGCGCCGCGGTAGGCCATGAAAGTCTTGAAGGAGGGAATGCCCTCCTCCTGCACACAACGGCGCATCCACTCGGCACTTTCGTCACCCCACCAGGTGACCGCCATGTGGAAGGCGTAGTCGGCTACGGACTTTTTCGCCTTGGCATGCCATTCGGCGAGTCCCTCCATCAGGTTCTGGTCTCGGGCGGGGATCACAAAGTCGATGATGGAGGTGGTGCCTCCAGCTACGCCCGCAGCAGTGCCGGTTTCGAAGTCGTCGGCAGAGATCGTGCCCATGAAAGGTAGCTCCATGTGCACATGGGGATCGAGTCCACCGGGAAACACATACTGGCCGCTGGCATCTATGGTGGTGTCGCCGCTGTTCGCTTCAAGGTTCGCTCCGACCGCCACGATCGCGCCGTCCTGGGTCAATACATCGCCCACGGTTGTGTCGAGAGCCGTGACAATGGTGCCGTTCTTGATCAGGATTCCCATGGGACTTAGAGGCCGGTCAGCGATTCGTAGGTTTCAGGGCGGCGGTCCCGATAGAACTGCCAGATGCGTCGGACCTCGTCTATGATAGAGAGGTCCATGTCCGCCACCACAAGTTCGTCTTCCGTTTCGGAAGCCTCTGCCAAGAACTCACCACGCGGGTCGACAAAATAGCTCGAGCCATAGAAGCGCCCGATGTTCCAGGGAGCTTCTTCGCCCACCCGGTTGATGCAGCCCATGAAGTAACCATTGGCAACCGCGTGGGCTGGTTGTTCCAGTTTCCAGAGATATTGGGAAAGGCCCGCCACCGTGGCGGAGGGATTGAAGACTACCTCGGCTCCCGCCAAACCCAAGGCTCGCGCGCCTTCGGGGAAGTGTCGGTCATAGCAGATGTACACGCCGACTTTTCCGTAGGCGGTTGCGAATACGGGATAGCCCAGGTTGCCAGGCTTGAAGAAGTACTTCTCCCAGAAACCTGAAGTTTGGGGGATGTGATTCTTGCGGTATTTCCCCAGGTAAGTCCCGTCCGCATCGATTACGGCGGCGGTGTTGTAGAAAATGCCCGCGCCGTCCTCTTCGTAGACCGGCACGATGATCACCATGCTGTGCTTGATCGCGTAAGGAGTCAGTGCCTCGGTGGTGGGGCCGGGAACCGTCTCTGCCGCATCGTACCAGCGGGGGTCTTGGCCAGGGCAGAAGTATGGTCCGTTGAAGATCTCTTGCAGGCAAAGGACTTGCACGCCTCTGGTCCCGGCCTCTTCAATCAAGGGGATATGCTTTTCAAAAGCAGCGGCCTGAATCTCGGCCACCGGAAGACTCTCATCGTTGAGAGGATTGGCGCACTGGATCAGTCCGCCTCGCAAAGTTCTTGACATGGGATCAGTTTACCAGCGCGTGATGAAGACCTTGCGGTCCGTGAAGAAGTCATAGGCTTCGCGGCCGTGGGCTTTGAGGTCGCCGAAGAAGGAACCCTTGGCGCCTCCAAAGGAAAAAAAGGACATGGGTGCGGCCACACCGATGTTGACCCCGGCCATGCTGGCGTCCACCTCATAGCGAAACTGGCGCGCGGACTTGCCGGAGCTGGTAAAAATGGAGTTGGCGTTGGCCAGGGGTTGGGCCTTCGAAATGGCCAGGGCTTCGTCGAGGCTGGCGACCTGTTGGATGCAAAGTACCGGGCCAAAGATCTCCTCTGTGGCGATCTTCATGTCTTGGGTGACACCATCGAAGAGGGTTGGCCCCATGAAAAAACCCTCACTTGGAACATCGGCCTTGCGACCATCCACAACCAACTCGGCACCCTCAGCCACTCCGCTTTCAATGAAGTCAAGCACGCGCTGTCTGGAGTCCGCATTGATCAAGGGGCCCATGGTCACTCCAGGCTGGGAACCATCGCCCACCACGATCTTGGCCATCTGCTCTTGCAGTCCGGCGCGCACGGGGCCGTGGGCTTCGCCAACGGTAAGCACGACGGATGCCGCGAGGCAGCGCTCCCCTGCACATCCAAAGGCCGATTCGCAGACATTGTTGGCTGTGTGCACCATGTCCGCATCGGGCATGACGGTGATGAAATTCTTGGCGCCCCCGAGAGCTTGCACACGCTTTCTGTTGCTGGCGGCTGCCGCATAGACCTTTTCGGCCACCGGGCTCGATCCGACAAATGAAATCCCGGCGATGTCCGCATGGGAGCACATGCTCTCCACAACTTCTCGGCCGCCGTTGACCAGGTTCAGAACGCCGGGAGGAAAACCTGCTTCGTGAATCAGCTCCCAGACGAGTTTCTGGCTGAAGGGAACTTGCTCCGAGGGCTTGCAGACAAATGTATTGCCGCAGGCCACGGCGAAGGGGAAGAACCAGAGGGGCACCATTGCCGGGAAATTGAACGGAGCGATGCAGGCAAAAACGCCCATGGGTTGGCGAATCGACTCGCAATCGATGCCCGCTGAAATGTCTTCAAGGGCCTGTCCCATCAGCATGCTCGGCGCACCGGTGGCCGTATCGATCATCTGGATACCTCGGCCTACGCTGCCCATTGCCTCGGAGAGGGTCTTTCCGTTTTCTCGGGTGACGATGGCGGCGAGTTCTTCCGCGTGCTTCTCCATCAGTGTCTTGAATCGGAAGAGGTACTGCACGCGTTCTTGGGCGGGAACTCGGCGCCAGGTTTCAAATGCCGCCCGTGCTGATTGGACTGCAGCATCCAATTCGTCGGCGCTGGACAGTGGGCACTCACCGATCACTTCACCGCTGGCGGGGTTGGTGACTGGGTATGTGGTGCTTGCGTTGGAGTCGACCCACTCGCCGCCGATGTAGTTCTGTAGACGTGTGACAGGCATGAATGGAGTGTAACGGAGAGCAGAGGGGGAGTGTGGGAAGCTCGAGCCCGCGTGTCACTTGTGTGAGCAGCGGGGTCTTGGTTGGGGCGATTTCTTGTTCCTGAGTTCAGTCCTTGTCTTCAGTTCTTGAACTGGGAGGGATCAAGATCGGAGGGTCCAGGCGCATCGTTCCGCAGTCAGGCGCATAAGGGGTGTGTTGGGGGCGGGTGCCTGCCAGATTGCGGACATGAGTTCGCTCCTTGCAAGACTGCCCCAACCCACGCACCTGATTGGGGCACGACCCTCCTCGTGCTACACTGATTCCATGCTGTCCCGATTGATCGACCATCCCATGAGTGGCGTGGTGGTGGTTTTCCTGATTGGAATCATCGGCGCATGCAGTGTTTCTATGCGCGACAGCATGGGTTGGGACGAGGCCATGCACCTGGCTGCTCCCGCTGCTCACATCAGCCAGGCTCTGGGCGAAGGAGAAGTGCGCGAGGCTGTGAATGTGGTGCTTTCCTGCGAGCGCTATCCTCCTTTGACCCCGGCTCTTCACGGGTTCTTGGGTTGGGTTCTTGGCAGCGATGAGCTCTTGATGCGTCAGACCCAGCGTTGGTTTTGGGCGCTGGGGCTGCTGGGGATCTTCTTCCTGGTTCGCGCGGCGTGTCGCCCGGACGAGGACGATGAACCATCCCCTGGTGCGCGTGGTGCTCCTTGGATGGCTTTGGCCTTGCTGGCCATGAGCCCCATGGCTTTGGCTTTTGGAGGAACACTATTTCTGGAGTCCTCTTTTGTTGCCTGGGGCACCTTGGCGGTGGCCGCCTGGATCGTTCGGAGTCGAAAGGACTCGCCTCTCTGGGATGTTGGCACGGGCGTATTGCTTGCGGCCTGCCTCTTCACCAAGTGGAATTATGGGTTGCTCTTGGGAGCTGCCCTGGCGGTGGATTTGACCCTGGAAGGCATCGCGCGGCGTGACAATTTGCGCCCGTACCTTTTTTCGGTCCTGCGTCTGGGCTTGCCCAGCTTTCTCGCTTGTCTTTGGTGGTTCGGGTTGCCTCTTCCCGCAGGTCTTGAAACCGCTGCTTCCCACCGAACGGCGTTCATCTCGTTCCTCGGTGGCAACACCGGTCTGCAGGAGACTCCCGCAGCCGACCGCTGGGTGCATTGGACCTTGTCCCTGGTTCCCAGCCCGCGGGTACTCTTGTGGGTGGTGCTCGCTGCGGGACTGATGCTCTTTCAGTTGCGCAATCGCGCGATTCGGACATTGGTGTTGGTACTGGTTCTCGGCGGAGTTCCCGTTTGGACCCACAACTTTCAACTGGAGAGATTCCTGTTGCCCGGTGCTCCGTTCTTGTTTGCCTTGGCGGCTATCGGAGTCTCGGGCTTCCTCGCGCGCCTCGGTTCTCCCGGTGCTTTCGTGGGAGCCGCGCTTCTTGGTTTTGGCTTGGTGGTGCCCGTGGCGGATTCCATGGCCATGTTGCATGCAGTGGGTAGGGCCAGACCGGAGAAACGCGCGGAGCAGGAGGCAATTCTGGCCGCCAAGCGCAGCCTGGCTCCCGGCCGCAGCCTGCCCACTAACGGCATCGAGCGCGCGAGTCACGACCGTCTGATCGAGCTACTGGATATTGCCTTCCAGTCTGGAGACCGCATTGCCTGGCTTGGCCACTCCCAGGCATTTTCGCCGATGGCCTGGGCCATGGGGCTCAAGACCCTGCGCCCAGGCGATCCGCGTGCCCGAGACCTGATTCGCGATCCACACGGGCGCATCATTACTACTGACAACACGGCGCCACCTTGGTCGAGCGCTGAGCTTGAACATTGACCAGCGACCCTACGACCATCAAGGGAGGGGCACGCCAAGGCTTTGCTCCCCTCAAAAATCATCTGCGGGTGAACGGCGAGTGGCTGGAGCAGGTTGTCGGTAGCACTGAAGTGCAACTGCCGGGGGGGCGTGCGCGGGAGGTGACCCTGAGTGCCTTCCGCCGGCGCTGAATTGAGTCAGTGTGCTTGCTACCCGATCCGGCTGGGGATGTTCACTTCCACATGTAGAACAAGCCGACCGCTCCGCCAAAAATGAGGGCCGAACTGGCCACTCCGCGCGCGGTGCCTCAGCAGCCTCCCTTCAATTTCATCCAGATGCCTGTGATGGGCAGGGTGCTGAGCGCGATGGTGATCAGTGTTTGTTTCATTGACTGGATTGTAGATCAGATTGGTCGATTGACCAAGTGATCTTGGACTCTGGCATCTTGTTGGACAGAATTCGAACAAGGCCTGGTCATCTCTGGGGCTCTGCGTGGTGAGCCTGTGTCCCACCTGTTACACGCTGAGACCCGTTTTGATTCCCTCCGGGAGTTGTCACCAACACGCAGACTACAGGAATTGAACAAGAACACCTGAAACCTGTGATCGGAACCTTCGTTCTTGGTTTGAGCCTCTGGTACTTCGCCGGAGGCTGAACCAAGGAGCAAGATGAAGTACGATTTTGATGAGGTGCAGGACACGATCAGTTTGCGCAGTGTGCCTGCAGGAGTGCACATTTGCGCGATTCGGGAGGTGCGGGAGGGGCTGTCCCGGGACGGTAGCTCGCGCTGGAGCATGAAACTCGAGGTGCTGGATGGTGAACACGCAGGCCATCATGCGGCCTGGGACTCGATCACCTGGAGCGAGCGGGGCGTTCATCGGGTGCGCTCTGTGTTGGGCGTGTTGGGTTTCAACGTGCAGGGTGAACTTGAAGTCAATCCCACGGACCTGGTGGGCAAGGAAGCGCGTGTGCGGCTCGTAGAAGAGGTCTACGAGGATCCCCTGCTGGGCAGTCGGCGAGAGCAATTGGTGGTGCCCTACAACGGCTGGGCGAAGGTGGAAGCGGATCCTGACTCCGAATCCACGGGCTTCAACCAGTCTGCCCCTGGGGAACCGGATCCCTTTTAAGGGTTCGGCGCGTTGGATTGACCCCAAGGTCGAAAAGGGTGATAATTGCCCCCGTGCAAACGCCCGTTCCCCAAGAAAATGAACTGCTTGCCGCGGCTCTTGAAGTGGTCAATCAAGCTCATGCTCCCTATTCGGGGTTTTGCGTTGGGGCGGCCTTGCTGGATTCAGAGGGAGTGGTGCATGTGGGCTGCAATGTGGAGAACGCGAGCTATGGCCTGACAATCTGTGCAGAGCGGGTGGCGGTGTGCAGCGCGGTGGCTAGCGGGTCGCGCAAGTTTCGCTCTATGGTGATCGTTTTTGTGGGGGAAGCCAAGGTTCCCCCCTGCGGAGCCTGTCGTCAGTTCATGGCGGAGTTCGGGCTGGACCTTGAGATTGCCTGGGGTGGTCCCGAGGGAATTGTGGGCCGCGCGACCTTGAATGAACTGCTGCCCGGGGCTTTTCATGGGGGCCTGCTGGGGGGCCCCAATGGGGCGGGCGCGGCTGATTGCGAAGAGTCATGACGCCTGAGAGGAAAGTTCCAGCTTCCGTGCAGGTGCGGGCAGCGGAGTTGCGCCAGAGCATCCTGCGCCATGACCGACTCTATTATGTGGAAGCCTCGCCGGAGGTTTCGGATCAGGACTATGACCTGCTCTTTGGGGAGCTGCTCAAACTAGAAGAGGATCACCCCATCCTCGTGGTTCCCGAGAGTCCAACTCAACGCGTGGGCTCAGCTCTGTCCGAGGGACAGGGCTTCATCAAGGTGCGCCATGAGGTGCCGATGCTCTCGATTGCCAGCCTCTTTGGCGTGGAATCGGTCAAGGAGTTTGTGGAGAAGATCCAGCGATTTCTGGGCATGGACGAAGTGGAGTCCCTTTCTTGGTCCTGCGAACCCAAGTTCGATGGGGTCAGCGCGGCTCTGATCTACGAAGACGGTGTGCTTGTGCGCGGGTTGACTCGCGGAGACGGTGTGGAGGGGGAAGATGTGACCGCCAATCTGCGCACTGTGCGCAACCTGCCCCTGGTCCTTGATGGATCCAGGCGCGAGTTGCCCAAGTTGCTCGAAGTACGGGGGGAGGTGTTGATAGCCAAGGCCGCCTTGGACACTTTCAATGCAGACCGCAGGGAGCGAGGCGAAGCCCAACTGGCGAACCCACGTAACGCCACTGCCGGAGCTATTCGTCGCAATGACCCCGTCGAGGTGGCGCGCTACCCATTGGAGTTTCACCTTTACTCTGCGCCCCGGATAGTAGGACCTGATCCCTTTGAGACTCACACGGAGATGGTGGCCGCTCTCCGAGATTGGGGCTTACCAGATTCTGGCTTGGGGAGTCGAGTCAAGGGGCTGGAGGCCTGTTTGGCCTATCACCGGGAGATGGAGGAGGCCCGCGATGACCTGCCTTTTGAAGTGGATGGGGTGGTGTGCAAATTAGATTCGATCGCTTTGCGTGAGCGGCTCGGCACCACCGCACGCTCGACCCGCTGGCAGTACGCTCAGAAGTTCAAGGCTGTGTTGGCGGTTACGACTCTGCGTGCGATAGAGGTGCAGGTAGGGGTCAGTGGACGCTTGACCCCGCGGGCCCATCTGGATCCGGTGAAGGTCATGGGGGTCGTGGTGCGCCATACCACCCTGCACACCGCCGATCATGTGGCGGAGCTAGGGCTGTGCATCGGTGATCGAGTCTCCCTCAAGCGTGCCGGAGATGTGATTCCAAAAATCGTCGGTGTGGAGCGCAAGTCCAAGGGCAAAGGGCCAAAAGATTGGAATCAGCGGGTTCCGGAGAGCCTTCTGAGCACAGTCTTGGAGGAGACGGGCGAGGCTGAGCCCGAGGTTGTACCCGGCGTCGTCTGGCGCTATGGCGAGACCCTCTTGATGCCGTCTCACTGTCCTGCCTGCGGCAGCGAAGTGGAGGAGTCCGGCAAGTATTTCTCCTGCCCCAACATCTATGCATGCCGTCCGCAACTGGTTGGGCGTACGGTGGTCCTGGCGGGACGCAGCGGCCTTGAGATCGATGCAATTGGCGAGAAACTGATCGTTCAACTCTATGGAGAGGGGCTGCTTGAGGATCCTGCTGATCTCTTCCACTTACGAGCCGAACAACTCTCCGGCCTGGATGGTTGGGGCGAAAAAAGCGCAGCCAAGCTAATGGCTCAACTGGAAGAACGGCGCCGAGCGCCCTTTGCCAGGCTGCTCGCAGGACTCTCAATTCCTGGGCTGGGAGAAGCTACCGCTCGCTTGCTGGCGCGCTGCTTTGCGGACTTGGATGCGCTGAAGGCGGCCGAACTCTCCGACCTGGAACAGATTGATGGCATCGGACCCATCGACGGAGCGCGCATAGTCGAGTGGTTCGGCAGGCCACAGAGCGTGGCTCTCTTCGAGCGCCTCTTCGAAGGTGGAATGACCATTGAATATCCAGCTGCTATCGAGGGGGGCGGGCCCTTCGAGGGGAAGACAGTTGTCTTCACCGGCACATTGGTCGGCACCACCAGGGCTGAAGCCAAGAAGTTGGTAGAGGATCGCGGTGGGCGCGTCTCCTCTTCTGTTAGCGCCAAGACCGATTTCCTCGTCCAGGGAGGCAAGCCCGGCAGCAAGGCTAAGAAGGCGCAGGACAAGGGTGTGCAGGTGCTGTTGGAAGAGGATTTCTTGGGATTGCTGGCGGATGGGTCTGCTTGAGTTTTTCCTGAATGTCAGCAGGGATGCCCTGAAACAAGCCCTGGGGAAGCTGGAATTTTCCCATCTGGGATGCGTCTGGCTTAGAATAGGAGCTGCCCCAGTCCCATGTCCCTCCCCGACGATTCCCAGCCCTCCGAAGCCCCCGCAATTGAGCTTCCGGAAGAGTTCCTCACCTCTGAGGTCGAGGAATTGGTGAATCAGGCCCAGGCCGGGGACACCAAGGCGCTCAACGATCTGTTCACTCGCTATCACGAGACCATGATCCAGGTGGCGCGGCGCCAGCTCGGGGCCCGCCTGCTTGCCAAGGAAGAACCCGACGATCTGGCGCAGACGACCTTCCGTGAGGCGACCCGGGACTTTGCACGTTACCAATATCAGGGCGAGGGCTCGCTCCTGCGGTGGTTGATCCAGATTCTGCAGAACAAGATTCGCGATCGGGCGGAATTCTACAGCGCCGGCAAGCGGGACACGACTCTTGAGCGTCCAATTGACGCGGGCTCCAATGACCCTGACCGTCCTGGGCAGGATTTTCCCACCGAAGACCTCTCAGTCACCCGAGTGGTGGCCCGAGACGAGTCGTTTGTCCTGTTGCATCAGGCACTTGAAGAGTTGTCAGCTGAACATCGTCAGGCGATCACTCTGGTTTTCTTTCAAGGCCTGACCTTGCGTGCTGCAGGGGAGAAAATGGGCGGCAAGTCCGAAGACGCTGTGCGCATGATGTTGCGACGGGCTGAAAGCAAACTGGGCGACCGCCTCAAGCATGTGCTCGGGGACAAGTCCAAGGACTAAGCCCGTGCGCTGGGCTCTACTTCTGTGGCCAGGACTGGCCTTGGGTATCGTGTCCATTGCCTCCGCACAGGGCGATGCTGTCGAGGCAGACTCGGCACGCCCTCTGAACATCCTCTGGATTTCGGTTGAAGACATGAGTCCCTGGCTTGGTTGCTACGGGGATCCTTTGGCCCAGACGCCGAACCTCGACGCTCTCGCCGCAGAGGGCCTGCGCTACACCCAAGCACATGCCACCTCACCGGTTTGCTCCTGCGCCCGTTCCACTCTGATCACCGGATGTTGGGCTACTGCGATTGGTTCAATGCATCACCGCGCCGGAAAACCCAGTTCGGCTGC
>LWDU01034294.1_pt1 | contig 74169 bp, 63 predicted proteins | sample 727161 | NCBI WGS metagenome assembly LWDU01 (sample SAMN04566230, study PRJNA314399) | hydrothermal vent metagenome | isolation source: deep sea hydrothermal plume seawater | place: Mexico: Gulf of California, Guaymas Basin | collected 2004-07-11 | reverse complement strand
CTACCCCTTAAGCTATCGATCGAAGATTTCTCTGTCGAACTCCCCTTCCCAGTTGGCCACTGCTGTGGACACAGAAAGGTCTCCCGCAACATTGACACTGGTACGCAACATATCCAACGGCCTATCGATAGCAAATATAAAACCTATAACAAGGCCAATTTGTTCCGGTGCCATACCGATGGTATCCATCACCGCCGACATCAGAAAAATAGAGGCACCCGGAACTGCGGCAGTACCCACCGACACCAGTGTAGTAGAACCCGCGATTAATAAATAATCGGTCAGACTAAGGGGGATATCGAATGCCTGGGCTGCGAACACCGAGACGATGCCTACATATAGGGCCGTACCATCCATATTGATCGTTGCCCCCAAGGGCAGCACTGTGGAAGCCACAACTGGCTTTATTCCAAGTTTTTCTTCCGCCACCGACATCGAAACTGGCAAGGCTGCCAAGCTTGAAGACGTAGAGAATGCGACCAGCATGGCGTCCCGTGCCCCACGAAAGAACAACAATGGAGAAAGCTTAAGCGTAAAGTGCATTATCAATAGACCATGCACAATGATCAGATGCGCGACGCAGCCGAGAACCACGGCGACTGCGAGCGTAAACAAACTCGAAAGTGCCTCTACACCTTGAACTCCTGTCGCAACAGCGATCAAGGAGAATGCTCCAAATGGTGCAACTTCCATAACCCAATGGGTAATGCGGAGCATCATCTCTGAGCTCGACTCCATAAGATCTGCTACCGGTTTTCCCTTCTCGCCGAGGGTAAGCAGGCTCACGCCTACCAATAGTGCAAAGAAAATTATCGCCAGTATATTGCCTTCTGCCAGGGCTGCGATCGGATTGGAGGGCACGATACTCAGCAGTCTATCCGTAAGTGGCATAGCCTCCGCTACTTCACCGGGAATTGCATTCGAAAAATCGACACCGACACCGGGTTGTAGTATTGCTGCCAGGATCAGGCCGATTGTGATCGCAGCCAGTGTGGTGCCCATATAAATAGCGAGGGTCCTCGCCCCAAGAGAGCCCAATTTACTGGGATCCCCCATGGAAACAACACCGGAGATCAAGGTAACGAATACCAGGGGCACTACTACCATCCGAATCAGCCGGATAAATAGCGTTCCCACCCAGGCGATACTTTCCGTACCCGGCCCCCATATCATGCCAACGATCACACCGAGTACCAGCGCACCCAATATGCGTTTCCAAAGCGCTATTTCAAACCATGTTCCAAGCATCGTTATCCACTTATTATTATTGCTGGGACTGAGCTGACTCTTACGGGCCTACGCTGCCTCGATGAAGGTTATTGATGAGCAGCAAAACAAATTATGCTTGCTAGGAGACTATAGAAATTCATACCATAGTTCCAGTAGATAGTTCCAGCATTTAGTGTTCCATCGAGCGGTAGCGGAAAATGGCAAAGTGGATACAAGGTACGGTGGTCGACAATATTCACTGGACCGAAAATTTATTCTCCCTGAAAATCGATGCCGACGTCGACAGTTTCACGGCGGGCCAATTTACCAGCCTGGCGCTGGACATCGATGGCAAGCGCATAGCCCGCCCCTATTCTTATCTTAGCTCACCTGATCAACAGCCTATCGAGTTCTTTTTTTACACGGCCGTCGATGGTCTGCTATCCAATGCCATGGTGAAACTGAAAGTCGGTGATTCTATTTGGGTAAAACAGCAAGCCAATGGATATTTTGTGCTTGATGAGGTCCCCGGCGCGGATGAATTATGGATGCTGGGAACGGGAACTGGAGTCGCCCCCTTCTTCTCCATACTCCATACCGAGGAGGTCTGGCAGCGTTTCAAACGCATAGTCCTGGTGCATGCAGTTCGAACCGAAGCTGATCTGCGTTATCAGGAGTTGGTGCAAGCCCTTACGGAAAAATACGCTGATCGCTTCCGCTTTCAGGCCTTCGTCAGCAGAGAAGTGTGTCCCGGCACCATCACCGGTCGGGTCCCTGCCGCTATCGAAGACGGTTCACTGGAAGATGCCCTGGGCCTGCAGCTGGATACCGTAAGATCCCAGATCATGCTCTGTGGCAATCCGGATATGGTTAAAGATTGTACAGAGATCCTGAAGGCACGCGGCTTCACCAAGAACCGCCGGCGCACGCCGGGCCACATCACGGTTGAGAACTACTGGTAGGGTAGGGGTGGGGGTTTTCGAGCCTTGCTGAGTTGTTCATACATGGCACCGATATCGATAAGGTCTTGCTCACGAAACGGCGGGGCAAAGAGGGTAAGCCCGATGGGGCGCCCATCCTCTGCATAGCCCATGGGGACGGTTAAGGCAGGATAATTCGCCAGCGCCGCGATGCCGGCGTGCCGATTGTTGACTGATAGCAATACATCCAGCTTTGACTCATCAAACAATTGATCTAGTTGCGCCCTGGCAGCAGACTGCAGCTGCTCCCGGATCAGTTCCAGTTCGGCGGCAGACAAATCTAGTTCGGCCATCATGTCCACCAGGCCCTGGCCATAGGGAGCGCGCAGGTCGGTATTGCCCTCGTTAAATGCCCGCAGCTCAGAAATTGATGTGATTTCGACTGCGGAAGACGCGAATCGATCCAGATAAAGCGCCAGGTCTCTTACCATCTCGCCGCCTAACAATTGGCTAAAGCGGTCATCCCTGTCCGGTGAAAACTCGAGTTCGATGGTTGTTGCTCCACTGTCCGCCAGCAGATGCACGGCGGCCATGTAATGGCTATTATCGGCGAGTGCTTCCACTATACCCAGGCGTTTGCCCGGTAAATCTATAACACGGTATTCGAGGGAAAAATCATCGCTGATCAGAGGCATAGCCATATCATTCCGGTCATAGCCAGCCATTGCATTAAACATCACCACCGCATCGGCGACGCTGCGAGCGATCGGTCCTGCGGTATCGAGCGTGGCTGAAATAGGTACGATACCGGTGCGGCTTAGATTTCCGGTTGTGGGTTTCAGCCCCACCAGCGAATTGGCGCTGGCCGGCGACAGGATAGATCCGGAAGTTTCGGATCCTACTGCGACGACGGCGTAATTTGCAGCGGTCGCAGCCGCGCTACCGGAACTGGAACCGCCGGTACCAAATGTAAAACGACCATAGGGATTCAGCGTCTGACCTCCAAGGGCACTATATCCGGACGGGCAATCATTGCAGAAGAAATAAGCCCACTCGCTGAGATTCGCCTTGCCCAGAATGATCGCCCCCTGTTCTTCCAGGCGGTCGGTGATGAATGCATTTCCCGTCATGTTTTCCCGTAGAGCGACAGCACCTGCCGTCGTGGGCAGACCATCGAAGCCGATGTTGTCCTTTAATAGCACCGGCATGCCAAAAATAGAATCGGCATCGACATTAGTCCCACCACTGCGCAACTCATCTAGCATGCGGGCCCGGGTTATGGCTGCGGCGTTCAGGGCAATCACCGCATTGATGTAGCGCTCGTCATCTGACTCTATTTCACGGATTCGGTAAATATAAAAAGTCACTATCGCCTCGCCAGCTGCAGAGCGCTGATGCTTTGATCGAGGATTAACGGCTTCAAGGCCTCATAGTCGCTTGCGGTAAATTGGCTTAACTCCGCAGCGAACGCCTGCCACAGGTCATTCTTGTCCAGCAACTTCGAGTTAAGCAACTGGAAATGCATGCGGGGGTTTTCATGCCCGGCCAGTTCCGCCAGGTCCGCGGTTTCATCGTAACGTTGCCACTGCGCGCTGGCACGATGCACTGGCATCGAGAGCAACAATATCAGTGGCAGAATAATTTTGCAGCAGGATAGGTTCATCGGCTTAGGACTATTGGCTCATGACAGGTGGCTGCTCGAACCGATGATAGTGCCAGGGGCAACAGAGCACAACGTCGGGCATCCTATTCGTGACGCAGGGCTTCTACCGGGTCCATATCGGCGGCACGCATGGAGGGATAGATGCCGAATACCACACCAATCAACGCAGAGATTGAAAAGGCGAGCAGGGGCGCAACCGGCGTCACAATGGTCGTCATACCCCAGAATGCAGAAATAACAAAAGGTATAGCAATCCCCAGCACCACGCCGATCACCCCACCAACAGCTGACAGGATGACCGCTTCGATCAGAAACTGGGTGATGATGTCTCTCTTCTTGGCGCCGAGAGCCCGGCGAATGCCAATTTCCCGGGTGCGCTCGGTCACACTGGCTAACATGATATTCATGATGCCAATGCCACCCACTAACAGCGAAATACCTGCAATCGCACCGGCAACAATTTGATCACGCAGCGCACTTTCCTCGGCTTGCCGCAACAGAGCAAGGGGTATCTCGATTGCATAATCTATGTCCTTATGCCGACGCGCGAGAATTTGCTCAATAATTTCCCCAACCTCGATTACACTTTCTTGATTATCGACTTGAATTATTGCTTCGTGCAACTGTACAGTTTCCCTTTCCATGCCGCCGGCAGTTTGTCGCGTCGTGGTTTCTCCAAAACGGCTCTTCGAAGAAGTAAACGGAATATAAATACGACTCGGTGCCGCGTTGGAACTTCCGGCCTGGTTCTGGCCAAGATTGGAAAAACCCTCCGACTCCATGATGCCGATCACATTGTAGTAGTCACTATCAATCTTGATGGATAGACCCAGGGGGTTGTCGATGGGAAAAAGCGCATTGGCGACTTCGTCGCTCAGCACCACTACATTAGCGTGATCCCGCATTTCAGTTTCGCTGAAGAAGCGCCCTGAGCGCAGATTGTAGTTTCGCGACGTGGGGTAGTCCACGGCGGTACCGACGACATCCGTATTCATGCTATTACCTAGATGCCATACGTTTTTCTTCACTATGCGCGAGGCGATCACATTGGAAATTCCGGGAATCGAATCACGAATAGTTTCCACGTCGGCAAGTGTTAGCCCATAAACTATGGCTTGAGGAGGTCCGAATCCCCGATTCGAACTCTCTTCAACTTCGGCGGGTTTGACACTCTTCAATAGAATGTTATTGGCGCCCAGGTCACGGAATTGTTGCTGCGCCTCGAAGCTGGCACCTTCGCTCACTGCCAGCATGGCGATTACGGCTGCCACTCCAATGACGATACCGAGAACCGTTAATAGCGACCTCAATCCATGGGAGTAAATACTCTTGATTCCAACCTGGGTGATTTTTTTGAAGCGAACGAGCCTGTTACCGACCCGCACCTTCGATCGATCAGGCCGCCGCCTGGGCTGGACTGTTGGCTCAAGAATTGCGTCGGTCATCGCTCTCTACCTTACCGTCAAGCATTCGAACCCAACGCGGGGAGCGTTCCGCCAATTCATCGGAATGGGTGATCATAATCAGAGTCTTTCCCTGCTGATTGAGTTCATCAAATAGATCCAGAATTTCCGCACCAGATTTGGTGTCCAGATTGCCGGTTGGTTCGTCCGCTAAAATGATCAAGGGGTCAACTGCAAGCGCACGGGCGATAGCAACCCTCTGTTGCTGGCCTCCGGACAACTCGAAGGGCTTGTGATCGATTCGATCATCCAGGCCCACTCGCTCTACCAATCCCATTGCGATCTCATGACAGTCTTGTTCCGAATAACCCTGATAGAACAAGGGCATCTCGATGTTCTCCAACACATTGAGTTGTTGTATTAAATTATAGGACTGAAAGATAAATCCCAGGCGCGCGCCGCGAATTGTCGACAGTTCATCGTCATCCATTTCCGATGTGTCTTCACCGCCGAGATAATAAGTCCCCTCGGTAGGTTTATCCAGACAACCCAGTATGTTCATCAAAGTGGACTTGCCGCAACCGGAGGGGCCCATTATGCTGACATACTCCCCCTCGCAAAAATCCAGGCTGATGCCATGCAAAACTTCCACGGCGAGAGCCCCCATGTAATAGGTTTTGCGAATGTCCTTCAGGCTGGCAACGACAGACTGCCCCACTGAATCAATATCAGCTGGCGTGTTTCCAATGCCTGTTGCTGGGTTTGGTTCAAGCGAGGTCATAACTTATCTGCGCTGTACTTCACACACCCAAATCGGTGAGACTCTGTTGAGGTGGTAACAGCAACACTTCATCCCCCGCCCGCAATCCGCTGGTGATTACGATAAAGGAGTCAGAAAAGGAGCCAATTTCGACTTCACGACGTTGGGCACGACGCCCATTGGCGAGATACACCACTCGCTTGTCATCGAAGTAGGTCACTGCCTGGATGGGCACATAGACCACATCGGCAAGCCTTTCCACCAGAATTTCCACTTCTGCACTCATGCCGGGTCGCAACCAGTCATGGGTCCCGTCTATGGTGATGGTGGTGGGATAGACCTTGAGATCCGGATTCATAAAGGCATTGGCGGAATCTGCCACCACTGCCACCTTGGTCACCCGACCGGTCAGTGTTTCATCCGGAAAGGCGTCTATCGATACCGATACGGCCTGACCCACTGCCACCCGCTGTACCGCCGACTCATGGATATTCACCTTCACCGCCATCTCGCGCATATCGGGAATGGTCAATATCGACTGCCGCTCGCGCACGGTCGCACCTTCCTGTATCGCTTCCTGACTACTGCTACGATAACGCATGGAATTTTGATTGGCAGCGCCATAGACCACCAGCCCCGGGCGCTCAGCATGGATGGTTGCGAGTTCTATTTGCTCCTCAATATCCGCCAACTTCACCCGCTCCAAATTGAACTTGCGCTCGGCCGAGCTGAAGCGAGCGGCCTCCTGTGCTTGCTCCGCCACGTTTTGTTTAATCTGGCGCTGATACCCCATGATGGCGTTTTCGAAATCTGACAACTTTTCCTCGGCATCTTTAGGAAACGTGTATTGAATATATAACTTCAACGCCGTTTCCTTCTCCGCCTGTTTGTTACCGGCTTTATTGAGGTTAAGTTCCTCGGCCTCCAATTCGGTTGGCGTGATAAAACCCCTGGCCTCCAGTCGACGTTGCCCTTCGATACGATCCTGGGCCAGCAAATATTCTTCTTGGGAAACCTGCAGGTCATCCTGCAGTGAGCGCAACTCCTGCTTGGCTTCGCCATCTTCCAAGATATCGATGTCAGCATACTGAGTGAAATCCAGCCGATCACGGATGGCCATGTAGCTGTCGTCCATGAGCAGATTAGCCTGCATTTCCAGGGTATTTGATCGCATGGGCTCCAGCACCAGGGCGGGTACGGCGGGTCGAACCAAGGGGCCATCTTCTGTCTCGAGTGACTGCTCACCTCGTTGTCCGCCTGCCGGGAAACCACCCGGTTGGCGCTGACTGCCACCGCGTTGACCTCCACCTTGCCCGAAACGCTGCATGCGCTCCAGAATTTCTGCCGGCAAGTCACCACCGTTTTCTGCCATCATTTGTTCAATTCGTTCGCGCATTTGCGCTGGCATCGATTCCAGGTCACTGGGATCGAATCCAGCCCCACCGCGAGCGTTTGTCTGCGCGTTACGTTGCCGCCGCACTGCGTCCGCGCGGTTGCTTGCTTCGGCCGATGCTGCCGCCAAATCTGCCGCGTCTGCCCGTGCCAGACGTTCCTCAATTTCCAATTCCGTAACAATGGCATTGACTATCTTGCCGCCGAGGAACTTCTCAAAATCCAGACGGGCAAAACGCACATCCTGCCGGGCATCGTTCAGATCCGTCATGTTTTGATTAAGTTGAATTTCGTATTGGGCCTTACGTTCTATATACGTAGCCTCGGCAGTTTCTACTGCAATTTCCTGATTCAATTGCTGGTCGATCAGCTGCGACTTATCCAGTTCTACCAGTATCATCCCGGCCGCCACATCTGCCGGCGTCACCCGATATCCTTCCTCGACAATATTGAGGATTTTTACGCCTTCCCGGCCTTTCACCCGTGATCGGATCTCCTGGGATTGCAGCGCCTCCAGAGAACCACCTTCTAGCACTGTAATATCCAGTTGCCCACTACGAACCAAAAAAGTAATTCTGCCAGCACCGGTATCGGAGGAGCCGCCGATCAGCGTGAACACCAGCAGCAGAAAAATCGCGGCACCGCCACCGATAGCATATTGAGTGGATTTGCCAGCAGCTGAAAACTTCGCCTTCAATTCGCTTGCCCTGGCTGTTACCGGCTGCGGTAATTTTGCCTGCAACGCCTTCAGCCCAGCCACTATCCTGGATGGCAAATCCTGCTTATCGAGACTCATTTATGCCTTCCTCCCATTGACCGTTATCGCCAACATACAACAGACCTACATCGCGCCAGAATTCCAGCTTGGCAATATTATGACTTACGATGGAACTGGTTAGCTCTGTGCGTGAACTGGTTAAGTCGTTCTGTGAATCTACCGTGTCCTGAATATCTCCCAGGCCAAGCTCGGCTCTGAGTTCGGCTTCTTCGACACGACGTTCGTTTATCTGCACACCGCGTAGACTAATTTCGTAACTCTTGCGGGCTTCATTCATTTCCCGCCAGGTACGTAACACGTCAATTTTAACGGCGTCCAGTGCCAACACATAGCCACGGGTCGCCAAATCGTAGTCAATGAGTGCACGCCGGTAATTATTCCGCTGGGCTTTATTATCCAGCGGCAGATCGAAATCGAGACCTGCCGAATAGACCGCGTTCTCAAACTCCAGTTCGCCAAAACTGCCGTCGGCTGCCCCGGGTACGGATACCAAAAAATTCAAATCCAGTGCGACATCCAACTCATCGGCGGCCAGTTCGATGCGCCGTGCAGCATCCTGTACCTGGTCCAATTGCGTGTACAGATCCAATCGGGTCTGGACCGCCATCGCGATAGCCTGCTCCAGATCAACATCCGGACTGTCCATTCCGGTTTCCGCAATCAATACCATCTCGTTTTCGTCCAGGACTATATTATCCTCTGCATTGAGACCGATCAGTATCTTGAAATTGTCCAGGCCACGTTTATAGCTGGTAATTGCACGGGCCCAACGTAAATCCGCCTGCAGCGCAGACTGCTCCAGGCGGCCAACTTCCAGCAGTGTGGTCAATCCCTCCGCCTGAAATGCCTGTTCTCGCTCCAGCGAAAGATTGTTCGCCAACAGCCCGGCATAGTTGTTATTTGCTGTCTCCCGCGCCAACAACACCACGTAGTATTGCGAGGCGACCTGAACCGCAAATTCCTTGCGGAAACGCGTAAAATCTCTTAACTGATATAGCAGATCCCGCTCGGCTTGCAGCAGCGCCTCGGTTTCGATATCGGAACCAAAATCTCTTAACAGGGGTTGAGTAAAAGAACCGATCAGCGCGCCGGTGCTGAACTCGCTGACATCGCCGCTCAGAAACCGGGTGAAGTTATTGGTCAGATTCAGCGCGATGGCGCCGCCACTCTTAAGCAGGTAGCGGGCCCCGAGGTTTGATCTGGCCACCGTAGATTCGCTGGTGCTTATTGCGGTCGCGCCAGTCATGGCCTGCATATCGATGACAAACTGATCTGTCGTATCCCATTGATAGTCGCCGCTGCCATTGGCGCTAAAGGTCGGCGTGTATCGATAACGGTCGAAGGTAAGGGCTAAGGCTTCCAGATATAGTCGCTCTTTTTGAGCCTGGTACTCCTTGCTGTGTTGAAAAGCCAAATCCAGCGCCGCATTCAAACTGATGATACTGGCGCCGACTTCCCCTTCGGCTTCGTTATCCAAAAACTCGTAGATCTGGCTATTCACTGAAAATAAAGTCAGATCGACTTGTTTCTCCTCGTCGATAAGCACCTGGTCGCTCATTCCAGCCACCAGTGGCGCTTTATCGGCGATGGCCTCGTAAGTTTCCTCATCGGCACTGTACCGAGAAGCGCTGTTACTACAGCCCACAAGGCCTCCAGCGATCAACGCGAGAAGGAGGTAATTTCGATGCAATTTCATGGGCTTAGCGATAATCCCCGGTTTCCGGTCAGAGCTTGGGGAATTATACGCCCTAAAGACCGCTAACAGTCTATCTTTAGCGATAAAGCGAGACCGAGACACGTGGGATAACAAGTTGATTTTCTACCCTTTTTTCAAATACGAGGAAAGCCATCACCGATGGCTAATCATTTTCCTGGATCGCATTATTGCCCTTTCAAAGCAGTGTGAAGCAAATTCTGACCATTCTCCTGTACTGGAACGAATCGAGTGTCTGCATAATATCTGGATACCGACCGTGTCTATGCGGCAATAATTGCAGGTAGTTTCAAGCACTGTTGAGCCGGGGCCTACGGGCCAAAACCGATCGAAATAACACAAAAAATGATAAATTGCAGAATGCATACTGCGCCTGATCGCTGCTTAACTTACATTTTCATCCGGAATGCCCTACATTAGCCGCAGTCCGAGTGACCATCAGCTGATTATCATGGAGTACCTAGATGAGAGATTTAACTGCTGCCAGATACTGGCTGCGATCCCTGCTGGCGTCGTTAGCCATGCTGGGCCTACTCGCTTGCAGTGAGCAGCGCACTACTGGCAATGGAGACTCACAATCGAAGCAAGTTACCGAGTCGACACCGGCAGCACCAGGCTATAGACGCATAGACCTGGCCAATGTAAATGACCCACTGGATGCGCAGATTTTCCAACTCGACAATGGGCTCAAGGTGTATCTCACCGAAAACCATGAAGCACCCCGGTTCTATGCCGAGATCGCAGTTCGCGCCGGCAGCAAACACGATCCGGCGGATGCCACCGGTCTCGCCCACTATCTCGAGCACTTATTATTCAAGGGCAATCAGCACTTGGGCACCCTCGATTACACCGCCGAGAAGCCTTATCTCGATCGCATCGTCGAACTTTACGAACAACACTTCAATGCAGGCGATGCAGAATCGCGGGCGCAAATCTATGCCGAGATAAACAGCGTTGCGCAACAGGCCGCGGAATTTGCGGTTCCCAATGAGATCGATAAAATATATAACGCCATGGGCGGCACCGGCCTCAACGCCCATACCTCGAACGAAGAAACTGTCTACAAGGTGAGCCTGCCATCTAACCGCCTGCAGCAATGGGCAGAAATAGAATCGGACCGCTTCGTCAATCCGGTATTTCGTATATTCCACACCGAATTGGAGACAGTCTACGAGGAAAAAAATCGCTCCCTGGACAACCGCGGCTTCATTATCTATACCGCGCTCAATGAAATGCTCTACAAGATCCACCCCTATGGACAGCAACCTACGATTGGTACCGTCGAGCACCTGAAAAATCCATCCCTAGTCTATATTCGCGACTTTTTCGATCGTTACTACGTTCCCAACAATATGGCCATCTTCATTAGCGGCGATATCGACATCGACGAAACTATTGCCCTGATCAGCGATAAATTTTCTCGCTGGGAGTCGAAACCAGTGCCCGAAGTAGGACCCTGGCAGGAGGCACCGCTGGCCGGAGCCGAGCGCCGAACCGTACAATATCCAGGTGAAGAGCAAGTGCAGATAGCGTACCGCACGGCAGGTAATGGCAGCGAAGACAAGGAAGCGCTGATTCTGTTGGACATGATTCTCGACAATCGCACCGCCGGTCTGATTAATCTGAATTTGAATCAACAACAGCTGGTGGCTGGAGCCGGCTCGTCTCCCCAATTTCTCAACGACAGCGGCGCGCAAACCCTGTACGGAGTACCGAAGCAGGATCAGACTCTGGAGCAGGTCGAACGGTTATTGCTCGACCAGCTTGACCTGATCAAAGCCGGTGAATTCGAAGACTGGATCATTCCAGCCATCATCAATGACTTCAAGAAGGGCCAGAAAGCCAGCCAGGAGTTCAATACTGCCCGGGTTTCCATGATGCGCCAGGCTTTTATCGAGGCTGCCGATTGGGATTACTATGTTTCCGAAATACAGCGCATGGAACAACTGAGCAAGCAGGATGTAATCGACGTTGCCAACAAGTACTTTGCTGACGATTACGTGGCAATCTATCAGGTGAATGCCCAACACGACATTCCCGAGGTAGAGAAACCACGGATCGATCCGGTAACAATCGACCCGTCCCGTCAATCGGATTTCGCCGGGCAGATATTGGCCATGGAATTTACGCCGATAGAGCCGAGCTTCGTGGAAGTCGACACAGACTATCGGCTAATCGAGTTTGCCGACGGTGTGGATCTGTATTACGCACCGAACCCGTTAAATGACCTGTTCACTTTCTCAATAGGCATCGAAGTAGGGACGGAAGAAGATGAGAAGCTAAACCTCTCCGCCGTGCTAATGGACGTGGCTGGCACCCAAAACCTGAGTAACGAGGAACTACAGAAGCAATGGTATCGCCTGGGTAGCGAATTTCGGTTCGGTGCCGGGGAAAATAGCTCCGGGATTTCCATCAGCGGCCTCGATGAACAATTTGAGGAAAGTGTTGCCCTGATGATGGAATTTATTAAAAGTCCGTCAAGTGATGATCAAACCCTGGAGCAAATGAAAGGAATCCTCTTGAAGTCCAGGCAAGATCGCAAGAGCTCACCTCCGGCGATATCTCGCGCACTCTATCTGTACAACCGCTATGGGGAGGAATCTCCCATGCTGGAAGCGCTGACGACCGCGGAGATTGAAGCCACGACATTGGACGAATTGATGTCTCTTCCCGCCGGCTTGTTAGATTATAAACACACCTTGTCTTATACCGGTTCTCTGCCACTGGAAGACCTGGTAACGATTCTGCGACGGCATCATACGCCAGTGGGCGAGTTGAAAGATACGCCTGAATTTCGATTCCGCAGCGCTCGTAAAATCGAGTCTACTCAGATCTACATCGTCGACCAGCAAACCGCACAAGCGCAGGTGCGTATCGAATATCCTGACGGTGAGTACACAGAAGACGACACCGTCCTGTCTTCCATTTATACCAATTACTTCGGTAGCGGCATGTCCAGCGTGGTGTTTCAGGAACTGCGGGAGGCCCGCGCCCTGGCCTATTCGGCATCGGCTCGCTACGCCCAAGGAGGCAGACTGAATGATCAGAATCTGATGTTGGGGGTGATCGGCACCCAGACTGACAAGACCGTCGATGCCCTCAGCGCATTCATCGACCTGATCGATAACATGCCGGTCTCGATCGAAAGATTCGATGAATCGGTCAATTCCCTGTTGAATCGCTACCGCACATCGAAGGTGAATTTTCGCCAGGTGATTGGCGCCGTGCGGGGTTGGAAGCGACTGGGTATCGAAGGCGATCCCAGGCGTCAGCGTTTTCAGCAACTACAAGACGCCGCCATGGATGACCTGGTGAACTTCCAACGCGAGCATGTAAAAGGTCGGCCCAAGCTAATTTCAATCGTCGGTGATCTCTCCATTCTCGACACTCAGGAACTTGAACAATTCGGCACGGTCCAACAACTCCAGGTGGACGATTTGTTCGTAGAGTAGATGCGAGAAGCCACGAGTCTGCTGCAACAACTGGCGGTACAGAATCATGGCTATTCTACTGTGGCGAGACGTCCTCCAGTTAGGGTCCAAATATCCATAACTCATTATCCTCAACCAGGGAAGCTCTGATCAATTCAATGACCACTCTGGCTTACAGCCGATTCCGCTATCAAGGCGCACTTGCGCAGGCATGTGTCGGCCTGTCAAGGAAGTGCAACGCTGACAATGGGATCGGCTGTAAGTCCCTTCGGGCAAAGCCTGGCGCGCACTGTTGCAGCGTTGACGCACTTGCCAAGAACGACGGCCATCGCCTATATGGATGTGGGTGAGGAGCGTGAGCAGGGAGCGGAAGCTTTGCCTGCGCACGCAACCTTGCAACAGCCTGCGCCAGACTCCTGCAGAGCGGCCATTAAATTGATCAGAGGTTGCCTAAAGTATGCATGAAATTGCACTATCCGTTACCGGACTGAACAAAAGCTATGGCGACTTCGATGTCCTCAAGAACCTGGATCTGCAGATCAGGCGTGGGTCGATACACGGCCTGGTAGGTCTCAACGGCTCCGGTAAGACCACGACACTGGAATGCATCCTGGGATTACAGCCCTACCAGGACGGCGCCATATCGGTACTGGGCCACGCCCCGGACGAGTTGCACGCAGCGAAGGGCAGCGTTGTAGGTATCTTCGACACCCCCAGTCTGCACCCCTATCTCAGCGTACGCCAATGTATGCAACACGCGCGACTGCTCTGTGACCTGCCGACTCGAACCCCCGAACAGGTGGAAAATCTATTGGGCATCGAGCGCTTCAGCGAATTCAAGATTAAACATCTTTCTCTTGGTAACAAGCGCCGCGCCTCAATTGCCCAGGCCTTGTTAGGCAGCCCGGTGCTGATAGTGCTGGATGAGCCATTTAGCGGACTCGACGCCGGTGGCGTCGATGACGTGTTAGAACTCATCGAGACGCTCAACAGGGAAGAGGGCACCTCGTTTCTGCTTTCCAGTCATCAACTGCCTTACCTGGAACAGATCTGTAGCCATATCGCCATTTTGCACGACGGCCGTATTGTCGTGAGCGATGAAACTGCCAATCTTCTGAGCCAAACTACCACCACGGTGTTGATAAAAACGGATCAGACCAAGGCGGCAGTGGCAGTAATTAAAGCGCTTGACAGCTGCGAGTTGCTGCAGATCGATGCAGACGGTTACCTGCACATCGAATTGGAAAATCTGGAATCCGCAGCACTCAATCAGGCTTTGATTGACCAGCAGATTCCCGTTTCTGAATTGATCCTGAAGCGGGCCTCTCTGGGCAGCCTGTTTCGAAAGATCAGCAGCGAGGTGCAATAGCATGAGCCCGGTGAAACACTATCTTAACGGTCTGGAGACCGCAATCAGGGCGGAATTTTATGTATCCCTGCGAACCTTCGGCAGCAGGCTGATTGTACTCGCGCCGGCCTTAGTGGTAGTACTGCAGTACCTCATAATCAAACTACAGGAAACCTCAGCCCAGGCTCGGGACAATCTGCTGGGCAGGAACAGCTTCGACGCCGCGGTGGCTGAAAATGCCTATGGCTACTTCGTCGACGGCATCAGCTCCGGCTTAACTATACTGGGTTTACTGCTGGTTGCGCAGGCGGCTTACAGTTTCAGTTACGAGAGGGACGTCGGCACCGTTCGGCATTTACTGATCCGCCGTATCAGCCGACCGAGCCTGATAATCGCAAAACTGTTCCACCTTCATGTGCTGGCCATATTGTCACTGCTATTGTTAATGGCAGTGAGTTACTTCTGTAGCGGCTGGTTATGGGAATTCGGACCGATAGTAGAAGATGGCTTCGAACTCATCAGTGAGGCCGAGATTCGCGAAGAAATTGGCCTGGGGCTGCAACTCGCCATCGTTCCAATTCCGGCTGCCATCGCCTTTGGATTACTGATTTCGGTGTCTGCGCAGTCTACAACCCAGGCGATTACTACCGCGCTGGGGATCACTCTCGCCATCGACATATTTAAATCCACCTTGGGTGACTTCTCATTCTACTTGTACGCCACATTCCAGCCTTCGCTGCTGGATCAGTCCTACTTGCAGGATGTGAGCCGTATCGTACGCGGTTTTTCCGATGTGCTGGTGGACGAACGGATGCAGCAATTAAATATGTGGGTGCCCTGGCCCACTCTGTTAATCTTTCTCTGCCTAGCGCTTGTGGTAGTGCAACGAAGGAAACTTTAATGAACCCGGACCGAACCGCTCTTCATCCGCGTAAATTTTCGATGGGCCTCGCCACCTGCCTTTTACTCAGTAGTTGCGTCAGTTACGAACCCGCCGTGTTGGTGCCGTCAATAACCCTCTCCGCGGATAAAATAAGCCTGCTTAGTGAAACCGATAACAGTAGTACCCGCATCGATTTCGGCCTAGAAACCAGCCTCAACGAGAGCGACTCTCTCGCCAATGTTGAAATCCTTCCCGGCGTGCGGGTGCGCAACATTGTCGGCAATGGGGCGGCAGATTCAGCCGGAATTCAGGTAGGAGATATCATACTAACGGTGAATGGATTGCCTACCGATCACCCCGATGTGATCCTGGCTTTGCAAAATTCCCCACCGGAACAAGCAGCTGCTGAATCTGAATTCAATTTCAAGGTCAGACGCAACACGACGGTATTTGAGGCAACTGTTATCGGTCGATTAATAAGCAAAAACCCACCACCACAGGAACTCTACCGCGTCGATCCGCTGGCAACTCGCGCCGGCTACCGCAGCGAGATCCTAAACATTCGCAATCGAGCCGAGCTGGTGGCAGCAAGGGTGGTAGAGTTTTTTCCTGGCAGCCCACTACCAGCGGCCAATATTAAAGCAGGCGACCTGATTTTTTCGCTCAACGGCATCAATCTGAATTCGGCCCAGGATCTGGTAAGCAGACTCAATCAGGAATTCGAACTGGGTGAGAAGGTAATACTGGGAGTTTATGATGGCCAGGTGGTGACAGAAGTGCCGATTCGATTGTGGGATCCGGGCCGGAGAATCAGCCAGTTCTCCCTGTGGCCATTATTCAGGTATAGCGCGTCCCTGAACCCGGCGAGTAACAGCCTGACGATACTGGATTTCTGGCTTTTCTCCCTCTACAGCTACAACCGGTTGGAGGGAGAACGATCTCACAATATTTTCGGTCTATTCAACTTTAGTACTGACTATGGTGAGTTAACTGAAGAACCCAACTAGGATAAAAAAGGGGCCGGAGGCGATTTTCATTGCAAGATAGGAAACAAATACAGATTGGAGGAAAAATTGCCTCCGCCCCCTTTTTATCCTTTTTGCTGGGATGGTTTTTGTGCCTCATTCCCCTGTGGTCAAGCGCACAATCTAATTACATAGCTTTTGAACTGGCGCGGAAAGACAACTTCGCGCCCCTAATTACCGAAGACCTCGACGGCGATGGCGCCAAAGATATTATCATCTCCCACTATCAACCCGGACTCGGTCGTGAACTGCATATCTATCGACAACAAGCTGACGGCAACTTCGCCGCAACTCCACAGCGGATTGAAATTAAAACGGAAATCATCGCGGTCGGTTTCGCCGACGTACGCCCGCAGTCCGGCACGGAATTAATTCTATTCGCCGCCAACGCGCTCTACAGCCTTTCTACTGCCATCGACGGTTACGCCGGCAACATCAGGCAACTGCTGCAATGGGACATGATCGCCACCGTACCCAATCTGGAGAGGGTATTGTTCATCGACAATATTGTAGACATCAACAACGACGGTTTCGTGGACCTGCTCCTGCCTGGTGACAATGTTTACGGATTCTTTAAGGGAACCGGCACTGAAGAATTTGAGCTAGTTTCAACGTTTTCCACGATCAACCAGACTATCCCTCAAGCCAGGCGCCGCGATGACGACCGACTCAATGCCAATATATCCATCAATTCCGAACGCGGCGTGGTCGTCGAAATCGCGGCGCAGGTGCCGTCTCCGTTCGCACACTACATTGAGCAGTGGGGCGAAACAGAAACCGAAGCCAGATCACTGCTGCGTAGCGAGCAATGGATGCCGGCGGCAAGTCTCGCCTTGCTCGACGGCGATGAGCTGCTGGATATTGCGTATATCAATGTCGGAGACGATGGCCGCGGACAACTAAATATCCACTACCAGAGTTTGGCCACAGGCTTCCGGGAATCGCCAGACTGGACTGGCTCTCTCGAGACCAGCGGTGATCTCCAACTCATCGACCTGAATAACGACCAGCAGGCGGATTTGTACCGCCTATCCGGCGACGGCGATGAATGGGATGCCCGCTTCTTCCTCAATCACAATGGTGAATTCAATCTTCAGCAACCCAACCAGATCATGCGGTTCTCCGGCTATGATGTTCGCCTCAGTTTTATCGACATTGCAACTGAATCCGCACCGGTAATGAATGTGAGCTACTACACGGTGCCCGTGGTAGAGGTCATTCGTAACGCCAGCATTAACCGTATCCAGCTGCTCTATGGCGCCGCTCAAGTTGAGCCGAATCAGCTCTTTAATCGACGACCCGATTCGCGGCTGCAGGAAAATTTTTCCGCCAGCAATGTCCGGGGTCTTTCCGAGCAGATGTCGATGCGCTATGACGTCGACGGGGATGGCAGCGTCGACGCACTGTATATCACCGATAGCGGCACCCTGGCCGCGAAGAAAATTGGCGAAGATTTACGCATCGCCGACCAACCTTTTTGGGAGTATGTATCTCCCAGAACCGTATTTGAATTTGAAGTCCTGCAACTCAATGACGATTCCAGGCCGGACCTGTTGTTGCACCATGGCGCCGCCACGACCATATTGGTCTCTGCACCATGAGTTTCTCTGGTGGGTCTGCAATCCTTGCTTTATTGATTTCCGTCGCTGGATTTTGCTTAAGCGCCTCGGCGGCCGACCTGGAATATCGAAGCCAGCCATTTTGGTTTCCCTCCGAATCTGAAAACCTGATCGTCGCCGATACCAATGCCGACGGCCTGAGTGAATTGATCACGGTGCTCGATGGCCGAATTCGAATTTATTTTCAGAGCGAGGATGGCTTCGATTTTGAATCTGGTTTCGATGAAATCGAATTACCTGGTCAGGCGGTAGGCTGGGACGTCAGTTCTGCCTACTCGAAGTCCGATTCTGCATCCATCATCGCCCTGATCGACGGTAGCGAAGTACTGGTGTGGCATATAGAAGGACATCGCATACTCGATTCACAAACCATCAAATCCGGTTTACCTGGTTTTCTCAGCAAAGGCATCAATCGTCTCTACTTCTCCCGCGACATTAACGGCGATGGCAATGACGACCTCATTATTCCCGGTGCCGGGGTCCTCAATCTTTTCGTCAGCGATGGGAATAAGGGCTATCAGGAAGCACTCGCCGTGCAGTCTGATTTCCGAATACGCACTAATCTGAATGCCAGTCGACTGGAGCGCCGAACCGGTCAGGCGATTCACATTCCGATGATGGAATTACGCGACGTCAACAACGATGGCTTCGATGACCTGGTCTCTCGCACTGATGAGAGGCTGGATGTGTTTATCGCGGACGAACTGGGTGAGCGGTACTTCCCGGTTAGTCCCAGCTACAGCGTGAGTATTACAGACATAGAAGAAAGACTTGGCGAATTCGATATCGATTCCCTGGACTTCTCTAATTTAACCGGCGTTCTGGCACTGACTCACGAAGAAATTCTTGAAGATGTGAGCGGCGATGGTATTGATGACTTATTGTTGCGAGAGGGCGGCAAGGTCACTTTGTTCATCGGCAGCGAGGGAGGCATGGATTTGCAAAATCCCCGGCAGGTACTGCGCTCAGGTGGCAATGTATTGAGCACCTTCCTTTATGATGAGGACGAGGACGGACTTAAGGATCTGTGGCTGTGGCGGGTGGAACCGATATCGGTCGCGGATATTTTCGTCTGGCTCGCGCTTTCCGGCAGCGTCTCTATCGAAGCATTTGTCTATCCTAACGATGGCGAACGTTTCGCTCGTCGGCCCACCCGCAAAATTACGGTGGAACTCAAATTTCCCTCGGTTATCCGCCTTGTTAATTCTGTGAGGAATATTGCAAACGAGGCACAGGATAGGGACAGCGGCGAAACTACAGCTACCAATACCGCCAATCTGGATGCCGACCGGGAGCATGAAGATCTGCTGGTACTGGTACACGATCAGCTAAAGATATTTCTCAACAGCATTGAACCGGCGGATGACTCGGAGGAGTTTCTCGGGGCGTTGGACTATAACCGACAACGGGATAACTACGAAATCAACATCCGTGAAATCCTCGATAATGTCTCCATCGGCGGCAATCCGCATCTGGATCTAATGGAGAATCGAATAGCAGACCTGTCCATAGATATTGGGGTTGATGCCACTACCGGTGATATCATTCCAGCCCTGTTAAATCGGGACGCTCTGGACGATATCTTCGTATTTACCGAATACGACGGTAGTCACATTAGGGGAATACTGCTACTCTCGAAATGAGTGAATTGCCGCCTGCCCAAGGCAGGGGCCAGGCAACATTTTTGTGATGGTTAGCCTATGAAAAACACAGTCTGGATTGTATTGGGTATTTCCCTGGTGCTGGTCAATGTGGCCGCCGAGTTGGTATTTTACTTCACCGGGTTCAACATTGTGATGATCTTTCGAATCAGCCTGGTGCTTGGGATTACGTCGATTGCGGCGATCTTTGTCGGTGCAAATAGGTTGATCAACAAATTGGAAGAAGAAGAACCCCTGTCCGGTCATGTCAGGGACACCATCGGAGCGGACCGCAAAAAATCCTGACTCCTGATTTAATTATTGAACCAAACTACGAACCCCTTCAAGAATATTGTCATCCGTGTACTTGCAATAGCACTCGTCGCCGGCAGCGTATACGCACACAACGCCCGGTAGCAGAGTCAATTTCGCCCACAACAGATCGAAGACTACGAGCGATGGGTTAAGGGCAATATTCAGCACTGATTAACACAGGCCCTGGTCCGGCAACACTGGCATCGGCTCGGTGGACTCTTATTGTGCTTTAAATGGAAATATGGTTTCATCGAATGCCTTTTGAGACTCGGCGTACCCCCGTTATTTCCCGCTATGTTTCAGTGGCTTAGTGGTCAAAACAAGAAGAACTGAAGGTGAAGAGGCAACAACATTAGGGGCCATCTTCACTAGCACCCGGATTATTAATGAGAAATTTTGTAGTTAGTGCGATTGTCGCGATGCTTATGCTGTCATGCAGCGACGAATTAAGCCGGACACGTCCCTTTATTCTCACCACCGCCACCACCGGCGGCACCTATTATCCTGTAGGTGTTGCTATCGCCACCATTGCCCATGCCCAGCTCTCCGACTCCCAGGGCATCTCCCTCACCGCCATCAGCTCGGCTGGCTCACTGGAAAACGTAAAACTACTGAGAGATAACCAGGCCCAATTTGCGATCCTGCAAGGTCCATTTGGAGCCTGGTCCTGGAATGGTGAAGGGCCTATAAGCAGCCCCCAGACCCACATTCGAAGCGTCAGTGCGCTGTGGCAAAACGTGGAACACTTCGTGCTGCTGAGTGAGTTGGCCACAAGCGGCGAGATAATGGATCTCGATAATCTCAATGGACAACGCTATGTGCTGGGTGCACGTAACTCCGGCGCCGAACAAACCGGCAGATTCATCCTCGAGACGCTGGGCATAGACTACGAGGAAAAATTCACCCTCGGTTATATGGGCTATGGACCTACTACCAGCGCCATTCAGGATGGCAATATCGTCGGCATGAACATTCCGGGCGGTGCCCCGGTTAGCTCAATAACCCAGGCTTATGCCTTGCTAGGTGACCGCTTGACCATACTGAACTGGACCCAGGAATCCCTGGACAAAATAAACGCAAAATACCCGCTTTGGGACTGGTATGAATTTCCCCCGGGCACCTACCCTAACCAGACCGAACTGATACGCACCGTCGGCTCTCCCAATGTATTGGTCACCCGTGATGATATTTCCGAAGAAGTTGTCTACCACGTGACAAAAGTTATATGGGAAAACCTTGCAACGCTACAAGATATCCACGGAGCTACCCGGGATATGCGCCTGGAGATCGCAGTTGAAGGACTCGGTGCGCCACTGCATCCCGGGGCGATTCGATATTATCGTGAGGTTGGATTAGACATACCCGCAAGGCTCATTGTCGAAGAACCAACGGCGGTTTTAAACAAGGCAGCAGGAGTTTGACGACCAGATTATGAAATCAAAGTACTTGAGATGGGCGGCATTCTTCTTCGCGCTCTTCCATATTTATTGTAATGTCTTTGCCAGTATCTCCGAATTATGGCTCTCCGCAATCCATTTTGGCGGCTTCTGCGCTATCTGCGCATTAATGGCCAACGAATCTGAGCAGATCACTCGAAAATCCATCACCTATTGGGTAAATGTCGCCCTCGCCGTTACCGCAATTCTTACTTCTGCCTATTTGATCCTGTTTGAAAATGCGCTGTACGCACGGGAAACCGAATACATCCTCAGTGATTACGTGTTCTCCATAATTGCAATTGGACTGGCAATCGAGTTCACACGGCGCACCACCGGCTGGATCATGCCGATACTGATCATTGTCAGTCTGTCTTACATCCTTTTTCTTGGCAGATATATTAGCGGCGTGTTCTCGTTTCCCGGTCTTAGCCTTGAAACTGTGCTCTATCGCAGTTTCTTCACCAGCGAAGGCATGTTCGGGCTAACCGCCAACATCTCCTCCACGTTCGTGTTCATGTTTATTATTTTTGGCTCATTTCTACTACGCTCAGGCATGGGGGATTTCATCGTCGACCTAGCCCATTCTCTGGCCGGTCGCTACACCGGTGGTGCTGGCCTGGTCGCCGTGATCGGCTCGGGACTGATGGGTTCGGTGTCCGGCTCTGCGGTTGCGAACACTGTCTCAACTGGCGTAATTACCATTCCGATGATGAAGCAGTCAGGCTTCCCTGCCAGGTTTTCGGCCGGCGTAGTTGCCGCCGCATCGACGGGGGGCGCTTTGATGCCGCCAATAATGGGGGCAGGTGCCTTTGTTTTATCCAGCTACACCAATATATCGTACCTTACTATCATTACTGCCTCTGCCTTACCCGCAGTATTGTATTTTTTGACTGTTTCCTATTTTGTTCGAATCGAGGCGAAACGTCTTGGCATAACACCGACCAGCCAGGGCGACTCCGAAAATATTTCCGACGTCCTCGCCAGAGGCTGGCATTTCATCATTCCCCTGGTGGTATTGGTCGGCACCCTGATAGCGGGTCGAACGCCGACGACTTCTGCGGCCTTCGCAATCATTACCGTCATCGGTGCATCCTGGCTGTCATCGACTCCCATGCGCCTGCCAGACATATTCGATGCCCTGGTAGACGGGGTCAAAACTATGGTGTTCATCGCCCTGTTGCTGGTCGCGGTGGGCATTTTTATTAATGTGATCACCACTACCGGCGTCGGTAATGCCTTCTCGTTGATGATCGCGGAGTGGGCTCAGGGCAGCCTATTGATCACACTGGTTCTGGTAGCCCTGGCATCCCTGGTAATAGGCATGGGGCTGCCGGTGACGGCCTCATATATCGTTCTAGCCACGCTCTCGGCCCCGGTGATATTCGACCTGCTATCGCAATCGCAACTACTCACCGTCTTGCAGGAGGGGGACCTGCCCTCCAACGTGGCTGCAACTCTCAGCCTGTTCGGCGGTGATCCGCTCATCGCGCTGCAAGAAATGCCGCTGGAGATGAAACAACTGATTCGAAAGGAAATGCTGCAGCCCGAGCAATTGACGGGTATGTTGCTTAGCGCCCACCTGATTATATTCTGGCTATCCCAGGACAGTAACGTAACGCCGCCCGTATGCCTGGCCTCTTTTGCCGCTGCCGGTATTGCCGGCACCGCACCCATGGCTACTGGGCTAACCAGTTGGAAAGTCGCCAAAGGGCTCTATCTGGTGCCGGTGCTGTTTGCCTACTCGCCGCTGATATCTGGAAGCTGGCCGGAACGCATCGAAGTCTTTATCTGGTCCTGTATGGGACTGTACGCAATGGCCGGCTTACTCTCCTGGCATCTGGAAAGCAGGATCAATTTAGTAATCGCCGGCCTGCTGCTATTAAGCGCTACGCTGCTGATGTGGACACCGTTTCCGATCTATTTTCACATGGTAGGTGCCGGGATTCTGGTGGCAATTGTCGTCATGCAGAATCGCAGCAGCAAAGCGATTGCCGACCCCGGCAGTTGAAAACAATCATAACTTAACGAGTAATATCTATGAGCAACTACAAGGCCCGACAAATTCATCTGATAAGCCGCCCTGTTGGCATGCCCACCCATGACGATTTCGCCCTGGTGGAAGTAGAGCTAGAGTCACCTGACGATGGCGAGGTATTGGTTCGAAATCGCTTCATGTCAGTGGACCCCTATATGCGTGGTCGCATGCGTGCCGAGGCCAGCTACGCAGCGCCCTATCAATTAAACACGGTCATGTACGGCGGGGCTATCGGCGAAGTGATGGAATCCGCCGATGCCAGCTTGCAGGTAGGTGATATCGTGCTAAACGGCGCAGCCTGGCAGGACGCATTTGTAGCCCCCGCTGCCACCGTTAGCAAGCTTACGCCGTTCGATCCTGGCCAGCTCTCACTCTATCTGGGCACGCTCGGCATGCCCGGCTTAACAGCTTATGTTGGCCTGCTAAAGTACGGCGAGCCCAAGCAAGGTGAGACGGTTTTCGTTTCTGCGGCATCCGGCGCGGTGGGCGCGAATGTATGCCAGATCGCAAAATTAAAAGACTGTCGTGTAATCGGCAGTGTCGGTAGTGACACCAAGGCCCAGTGGTTGTTGGACGAATGCGGAGTTGATGCTGTGATCAATTACAAAACCTGCGGCGATCTCAACAAGGCACTTGCAGATGCGGCGCCAGAAGGCATCGATGTCTACTTCGAGAATGTGGGCGGCGACCATCTGCAAGCGGCGTTGAATGTCATCAACCCCTTTGGCCGCATCGCGGCCTGCGGCATGATTTCTTCTTATAACAATGCCGAGCCGGTTCCCGGCCCAAATAACCTGATGCTCATTGTCGGCAAAAAGATTCGCATCAACGGTTTCATAGTTTCTGACCACGGCGACAAGCGTGAGCAATTTCTGGAAGACATGGTGGGCTGGATCCAGGAAGGCAGGATAAAGAGCCGCGAGACCGTGGTCGAAGGCATGGATAATGCGGTTGATGCTTTCCTGGGTCTGTTCAGCGGCAACAACTTCGGTAAAATGGTGGTCAAGCTTTAGGGCCAGGGATAACTCACACACCGAGCGGATTCAGTCATCCTGATTCCTTTATTTTCGATTGGTGTCATATATCCGCAGGATTTCTGGCCAGGTATCGGTCCAGGGCATTGGCAAATTGCCGTTTGTCGCTGTCGCTGAATTGGGCGGGACCGCCACCATGTACGCCACTGCTGCGCATGGTATCCATAAAATCTCTCATATTCAGCCGCGCCTTGATGGTACTGGAAGAATATTCCTCTCCCCGCGGGCTGAGAGCTTCAGCGCCTTTGCCAATGACCTCATCGGCAAGTGGTATGTCACCTGTAATCACCAAGTCCCCGGATTGTACGCGGCGTACGATCTCATTGTCGGCGACATCGAAACCCTGTGCCACCTGAATTGCCTGGATATGTTTGATTGGAGGCGTTTGCAGGGATTGATTCGCGAGTAAGGTCAGCGCCACACCGCTGCGCTCCGCCGCCCGGAACAGAATTGCCTTGATCTGATTAGGACAGGCATCTGCATCGACCCAGATCGTCATGATTCAATTTCTGTAAAAAAAATCGCTGTCATTACAAGCAGAACTAGGATTTCGCGCCGTCTTTCAAATCTTCCACCGCCTGATTGTGACTCAGGTAATTGTTGCCGGTGATTGACCTGAAAAAATTTGTCCCTGACAGGCTATCCATTATCGGACCCTTGACCTCGGACAGGTGTAATTTAATATTCAATTCCCCCAGGGTTTCATTAATTTTTTCCAGTGTCTCCAGGGCACTGAGGTCAATCTGGTTAACAGCGGTGCACATCAGTATGACATGCTCCAGGACGGGTTTGTCCGCCACCAGGCCAAAGATAAGCTCCTCCAGATAACGTGTGTTGGCAAAATAAAGGCTCTCATCGATCCGCACCGAAAGTAGGTTGTCGAAGGTTTCAACCTTGTGTCGATCGATATTTCGAAAATGTTCGGTGCCGTCCACCCTGCCCACCACGGCGACATGGGGCTGAGAAGTCTTGTAGAGATGAATCAGAATTGAGGCCGCTACCCCTGCGCCAATACCGGTTTCCACGCCGATAGTCAGCGTCAGAACCAGGGTCAAAAAAACGGCAATGAAATCGGCTTTGGAGTATCTCCATGACTTACCCAATACCGAAAAATCCACCAGTGAATATATCGCCACCAGGATGATGGCAGCGAGGGATACTTTCGGCAGCCAGAACAACACCGGTGTGAGAAACAAAGCAACGACCAACAACATGGCCGCGGTAATAAATCCAGCAGCCGGAGTCGAAGCCCCCGCCTCAAAGTTTACGACTGAGCGTGAGAACCCTCCAGTCACCGGAAAGCCTCCGCCGAAGGAAGTGGCGATATTCGCCGCACCCAGCCCCACCAACTCCTGATCCAGGTCGATACGCTCGCGGCGCCGCGCCGCCAGTGTTTGCCCAACGGAAATTGATTCGACGAAGCCGATAATGGCTAACAACACGGCAGAGCCCATCAGACTATTTACCAGGTCCAGCGAGAGTTTCGGCAGAGCCAGGCCGGGCAAGCCCTTGGGGACGACTCCGAGCAATTGCACTCCCTGTTGATCCAGTCTAAATAGGTAGGCAAGCATCGTCACTATGAAGACCACCAGTAACGGACCCGAGCGCGCAATGGCAGCCACCAATCGCACTTCCAAACCAAGGCCGGTAAGAAGTTTCTTAAGCCCGGTTCGACACCATACAATAATCCCTATCGATCCCAGACCCAGGCCCAGAGTAAGGAAATTGGTGTTGCCGATCGAGGCGAAGAGGGAATCGAGAAGTTCGACAGCATTGGTTCCGGAGGTTTCGATGCCTAACAAATATTTCAGCTGACTGAGGCCAATGATGATTGCCGACGCAGTAATGAAGGCGCTCACCACCGGATGGGAAATGAAATTTGCCATGAAACCCAATCGCAGCAATCCCAACAGCAGCAAGAAAACGCCGGAGAGAAAGCTGAGCGTCAGCGCAGCGGCAATATAATCGGCGCTACTGGGCAATGCAAGACTACCCAGGGCTGCCGCAGTCATTAGGGACAATACCGCCACCGGTGCTACCGACAGGGAATTGCTGGTGCCAAACACGGCATACACGGTCAGACCGAAAATACTCGCGTACAGACCCATCTCCGCGGGCAAGCCAGCTACCAGCGCATAGGCCAGAGATTGCGGCACCAGCATGATCGCGACAATCAAGCCGGCAATAGAATCGTTTACCAAATTGACTCTGCTGTAGCGGCGGCCCCAATCGAGAACTGGAAAATAACCGGGTAGGGAAAATTTCTTACTCAAGCTGGTTCTTATTCCTTTGTTTGAGCTGTCTATCCCTGCGCCAGCAGTGAGCGCAGATCAATAATAGCGGCATTGGCCCTGGAGATATAGTTAGCCATGGTTAAGGAATGATTGGCAACTATTCCAAATCCTGAGCCATTGAGAATAATGGGAAAGAAGACGCTGCGCTGACTTGCTTCAAGTTCCCGAATAATCTGGCTGAGACTGGCACCGGCATTCTTGTCTGCCAACACCTGTTCGAAATCAATTTCTATGGCCTGCAAAAAATGCATCAATGCCCAGGTGGCACCCCGTGCCTCGTAAAATACATCATCGATCTGCAACCACGGTGTCTTCACCTGCACTTCCGCTCTGGTCGGTATCGATTGCAGCGCGCCCCGCTCCCCTGCCGTGTCTGTATTGACGCGCTGCTGCCGCACACTGGCACTAAGGCGTTGTGATAGGCTACCCAGCCTGGATTCAACATTCAGCAACCAGCTGGCGAGATTATCCGCGCGCGCATAAAACTGTGCATCCACATTTTGTGGATCTGAAATTCGCGACAGATAAGAATTCAGGTAGCCAATTGCCTCCCGATACTCACTCTCGCTGGGGGGAAATAACCAGCTGTCATTGTCAAAATGGAAACGCGGTTCACTAATGATCAGATCGGCATCTTCGGTGGATTGGGATTGGGAGCGACTAAAACTCTCACGCATGGATCGGCTCAAATCCCTTATCTGAACCAAAACGCCAAATTCCCAGTTCGGAATATTATCCAGATAAATTCCTGGTGGCAGCATGTCATTGCTCAGATAGCCTCCGGGTTTATCCAGCAAGGTTTCAGCTGCGGAGATCAATGCGGCGGTAGTTGCACTGCCAACCACATACTCATTTCCTATTCGCGCCAGGCGTTGGTTGGTAGTGTCAGCGACCGGAAACGGGGCAGGTTCCCTGCTCCAGTAGAATCCAATCACCAGCACCGCGATGATGACAATGCCAAAAGCAGTGAGAAGCAACCTACTGCGGGTATTAGCACCGACTGAAAACCGAAATTTCGAGGGTATGGAGAGCAACTTCTGTTTGAAATTAGTCCAAAACATGGGCGCAGTTTACACTATTTCAGACATAGCCAGAAAAAGAGGTAGCAAGCGGCAGCACCAGAGACGGTAAACCAGGGAACCTCTGATTAAGTATTCAATGCCCCAGAGTGACCTAGTCTGATGGCAGGCGCAGCCTGATGCTGGTGCGGCTGGCGAGTTCGATGTTGCCACGGAGCCGATATCCCGCCACGGCATCGCGCATGATCGAAAACATCCAGCGCGCCAGGTCATCAGTTGGCGCAGTAATCAGAAACAAGGCCCGGTGTTGCTTCGCCTGATTGGCTATATCCGCGAGCTGACTCTGGGCAGCCGCAGTGTGTTGGAAAAATTCCTGGTTATCCAACTCGAAGAACAGGTCTCCTGAATTCATTTCCGCCTGTAGCATACGCCAGGTTTTGCCGATATCCGGGTGATCCACATCTACAAAGCGAGCCCGGTCCAACAATCTCCTGGCCTCATCGAATTGACCGCGATAGCTGGATTCTTCCGACAGCGCCAGATAACGCAGCACAATATTCTGTAATCCTTCCAGAGCCAGTTCATTGTCCGGGTCGTAGGCCAATACTCGCATGAAGCGCGCGTGGGCATTGTCATCCACCGGCGTTAACAAGCGGTCGGCGTCCAGAGCTTGCAAGCCTTCAAAAAGAAGGTCCGCGATCAAGCGCCGTTGTTCCTCGACCACAGCCCCGGGTTCGACCCGCGCCGGTGTGAGGACCCGAACAGTCAAGGGCCGGTCGCGGTCTGCTTCGACATCAGCAGGCTGGGGCGGCTGGTCCACGCTCTCGCAAGCCTGTAGCAGTAAGCTGAAGACAGTAACTGTGATTAGAGATCGCAGCATCGAAAATATGAATCAGTTCAATAGCTCGGAAAATGGAATGTATTGCAGACTATCCCCCACAGCGACAGAAGTATAGGCAGGGATGATGGCAAGGCCATCGGCGCCACTGAGGGAAGAACCCACACCGGAGCTTTGGTTCTTAAACGGCAGCAAGGATTGCTTGCCATCTTTACCGACTTGAACTGTAACGCGAAGATACTCCTGCCTCTGGCCAGATTCGGGTCGGGCAAAAGCCGCCGCCAGGGAAAAACTGGTTGGAACCAGGCTGTCGCATCCCGACATACGCAGCAGGCAAGGCCTGACCACCAGCAGAAAAGTGATAACCGCAGACACCGGATTGCCCGGCAAACCAAAGAACTGGGTACCCCCTACCTTGCCAGCGGCCAGCGGTTTGCCCGGCTTGATGGCGAGCTTCCACAGCTCCAGTGACCCTTCGGCTTCTACCGCCGCCTTGACATGATCTTCCTCACCAACAGAGACGCCCCCGGTACTGATAATGCAATCTGCAGATTCGGCCGCAGCGGCCAGTGCTTCTCGTGTACTTTCAAAATCATCGCCAATCGTGCCAAGATCGATTACCTCAGCATCGAAGGCCTGCAGCAGGGATGACAGGCTGTAGAAATTGGAATTATAAATTTGCCCAGGTTTTAGCCCGGTGCCAGGCTGCACTAATTCATCGCCAGTGGTCATTAATGCGATTCGCAATCTGCGGGTGAGCGTGACCTCTGCGATTCCCAGCGAAGCAATCAAGCCGATATCCTGGGGCCGAAGTCTGTGCCCCGGCTCAAACAGGGTCGCTCCTGACTTTATATCTTCACCGGCTCGGCGAAGATTTTCTCCGGCTTCAACTGCCTGTAAAATGGCGACCCGATCGCCACTGACACTGCAATTCTCTTGCATAACCACGGCGTCTGCACCCGCAGGCATGGGCGCCCCGGTGAAGATGCGCGCCGCCTCTCCTGCGCGCAGAGGATTGCCTATCTGGCCCGCCGCAATGCGCTGGCTTATGGGTAGCGTGACTTCTGCGCCAGCGGTATCGAGCGCTCTCACTGCATAGCCATCCATCGCACTATTGTCGTAGGAAGGTACATCCATCTCAGCCTCGATCTCAGCAGCCAGAATTCGACCCCGTGCCCCCAGTATCGGAACTGTCTCTCGCGCTTCGATAGGTCTCAAGTTCGCCAACAATCCATCCAGAGCCTGATCGATTGGCGTGAGTCCATTTTTAGGCAACTGTTTCATAGAGAGATCCGTGGTCAAGCGGCGCTCGACTTCGTTGCAGAACCATTAGTCGCTGCCGGTGCAGCGGTGTCGGCTTTTGCTGCTAAAGAACTTCTTCGACTGCCGTAGAGCGACTTGATCGTAGCCCGCAAATTGCCATGCCAGGATTTTGGTTTAATACCGAAAGTGTCAAATATTTTCTTACTGGACAGCGTGGAGTTTGGAATTTCCGGCGATCTCACTTCCCTGTCGGTAATCACCAAACTATCCAGCAACCGGTATATATCCTCGTCGTGGTTCGCTGCATACTTGATTGTCTGCTCCGCAAACTCTGCTTCTTTCTTGGTTTCGAGACCGCTGTAGTGATAAGTACCCCAGACATTCGCCTCGCAATCCACCTGCTGACAAACAGCGAGAATAGCGGCGGCGAGATCGCCGGTGTAGGTCGGGCTAAAGCGCCTACGGGCAACCTCCAGCCGTCCCCCATTCTTTTTTGCACTGCTGATCCAGGATTTAATCAGGCCTTTCTTATGCTTTCCGAACAGCCAGCCATAACGAATAATGATGTGGGCGTTATGTTCCTCAACCGCCTTCTCGCCTGCCAGTGAATGACGACCATAAATCCCCTGCGGATTAGTCCCATCATTCTCGTTGTAACCCAGCTTCTTCTCGCCATCGAACACATAGCTGTTGGACAAATGCACCATGGGAATATTGAGGTGGTTGCAAATTTCGGCGAGTGTCGCCGGCAGCCTGGCGTTAATTTGCTGACAACGTAGCTCGGAAGATTCCGCCCGTTTCAGGGCGCTGTGATTACCGGAAATGAAATCGGCCATATTAATCAATTGGCTCGGGGAATAGTCTGTCACCATCTTGGCAATTTCGACCGCGTTTTCCGGCAGGAAATGTTTGTCTGCTGGCGCCTGAAACCGAATCTTGCGTTGCCGCAAAATTTCAATAAAACCCTTAGCTGTGGGGCTATTGGCTCCTACCAAGAATAGTTTCAAGAATGGCGTTAACCCGGAAATCTGTCGAATATGCCCTGAATTTCAAACAATCCCGGCACGAAGTCAAGCAGAAGCTGGGCCGTAGCCGATTTGAACAATAAAGGCTGAAACAAGTAAGAGCTTAGTGCAGCAGCTCAAAACCCGCTAAAAAGGGATGTCATCATCGAAATTGTCGAAATTGGCTGGTGCAGCCTGTGCCTGAGTGGCTGGCGCCGGTTTGGCACTGGCCTGATCCTGCCCAAATGGATTATCACCGGGGCTGGCGCCGGCGCTACCGCGGGAATCCAGCATCTGCATCTCGCTGGCGACGATCTCGGTGGTATAGCGTTTCACCCCATCCTGTTCCCATGAACGCGTCTGCAATCGACCTTCGATATACAGCTTGGACCCCTTCTTCACATATTGCTCAACGATCTCGGCCAAGCGATTGAAAAACACCACTCGATGCCACTCGGTTTTCTCTTTCTGTTCACCGCTGGTTTTGTCCTTCCAGGAATCACTCGTGGCGAGGGAAACATTGGCAACCCCATTGCCATTTGGCATCACCCTGAACTCCGGATCATTACCCGCATTCCCTACAAGAATTACTTTATTCACACCTCGACTTGCCACGTTTTTTCTCCACTAAAATCAATTTATCGTTTCGCTAAGTCTATACCATGGGCGCAAACATTAAAAATTTTAGCTGAAATTAGCCCCCCGAAACCCTTCGAAGAGATCCACTCAGAACAAAGTGTATAACTAGAAGGATATCGCCATTGTTCGGGGGGCAGGTCGGGTGTAGTTGTTCGCGACTGAGTGGCGCCCAGGAACTGAGCGTGGGGCGGGTTTTTGCTCCTGCAAAACCTGCATACCGTACATCCATGTGCAAAACGTCCAGGGATGGCCCACCGGAAGGAGCGAATAACTACAGCCGACCCCCAAACTAAGAGAAAGTTTCTGAGAAATTGGATACGGGTTTTTAGCGTAGAGGAACGTAGGCAGTGGAGCCATCCCTGGCCCTCCCGCGTTCCCATCCCTGGACGCTAGTCACGATAAAACAACATCCCTCCCCAAGCCTCTGTCAAGTTCAGTGTTTTGTTCGAAGGCCCTTCTTTCTTGTTTTTTGGGTCAAACTGGGCCGAATTTGAAATATTCCTTGGCTGGGCTTTACTCGGGGGCTTGGAATTTTAGATAATGGGTGGTTTCGCCTTCTGCTTTGAGTTTGTCATGGATCATATCGTTGTACGGGGTGCGCGCACTCATAATCTTAAGAATATTAATATTTCGATCCCCCGTGACAAACTGGTAGTTATTACAGGGCTTTCTGGTTCTGGAAAATCTTCATTGGCGTTTGATACGCTTTATGCCGAAGGCCAGCGTCGTTATGTGGAATCTCTGTCCACCTATGCGCGGCAGTTTCTCTCTATTATGGAGAAGCCGGATATTGATCACATCGAGGGACTGTCGCCGGCGATTTCTATTGAGCAGAAATCCACTTCTCATAATCCTCGCTCCACCGTGGGCACGATCACGGAAATCTATGATTATTTACGGCTGATGTTCGCACGAGTGGGCGAGCCCCATTGCCCGGACCACAACATCAAGCTTGAAGCTCAGACCGTGAGCCAGATGGTGGACAAGGCAATGTCGCTGCCGGCAGATACGCGCATTATGGTGCTGGCGCCAATTATTCGGGCACGCAAGGGCGAGCACTTGCATGTGTTTAGTGAATTGCGAGGTGGTGGCTTTATCCGGGCCCGGGTTGATGGCCTGGTTTGTGAACTTGACTATCCGCCGGATCTGGTGAAAAACAAGAAACATTCTATTGATGTGGTAATAGATCGACTGAAGATTAAGCCTGGTCTGGAGCAGCGTCTAGCGGAGAGTTTTGAGACTGCGCTTCAGTTGGCGGATGGGCTGGCGGTGGTCAGCGTGGTGCAAGAGCGGAAAAAAAGCAAAGACATCGTGTTTTCATCGCTGTTCGCCTGTCCCACATGCGGACACAGCATCTCCGAACTGGAACCCCGGCTGTTTTCATTCAATAACCCCGCAGGCGCCTGTTCCGGTTGTGATGGTCTCGGGGTAAAGCAATTTTTCGACGAGCAGCGCATCATCGTGGATGAATCCCTGGCCTTGTCCGAGGGCGCCATTCGTGGCTGGGATCGGCGTAATATCTATTATTTTCAGATGCTGACTTCACTCGCTGCCCACTACGGCTTCAAGGTCGAGATGCCGTTTAACAAGTTGCCCCGGAAATACCAGAACCTGGTGTTGCGGGGCAGCGGCAAGGAAGTGATCGATTTCCATTATGTTAATGATCGTGGCGACACGGTGACCCGGAGTTATCCTTTCGAAGGCATCTTGCCGAACATGGAGCGACGCTTTCGGGAAACTGAATCCAGTCATGTGCGGGAAGACCTGTCCAAGTATCTCAGTACGCAACCCTGCCCGGACTGTGGCGGCGCCCGCCTCAGGCGCGATGCCCGTCATGTGCTGATCAAGGGCCTGAATCTGCCGAGCATCACGGCGATGACCGTCGCCGAATCGGCAGACTATTTCGACAGGCTCAAACTCAGCGGCAAGCGCGCCAAGATCGCGGAAAAGATATTAAAAGAACTACAGAGCAGGCTGAAGTTTCTGGTGGATGTAGGGCTGAATTACCTGACGCTGAGTCGTAGTGCCGATACGCTGTCCGGCGGCGAGGCTCAGCGCATTCGGCTCGCCAGCCAGATCGGTGCTGGTCTGGTTGGGGTGATGTATATTCTTGACGAGCCCTCCATCGGACTCCACCAGAGGGACAATAAGCGCCTGCTCACCACCCTCTTCCATCTGCGGGATCTCGGCAACACCGTTATCGTGGTGGAACACGACGAAGAAGCAATTCGCAGCGCCGATCATATTATCGATATTGGACCCGGCGCAGGCGTGCATGGCGGTGAAATTGTCGCCCAGGGTTCGATCGATGACATTACCGGTGCCAAGGCTTCACTCACCGGGAAGTACCTGGCGGGCTCGGAGAGTATTGCGATTCCTCTCTCTCGCGTTAGCTACGACGACAGCAAGGTCATAAAATTAAAAGGCGCCAGCGGTAACAACTTGCAGAACCTTGACCTCAGCATCCCCCTTGGCCTGTTCACTTGCGTAACCGGTGTTTCCGGATCTGGTAAATCGACTCTCATCAACCAGACTCTCTACCCGATTACCGCGACCAGGCTCAACGGCGCCACCACCCTGACGCCGGCAGTCTTCGATAGTTTCGAGGGCATGGAGTTACTGGACAAGGTCGTCGATATCGACCAAAGCCCAATTGGACGTACGCCGCGCTCGAATCCAGCGACTTATACGGGCATTTTTACGCCTGTGCGCGAGCTCTTCGCCGGCACCGTGGAGGCCCGCACCCGGGGCTACAAACCGGGGCGTTTCAGTTTTAACGTCAAGGGCGGCCGCTGCGAAGCCTGCCAGGGCGATGGTGTAGTTAAGGTGGAAATGCATTTTCTGCCCGATGTCTACGTGACCTGTGATGTCTGCCGCAGCAAACGTTATAACCGGGAAACCCTGGAAGTGAAATATAAGGGCAAGAATATTTACGAAGTGCTGGATATGACTATAGAGGATGCTCGCGAATTTTTCGATCCGGTGCCGGCGATCGCCCGTAAACTGCAGACCTTGATGGACGTGGGGCTGTCCTATGTGCGTCTTGGTCAAGCTGCAACCACGCTGTCCGGTGGCGAGGCGCAACGGGTGAAACTGTCCCGGGAATTGTCCAAACGCGATACTGGCAAGACCCTGTATATTCTCGATGAACCAACCACTGGCCTGCACTTTCATGACATCAAGCAACTGCTCGCTGTGCTGCACCACTTGCGTGACCATGGCAATACCATCGTCATCATCGAGCACAACCTGGATGTCATCAAGACCGCCGACTGGATCGTGGACCTTGGACCGGAGGGGGGTGGTGGTGGTGGCAAGATTATTGCCGAGGGCACCCCGGAACAAGTTGCGAAGATAAAGACTTCCCACACCGGCAGGTATATTAAACGGGTATTAAGACAGCGCTGAATAGTGCAGTAATGCCCTAAGCTGATCGCGATTCAACACCCAGGGACCGGCGAGCTCGCGACGCACTGATCGAAGGCGACGGTCTATTCAGACACTACCGCATCCATGTCTTTTTAGTTCTGTGAGGCAACAAAGGGCAACACCTTAAAGACTGGGAAGTCCATAGCCGCGGCATCGCCTGGGTTCTGTGCCAGCTGGCTTTGCAGGTAGGAATCGAAGAAATTCCAGTAGGCGAGACCATCGTCGGACTGGGCTTCGAGTAGATAGAAGATTAGATTGGCCAGGCGATTATCCAGTGCGACATGGTAATCCCCAGCGTTGAATTGTTGACTAGCCGGTCGGTATTGCCCCTGCAACAGGGTATTACGATGCAGGTTTTGCACGAAGGCTTGGGTTTCGATCCCGGTGATGCCAAAAACCTCTCCTTCGAAGCGGGTATCCTGCTCCAGGATGGTGACGTCGATACCGTGTTCTGTCAGCGTCTCCGCCACCTCGCTTAGCTCGGCTGGAAACACGTACGCAATGGGTACTGTGGCCCACTTTGTGGTTTCGAAGCGATTGTAGTTGTACACCCCTGGGATGGTCACGATTTCCGAACTCCTGGCAAACTCGGTGTCGCCGGTGGCAGTCGTGTAGGGAATGTACTTGTAACTTAACAGCTCCAGTGGTTCATCCAGAGCCACCATCTCGAACTGTATGCCATTTTCGATGGCAGCAGTTGACTGTGATGATCGACTCACCGTGCGCGCGTCCGCTGCGGCGTTGATGCGTTGAATCTCGCGCCCGTGCAGGTTGGTGTATTCCAGAATTTCCTCAACAAATACGTTTGCCGCATGCACACGTTTGTAGAAACGATCGTGGGCAAAGGTCTCGGCCAGAATCGCCATGCGATTACGCAGGCCCATGTTATTTGTCAGGTAACGAGGCGCATGATGATAGGTGCGCAGCTCAGTGGGCGGCCAATCGCGATAATCGAAGCTGCCGTACCAGCCAAAATTCAGGTCAAACTTTTCTTTAACCGACGCCGCGATAGCAGGCAACATGACATCTGCCGTATACGCCGAGGTCGCCCCGTCACCGGCGGTATGATAGGACGGCGCATAGGTCAGGGAATAACCATGCCAGGTGCCATTGGTAGTGTGCAGATCGACCAGCAAAGCCGGATCCCAGCGCTGTATCACATTCAGGTACAGGGCTCGAGTCTCCGGTGTTTCCACCGCCATGCCGTCTCGATTAAGATCATAGCCATGGGCCAGGCGCTCACCTGCCAAGAGGGGGCTCATTTCCTGGGACGGTCTCGAAGTGGATGACATATTGTCGTTGCCATCGGCATTATAGATTGGCGCAAACACCAGAATCTGGTCGTTCAACAGATGTTGCTTGTCACCAAAAAGAATATCTCTCATGGCAATGAGCGAGGCTTCCTTCCCCTCCACCTCGCCACCATGAATATTGCCCTGAATGTAAATCACCGGCTTGCCGGATGCTCGCGCCTGTGCCGGCGTGACAATCGGCGGCCTGGCCAGAACCAACAGTGGAACATCCTTGCCATCTTCGGTAAGCAGTAAGGTCTCCCTGTGGATTAAATCTGAACTCTGCCCCAGGGCATCCACAACCGCTACCACTTCGGCGAAGGTCGAAGTGCGGTCATAATTCGTGCGTTCCGGAATTGTCATCATTGCCTCCGGAAAAGATAGCGGTTCTTCCGCTCCGTATGACGGCGGTAGCAAGGCTAGAACGAGAGAAATTATCGACACTGCTTTCATAATTTAACTCCACAACGGGTGACCATTAACGGCTACCTATCGGATCTATCAGTTGCCGACAAAGTAAACCCAGAGACTGAGGGTAGCAGATCGGCGTCAGGGGGCTGCCAGCCGCAGAATTATTGCAAATTAAAAGCTTGCGCTACGAAGCTTTCCAAATATTGTAACAGTGTGTGACTTTTTGCATGAAGATGTTCCGAAGGCTTGCGCTACGTGGTTATGGGCCACAGCTTCTATCCCAGATCGGTTGCTTTTCAGGTCGAATAATAATAGCCTCTGCGGTGGCTGTATACGTGTGAAAACCGCATGCAATCGTAACGATCTGTATGCATCCCCAAAACAAAAACGGAGCTACGTCAGTGAACCCCAAAACTACCCGCAGACGTTTTATCAAGGGGGTAATTTTCTCCGGCGCCGCTGCTACCACCGGCACTGGAATTTACCTGGCCGCAAATGCCCAATCCGGGCAATCTGCCGCCGAACGCTTGATAACTCTTAACATCAACGGTCGCAGCAGACCCGTAGATGTACTCCCGCAGGAGACTCTCGCCTACACCCTTCGCTACAAGCTCGATTTAACCGGAACCAAGATCGGTTGTAATCGTGGTGAATGTGGTGCCTGCACCGTGTTGATCGATGGTGTGCCTAATTATTCCTGTTCGGTGCTCACCCACAATGTCAAAGACAAGGCTGTTATCTCCATCGAAGGAGTGAAGGCTGCGAATGGCACACTGCATGCGGTACAACAAGCTTTTGTAGCCGAGAATGCACCCCAATGCGGTTTTTGTACGCCTGGTCAGGTAATGTCAGCAGTAGCACTGTTGAATAGCAACCCCAGACCGAGCCGGGATGAGGCACGCAGGGCCCTGTCTGGCAATCTTTGTCGCTGCGGCGCTTATGAACATTATATCAATGGCGTGATGCGCGCCTCGGGACAATTAGCATGACTACTCATATAGGTGTCGACTTCATCCCGCCAGATGTACCCGGAAAGGTCACTGGTGAAATCAAGTATGCCGAAGACTATAAACGAGAAGGTATGGTTTTCGCCCGCTTACTGACCAGCCCCATGCCTAGTGGCCGGGTTATCAACATCGATGCAAGCGAAGCGCTGCGAATGGATGGCGTAGTCGGTGTTTTCACCGCCGATGATCTGCCTCCAACCGCGCCTCCAGGTAATCCTTCACTGGCATCCAATTACGTTACCTATGTGGGCCAGCCAATTTTGGCGGTTGCTGCGGTTACTGAGGAAATCGCCGAGTCGGCGATCGACAGGATCAAGATCGACTTCGAACGCCGGGATTTTGTGGTAGATCCGCTGGAGAGTCTGACTCCCGGTGGCAGCAACGCCTACCCCGAAGGCAACGTGTTGGTTCGAACCCGAGAGGAGGGTCCGGAAGGCACACCCATCATTGGCGCCGAGATCAAGGACATCAAATGGCCACAGTCAGCGATCGATGCGATTCGCGCTGGTAAGGAACCCGTCGGCGGTGAATTCACCACCGAATGGAATTTCGGCGATCTCGAGGCGGGCTTTGCCGAAGCCGTGGCTATCATCGAAGAGTCCTTCGTTACCATCGGCTACCCGCACCACTCGTTGGAAGCCAGAACTGCCATGGCCTACTGGGAAAATGGTAAATGCTATTTCCACGGGTCCTCCCAGAGCCAGAGCGCCAACAACAATGGCCTGGCGCGGATGATGAATATCGATCCGGCAGACCTGATATTCATCAACGAGGCAACTGGCGGCGGTTTCGGATCCAAGATTGGGCCCTATCCGGTGATGGCTATATCCGGCAATTTCTCCCGCGTATTAAATCGTCCGGTTCAGCTTCGCATCACCCGTGAGCAGGAGTTTTATATCGGTTCCGCCCGCTCCGGCATCCAAGGCTGGATCAAGATCGGCGTCAAGGCGGACGGCAAGATCTCGGCAGTTGACCTGGCAATTGTCAACGATGGCGGTGCCACTGGCGGCGGCAGCGGAAACTCCTCGGCGCAACATGTCACCGTGGCCTATCAGCCTGGCGCCATGCGTTACCGCGGCATTTCGGTTTATACCAATACCACACCAAGGGGCGCCCAGCGCGGACCAGGTCAGAATGAAATGGCTACCGTGTTAGCGCCGATGACTGACAAGGCAGCTAGAGCGGTTAATATGGACCGCATTGCATTCCGCCGCGTCAATGTCATCGACAGCGATGGTCGCCAGGGTGGCGGTCAGGGTCCGGTTACCAGCGCCTTCGTACGCGAAGCACTGGATCAGGGTCGACGTCTGTTTGGCTGGGACGACAAGATCAGCCAGCCCAGGAAAAATGGTAGTAAGGTACGTGGTATTGGCGTTGGCATTGGCTATCACGGCGCCGGTGGTCGCGGGTATGACGGCCTGGTGAGAATCGGCACCGACGGCAAACTCTACATCCATAGTGGTGTGGGCAACCTGGGTACCTATTCCTATGCCGGCACCTGCCGAGCGGCTGCAGAAGCACTGCAGATACGCTGGGACAGATGCGAGATTCTCAGCGGCAGAACCGACCGTCACCTGCCCCATAGCTCTGGCCAGGGTGGTTCCAATACCATCTTCACCCACACGCGAACGAACTGGGTGGCGGCGCAGGACGCCATCACCAAGCTCAAGGAAATTGCAGCGAATGATCTCGGCGGCGACGCGGATGATTACGAAATCGGCGATGAGAGAGTTTTCCTCAGCACCGATTCGAGCCAGGGATTGACCTATGCACATGCCGCCAGCCGCGCCATCGAATTGGGTGGCAAGTACAGCGGCCTCGAGTATCCGGATGACATCAATCCTATTACCCAGCGCGCGGTGCAGGGCCTGGCCGGTACCGGTCTGATCGGTGTCGCCAAGGACACGATTCCAGGCCAGGGTCAACCGCCCGGTATTCAAGTCGGCTTCTGTGAAATCGAAATGGATACGGACACCGGCAAGTACGAGATACTGGACTATGCGATGGTAGCTGACTGTGGCACCGTGGTGCACCCGAAAAACTTCGACAACGCCATGCGTGGAGGAGCAGTCTGGGGTGTAGGATTAGCAAGTCTGGAAAGACATGTCTACGATCCGCAAAATGGATTGCCGGCCAATACCGGCCTCTACCAGAGCAAACCGCCGACAAATATGGATGTCAATATTGACACCAAGATGGCGGCAACAAATATCCCCGATCCTCAGAATCCTACCGGAGGACGAGGCATCGGCGAACCCACCCAGGGCGCTTCAGCAGCAGCCCTGGCCAGCGCCATATCTGATGCACTGGATGGTCACCTGTTTAACACAGCGCCCACCACCACGGATATGATCATCGATCACTTGGCCGGCAACGAATACAGCACCAAGTCCCTTAAAACCAATACTTTCTGAGGTTACTATGCCATCACATGACGTAATGCCAAATATGGAACTGTACCAACCGGTACAAGTTGAAGACGCGCTTGCGATTGCTGACCGACTCGCAGAGAGAGGCTGGCTGGTCGGCGGTGGACAGGACACCTACGGTTGGCTCAAGGACCGGGCGAAAACTGCCGATGCCTTGATCGACCTGAGTGCAATCGAGTCGCTGCGCGGTGTTCGTGAAACTGCTGACGGCATCGAAATCGGTGCCCTGACGACGATAACGGAAGTGGCTACCAACCCGCTGATCCAGCTGAGCTATTCCCTGTTAGCTGATGCTGCCGGGGTTGTCGCCAGCCCGCAAATTCGTAACATTGGCACTCTGGGCGGCAATGTATCCCAGGATGTGCGCTGTTGGTACTACCGGCGCGGACTGTCCTGCTATCGTGCCGGTGGCAACCTCTGTTACGCCGACACGCCCCAGGGCATGAACCGCGAACATGCTTTATTCGATACCAGCCGCTGCGTCGCAGCCAGTGCATCGGATACCGCACCGGCATTGGTGGCCCTGGATGCCTCCATGGTTATCCGCAGTCTTAATGGTGAGAGAGTTGTGGCGGCAGAGGACTACTTTGTCGGGCCAGCAATCGACATCCTGCACACCACGGTACTGCGCCCCGGTGAAATTCTCACTGCAGTAAGAATTCCATCAAGCTGGGCTAACGCTTCTTTCTATTTTGAGAAAGTAGCCGATCGCAATGTCTGGGATTTTTCCCTGGTTAGTATCGCGGCTGCCTTCAAGGTCAGCGGCGGCACCATAGAGGATTCTCGAATAGTTTGCGGTGCAGTTCAAACCACACCCCGGCGCGTAACCGGTGCTGAAAATGCGATCAGGGGTCAGGCCAGGAATGCTGCTACCGCTGAATCCGCTGCAGCGGTCGCAACTATCGGCGCACGCGCATTGGCACACAACGGCTTTAAAATTCCGTTGATGCAAAACCTGGTGAAGAGAGCCGTCAGCGCGTAAAGAGCCTTCAGCGCATGAAGGAGCGCTGGCACTTAAGGAAGCTTCAGCGTAGAAACCGTTAAGTCCGACAGAAAGGGGGTGGTGAAATTAATATTTCACCACCCCCTTTTTCATGCCTGCTTACTTCCGCTCGCTTCTTGTCCTTATTAGCTGTTTCAGATCAGCCTTGTTACTAAAATACGTAGTTTCCAATTATCTAAGACGCGCCGATAATAATAGTCAAGACGAATATGCGACTCACTATAGGGATCAATTGCACGTCATGCGGCTGCTGCTCAATATGCATTCACTGTGCCTCCAGGTTAAACAAACTCCCGGGAAGCATACCCAAGCATGAATCCCCAGATTTTGATTCAGGTCGTGAAGTCAAGTTTTTGGAGCTGATTCACGCAGCGATGATGAATGGCCTGTTATCGCTAACCTGAGCGCGCCATCATTCAATTTGATCCAGATGACGACAGCTTATCTCATAAACCGCATCGAACCAGGCCGGCTCATCATTCAAATTGGGAATTAGTTGAAATTCATCGCCGCCGGCTGACAGAAATTCTTCCCTGCATTCGATGCCAATTTCATGAATCGTCTCCAGGCAATCGGAAACAAACGAAGGTGTGGCAATCGCAAGCTTTTTGATGCCCTTCTTTGCCAGTTCCACAATGTGTTCATCGAGATAAGGTTGAATCCAGGCCTCACGCCCGAAGCGAGACTGGAAAGCAATAGAGTAACGATGTTCTTCCCAACCCAATACCTTGACCAGGGATTTGGTGGTGGCAATACACTGAGCCCGGTAACAGTAACGATTCTTCTGCGTTATCTGGTCGCAGCAATCTCCAAAACTGCAGTATTCTCCCTCGTCCGCTTTAAGAATGTTTTTCTGCGGTAATCCATGATAACTAAATACCACGTGATCGACCTGCGCCTCGGCAAGATGTCGTCTGATCACAACTGACCAGGCGTGTATGAATGCTGGCTCCGAGAATAAGTCGTCAACGAAACGCAATGTCGGCAGTTGCTGCCAGTGCTTTGAAGCGGTCTTGACGCCATGAAAGGCAGATGCAGTGGTGGCAGTGGAATACTGGGGAAACATAGGCAGCAGCAGAATCTCTGTCACCCCACGGCGCTCCAACTCGGCCATGGCCTGGCCAATAAATGGTTCGCTGTAGGCCATGCCGTTAGCTACCAACACGTCTTCGTTCGCTGCATTAAAGGCCAGCTGCAGGCTCGCCTGCAGTTTGTCGGCATAGATTTTCAGGGGAGAGTCGTTATCGGTCCAGATCGAGGCATATTTTTTTGCCGTCCTCGGTGCTCTAAACGGCAAGATGATCAGATTGCGCAGCAGCCATCGCCCCAGCGGGTGCATGTCGAACACGAAAGGATCCGCAAAGAAATGCCTGTAGAACTCCCGCAAGCCCTTTGCCGTGGGCTGTGCTGGTGTGCCGAGGTTAAGTAAAAGGACTGCTTTGGTCATCGATTACTGCTTTTAAGGAGGGTGTAAAGATTTCTGTGTAACTGCCATGGTTAAATGCAATTCGCCAGGTGGCCTTGAAATTGAATCATAAATCTATTCAATGCCATTTTCCAATTTCGGATCGACATCGCCAATTTCTGGATCGAATTCAGTCTGTTCTCTGAAAAAGTTTCAATTTTGAAAATAGCGCTCTCGCCGCCTCCCACCAGTGTGGCAATGGCAGCGTAAAAAGCAGATTGCACAGGCTGAGTTCCAAACAGGCTGGAATTTATACCCAGTCACAGTCACTTGAAAACCGGTACGGCAATCACCGCTGCGGTTAAATAATAAAGTAGATTTACGAGCCAATTTTCAAGGTACATAAAATCCGCAAATTTCCCTGTAGTAAAACCGATATAGATAGCCAGTAAACTGGCACAGAGGCAGACAATGCTCATGCATGCAAGCAGCGCTAAAATTCCGCGATTGCTTGTTTCCGGGACGCCAACTTGGGTAATTCCATGGCAGCGAAGCGGATTTCAATATTCAGTAACTAACTTCAAAATGATCTCAGTAGAAAAGCCACCGACCAAAAGTTTGGCGATTCCTCAGCGCCCTGATAAACAGTGGCTTGCAGAGGATTTGAGTAGGTTCGTAACAAAAGCAGCAAAAATGTGCTGCATTCACCTGAAAACTGCGTAAACTGTGCCCTTCTGCCGTTTATCTTTTCCACTTAAAAATTCGTGAATGAGGGGTACTGTTTCGTGAAAAACACTATTCGATTGGCTCTTTGTGCTCTGATCGCCACCTTCGCCACCGCTATTAGCGCAGGCGAACGCGTCGGTGATTTCGCACTGATCGATCATCTGGGCGCCTTCCACAGTATGGCCTGGTACGACGATCATGAAGCTATAGTAATCCTGCCACAGGCTAACGGTGCCACCGATCAAGCCGCCCTCGAAGGCCTTATTTCCCTGCAAGCAAAGTACGAGGAACAAGGTATTGTCTTTTTCCTGATGAACCCCGGCCTGCAGAATGATCGTGATGCAGTTCATCAAGAAGCCACAGCTGCAGGGGTTGAATTGCCCATCCTGATGGATGATGCCCAGTTGGTCACGGAAATGTTGGGTATCACGAAAATGGACGAAGCCGTCGTCTACGATCCAGCTTCCTTCGAAGTCCTGTATCGTGGACCGGTCCAGGATCAGATGGACCAGGTGCTGCAACAGGTTCTCAATGGCAACAGAGTTGAGCTGCTAAGCGTTGCTGCCGCAGGCACCGCAATCGAGTTTGCTACGGCTGCCGCCCATGCCAATCTCTCTTACGAGAATGATATCGCACCAATCATCGCGGAAAACTGCGCCAATTGTCACCGTGAAGGGGGAATCGCGCCTTTCGCCATGGACAGCAACCTGGCGGTTCAGGGCTGGTCGCCGATGATACGTGAAGTGGTTTTGACCAAGCGCATGCCACCTGGTCAGGTAGACAATAAGGTCGGCCACAAGATGAAGAACGAAATGAACCTCAGCGATCTGGAGATGCAGAAGCTGGTTCGCTGGGTCAATGCTGGCTCCATAGTCGACAGCAAAAATGATCCTCTGACTCAATTGGTATGGCCAGACAATAAATGGTCCCTGGGTGAGCCTGATCTCATCGTGAAGATTCCACCGCAAACGATTCCGGCTACGGGCTTAGTCGATTACATGGATATTCCGGTGGATCTTCAACTTACTGAAGATCGATGGGTCAGAGGCAGCGAAGTTGCCCCTGGCGCTCCGGCTGTGCTTCACCACATCATCACCACCGTGATCCCGCCCGAAGGCCGGCCTGATTTTCAGGCAATTCTGATGGAAATTCTCGATGGTCTGCCGGAAGAAAAGTCACTGGCTATCCGCACCCAGCTTTTCAAGTCAATTGCTACCGGCGAACAGCCTGACATCGGTGCGATTTTCAGAGAAATTCCTGAAATTGATGTGGGCGTATTCCTGGGAGGCGGCAACGGCGACTCGGCTTCGATTGCGGGCTACGCTCCTGGCAACAATATCAACCTTAACCCCGAGGGTGTAGGTGGCTTACTGAAAGCAGGCTCAACTCTGAGTCTGCAAATGCACTACACCACTTCGGGCAAGGAAACTACGGACGCCACAGAAATCGGTATCTACTTCTACGACGCAGGCGTGGTTCCCAAGGAGCGGATGTCTGGCGGAGTTGGCAATGCCTTCACTATCGCTATTCCGGCGCAAGCTAAAGATCACGAGATGCAACTTGTCACCCTGGTGCGCGAGGAAGCCGAAATCTACAGCCTGATGCCGCACATGCACTTCCGTGGCAAGCGTATGAAGTTTACTGCATTGTACCCAGATGGTTCCGAGGAATTACTGCTGTCAGTACCAGCCTATTCCTTCAACTGGCAGCTATCACATGAGCTCGAAGAACCGCTGCGAGTTCCAGCCGGCACCAGGATCATCGCCGTCGGGGCTTTCGATAACTCTTCGCAGAATGCCTTCAACCCCGACCCAAATTCAGAAGTAAATTGGGGCGAGCAGAGCTGGGAAGAAATGTTCATGGGCTTCTACTCATGGAAGAACGTGGATCAGAGTGGTTCTGACTAAGATTCACTAGATCCAAAAAACCAGAAAGGGTGAGCTCGGCAATGGGCTCACCCTTTTTTGTTGTCTCGATATTTCCTGAGCGTAAATACAGTGCAAGCTTTCGTTGCTGTGCTGGGTTCCCACTATAAACCAAGCCTGATTTAGTACCACCTTAATCTAGAGACCTCGGGCTAATGAATGACGTGGTTCAATTTTAAGGGAGGCTTAGATCACGGCATAAGCTTGGCTGTGCGATGATCATAAATCGAAGACCAGATCCCATATCGCTTTGAGTCTACAAGTAAAATCTTAATTTAGCTTGTTAGTACCAGTTCTAATATAGGAAGATGCGCTGAGTACGTCCAATTGAAGAATCCTGAAACAATGAGAATACGTGTGAGGTTTACAGTAATTGCTGGCCTGCTCCTGCTCAATCTGGCCGCCTGTAGTGAAGCGCCCGTAGAGCCCAGTATAGTCGAATCCTTCATGGCGGACCCTGCCGCCGTGGCCAGGGGTAAGGCGCTGTTTACCGGCAGCTGTTCAGGTTATTGTCACAAACTCACGCCCGAGCCCGGTGATGCGCTATTCCTGTTTGATGCGCAGTGGAAGCATGGTGACAGCGACCAGGAAATATTCGATACCGTGACCAATGGTGTGCCAGACACCCGCATGATCGGTTTTGGTACGGCCTTCCCCGAGGGCGATGATGATCTGTGGAAGATCATCGCCTATCTACGCGTAAATCAACAGACTGCTAATTAGAACAGCTAATCGTCCTCTCTCAGCTTGAACACGAACAAATGCCCGCCTTCGGGAATTCGCGTGTCACCACCCACTGCACCAGCAATGAAGCCAAAATTACCCGAGGCGATGACGACAAAGGTTTCGCCCCCCGCCTGGTAGGCAACTGGCTGGCTGCGTATGCCACCGCCGAGTTTAAAATTCCACAGTCTCTCGCCAGTGGCTGCATCCAGTGCCAAGGCATAACCGGTCTGACTGCCTGAGAAGACCAGGCCACCGGCGGTGCTGAGAACCCCAGCCATGATGGGTTGAGGATCCCGATAGCGCCAGCGGATTTCTCCGGTTTGGAAATCGATGGCGGAAATGTGTCCGTAGGCAGTACTGTCTACCACGTCTACCGGAATGAAAGTGCCACCAGTGAATTGCTGGCCCTCGACATAAACACTGATTCCCTTCTGCATTTGCTGACAGCTTTCTATTACAGGGATATAGGCCAGCCCTAGTTCGGCATTGAGCGCGCCCGATACCGAACCATTCATGCCCCCGGCAACACCAGGACATATTCGAACTATGGGCTCTTCAGATGGATAGGTGCTGACGTCAACCACCGGTCTGCCGTCAGGCTCCATGCTGGTGGCCCAATTGAGTTGTTCCACGTAAGCCGTGGCACGTAGAAACGCGCCGGTGTCACGATTGATGGCATAGAAAAAGCCGTTGCGATTGGCTTGCACCAAGGCTTTGACGGTCTCGCCTTCATGCTCATAGTCCACCAGGAATATGTGGGTATTGCCGTCGTAGTCCCACACGTCGTGCGGTGTGAACTGAAAATACCACTTCATCTCCCCGGTATCCGGATCGATTGCCAGCACGCTGTCGGAATAGAGATTGTCACCGAGACGCGCGTCGCCATTCCAGTCCGGCGCAGGATTGCCTGTGGTCCAATACAGTGTATTAAGTTCTGGGTCATAGGCACCTATAGTCCAGGCTGGCGCACCCCCGGTTTTGTAGGAATCTCCAGACCAGGTTTCACTGCCTGGTTCACCTTCGCCTGGCACCGTGTAGTGGCGCCAGACCAGTTCACCCGTATTGATGTCGTAGGCATCGAAGAAACCCCTGACACCGTATTCGCCACCAGCGATACCAATTATGGCCAAGTCTTTGACGATCAGCGGAGCCGAAGTGGCGCTGAATCCCCTTTTATAATCGACAATCTCAGTGTTCCATAGAATTTCACCGGACTTACGGTCAAATGCCAACATGCGTGCATCCAGAGTCGCCATCAGGACTCTGTCGCCGATGATGGCTACACCTCGATTAGTGGGCCCGCAACAAATTCTCAGATCTGCCGGTTGCGGATGGTCGTAGCGCCAAAATAGCTCCCCGCTGGATGCGTCGAGTGCAAACAACCGATTATAAGAGCTGGTGACGTACATGATGCCATCGTAAATTACCGGAGATGCGGCGAATTGTCCGTCGGTACCACTGGGGAAACCCCAGGCAAATTCCAGCTTATCGATATTTTCCGGGGACAGCTCGGTAATCGGGCTATGGCGAAAATTGTTATAGCCACCGCCATATTGTAGCCAGTGTTCGGAGCTCTGATCACTGACTTCTAATAAGGCATTGGATACGGCAGCCAGCCCGTTGCCGATCGGTCTGGTATTTAACCAGTGGGTCTGTGTCGACAGAACGCCTTCGGCCGATTCCACAGCCGGAGCAGGGGCTTGCTCTGCCTGCTCTACAACTGCCGGCGGCGACTCCTGTTCCGGTGCACAAGTCGCGAGAAATACGCCTGATAATATTAATAAAAACCCGTATAAAAGTTTGCTTGTGAACTGAGATTGATAGGTACTCATAACGTGGTTTTCCTCTCATATTGAGGGGGATTAAAGGGGTCAGAGTACTTTGATTTAGCAACTTCAGCAAATCAAGACTACACTCAGTACCTTCTATCCATTTATTAGAGAAAGGATTCTCTCGTGTCTCGTCATCCCAGAAATTTCTTGCCGGAAATACCACTTCACATAATCCAGCGCGGCAATAACAGACACGCTTGCTTCTTTACTGACCGAGACTATATCGTCTACCTCGACAAACTGCTAGAAAGCAGCATAACTGATCGCGTCGCTATTCACAGCTATGTGTTGGGGCTAATGCGCTTGATAAAGACATCAAGCGCATTACTCACCACCCTGTCTATTCGGCACTTGGAAAAGATGCTAGCGAGCGTCGGCATCGGTACCAGGCGCTATTCGAACAGCTAATACTCAGCGGCACACTAGAAGAAATAAGAGTCGCGACAAATAAAGCCTGGGTTTTAGGTGACGAAAAGTTTACACAGCAAATCGAACAGCAATTAGCTTATACACTGCCTCCCTTCCCAAAAGGTGGTGGCAGAAGATCCCACAGGTTCATCTCAGCCAGAAACTAAGCTGTAAATCAAAGTTCTCTGACCCCTTTGATTCTACTGCCCGCGTGGCGGTGGCGGCGTCCAGTCACAGCCTTCGCATTCGGGAGAGACGTTGTTCTGGTCGAGTACTGCGAAGATGAAATCACGCCAGACTGCGTTCGGTTGCCAGACAGTGTTCATATCGGCTTTGGCGTCGGTGATGGAAATGTCGTCAAATAATACGCGGTAAAGAAAACTGAAGGCCGTGGCACGGGCGTTTACCTGGCAATGGAGCAGGGTTTTCTTGCCGGTGTTGCGTCGCATGGAGTCGGCGAAGGCGTAGAAGTCGTCTGCCAGGGGATTGTCGAAGGCAACGGGTACATGCATGTATTCCATGCCCAGCCCCTTCACCAACTGATCCGCATCGGCGAGCGCATTGTTGTTATTGCTAAAGGCGATGTAGACGATACGTTCGAAGCCTTGGTCGGCTAACAGCTGAAATTGCTCACGGGTGGGTTGGCCGGCGCTGGCGAAGGTGTCGCTGTATTGTCGAAAATTGCTAATCTCCGCCAGAACAGGATCGACTTCTTCCATGGCGTAAACGGCCGAGGACAGCAATGCGGCGCCGATCAAAGGCGCTAGAATTTTTTTCATGACCCTTTCGAACCTCATTCTAATGGCTGTTGATGCATGCCGACTATAACAGACGAATCTGCAATCACTCTACCGAATTTGGTGGCCGGGCAGGATCACATGGGATTGGCTTAGACGGAAAAGAACATGTTGTAAGTCAATCCATTGAGGGAAATCCTATGCAAGAAGAACAGTTAGCTCGCTAAGGCATGGGCGGCATCGTCCGGGTCTCGCATTCTGCTGCTTAGTTTGCCGGGACCAGATCGAGTTTCTCGAACAATACGGTCTCAATTTTCTCGCGGGAATAAAATACCGGAAATACCTTGTCGTCTGCCCACAACTCAAACAGGTTGTCGTAAAGCGAACTGTCGGGATCTCCCACCTGCCCCGGTGTGTTCATACCCAGCGTGTTATCCCAATCCCGGGTATCGACAAAGATTCTGAAGGAGGCGCCGGAGGTTTGATTGTCGCCGCTACCGTTAGCACCTACGGTAAAGCTGTTGCCCCCACGTGGCGCCGGCCCCACATTGAGTCGTGATCGTAGTTTATCATTGACTGCCGCACCCAGGGGATGACGAATCTCGGCGTGTTTGTAATCTGCCTGGCCATAGACCCAGTTTTGAATGTTAGGCCCGAGTTTCTCGCTATAGCAGACGAACCTGCGATCACCCTATCGAATTTGGCTGCGAGGCTGGGCCACGTGGGATTGGAATATACGGAAAAGAACATGTTACAGTCAGCCCCAAAATCCATAGCAACGCAGATCCCTGCTACCAGACCATTTGCATTTGCAGCATGTCAGCTTTGAGAACCATCACTTTGGAGCGTCATGGCTGACCATTGCAGAATTGATTCAAGATTATTTATTGCTTGCATGCATCCAAATTGCCTCTACCACGCATCGTAGAAGAAACAACCAAGTAAATGAGGCACTAAATATGGACGAAATAGCTATCGGATTCGCGGCGGTTATATTAAGTATAGGTGTATTGCCTCTTAGTCTCTTGTTTTTTATACATAAAATTAAGGCTAAGAAGATGGATACGCTGATAAAGATCGTTGAGTTGGGCGGAAACGTCGATCCCGACATGATGAAAATGTTGAGCGGTGGCGAGGGAAACTACAAGACCGACTACAAAATCGGCATGATCTGGTTGGCGCTCGGTGTGCCTATAACTCTGGGCATCTGGCTTGAAAGCGGGTACGAGGAAGCAGTTTTCGGTACAATTGCTATCTTCATCGGCATCGCGTTTCTCATATCCGGGAAATACCGCTTGCGGGAATCTTCTTGAGAGAGACTGGATTTTAGTCAGTTTGAATGACGAGAGCTCATTAATCCGGCGCACCCTGGCGCTACGTGACAATGATGCATTTTCTACCTTGGTGAAAATGCACCAGGGTAGAGTGCGGGCATTCCTGGTAAGACTCTGTAAGCAATACGATGTCGCGGATGATTTGGCACAGGAAACATTCATCAATGCCTTTCGCAAGCTGAGTAGCTACAAAGGTACCGGTAGTTTTTCGGGTTGGTTGTATCGCATCGCCTATCATTGCTTTCTACAACATCGACGCAGTGTCAGCCGGCGTCTGGAAGTTACCGGTGACTATATCGGACAACTCGAAGTACTAAGCGACAGGTATGATTCAATTTCTACCGAGCAGATGGATATGGAACAGGCCCTAGCCCAGCTCAATAAAGATGAAACCGCGACGATCACCCTGTGCCACAGTTATGGTTTCTCACACCAGGAAGTATCAGACATTCTGAAGATACCCCTGGGAAGCGTGAAGTCAAATATCAGCCGTGGTAAGACCAAATTGCGCAAAATACTGACCAGGGAAAGCACCCAGGAACAAAAATTGGAGAAGGCTTCGTGAACAACAACTCAAGTTTTGATTCCCTGGACCGCATGCTCGCGCAACCGGCCTTGATTGCGGACAAAGGCTTCAGCGAGCGCGTTGGCAGCAAATTGGCAACAGGCATTTCACTGCGCGAAAAACTCTTTGCAGGGGCGGGAGTTTTCTGGCTGACTCTGATCGCTGCTGTGGTATCGCCACAGTCAGCCTATGAAGGCCTGTATAGTCTGGCCGCGATGGTGGATTTTTCAGAACAGCTTAATCTCCTGAGTACGCAGATTCGCTCGATTGACTATTCGAGCTTGCAATCGGTGGATTACACGGTCTTGCAATCTTCCAACATCGGCCTGCTTGTTGCTGCGATGTCGATTGCGGCCGTATTTAGCCTGCTGTCGAGGGTCTGAGAGAGAAAACCACAACGGGTGTTTTTTCCTTCAGCGGACATGCTAAAGCTTTGCTCGGAAGCTCCCTAAACAGATCCCCACTTCAGGAAGTTCATAAACTCACGCCGAGTCTTCGGGCCATGAGTTAGAAACGATGGCTGTGGATCTTGCTGATACGCCAGCTTTTCCGAGGCAACAAAGTCATTCGCAGTAAGCGCGCGAATTTCAGCCTCATCGATCTGGTAGGGAAGAGCGGCGTTCAGTCCAAACACCTTACGTCGCATGGCCGGGGAAATTGCGCTGTAGCCATATCGATCCTGAAATTCCTGTGAAATCTGAAAGGTTCTGAAGGCCTGGATCTGATCCTGGGGCGAGCCGTACCAGATAGAGTCCGTACCCCACAGCACATTGTCCTCGCCGATATATTTGAACAGCTTGCCGAGGGCGTGGGCGGCATTGTCCGGGTCTCGCATCAGAAAGCGCCAGGTGGACCCCAATTCCGCGTAGACGTTGGAATTAGGCGCCACTTCATTGTCCAGCACCGATTGAATCAGGGTGTCGATGCCGTCACGTCCTGCCCCCTCGATAAATTCCTGTTCCTGCACGCTGGCAACGAAACCAGAATGGTAAACCAGAAAATTCATATCCGGATATAGCTTGGCGACGATGCCGATATCTTGACATTGGCTGTGCTCATAGGACCGGGGACCGAATGGTAGCCCCTTGTGCACGCAGATATTTCGCACACCCAGGCGACGTGCACGCTCGATCATCGCCAGGCCAGGATCATCATGGAGATAGAAGCCGATGCCCCCGGGTCCGTACTGGGTATAGGTCTTGAAGGCCGCGATGTCCCAGTTTTCAGCCAGTTCGTCCATGCCTTCCAGGTCACCGTCCTGGTTTGGATTGACGCGGCCGTGCACCAGCAGCCGTTTGCTGCCCTGTAACTGGGCGACAATATTTCGGGTCTCGGTGGCATCCTCAATCGTTACCGGCTCGTTTTCACGGGTAGAAGGCACGAATGACAAGACCATGATGTCGGTATCGCTGTCGAGAAAGATGTCTTTTATGAACTCATTGCCACTCAAGCAATTCAGATAACCTCGATCACCGCCAGTTTCTCCGGCGTCGCAGGCGGCTTTTTCCATGCCGGCGTAGGGTCGGGCTGCGGGTGGAATTCTGCTGAGCCAGTCTCCCTCAGGATTGACGTAATGGCCCTGTACATCGAAGATAAACTCCCCGCCTTCGACTTCTGCCAGGGCCGAGGAAGCATCCAGCGCGCTCTCCTCCCTGATATCAAAAAACCCGCCGCGCTTGTGGTGATAGGCATTGGCCTGGTTAAAAGCCAGCAAGGTACTGGCGGCGCCGCAGCTGGATATAAGAAACTTACGCCGGGATTGGCCACTGCGTCTGGCGTTTTCGCCGGCTAATTGCAGGGCGAGCTTGTTCGCGCGTTCGTTGATTGGCGAGATAGGAATCGGCTCATATTCGCCATTAGAAGTGCTATCAATTTTTATGGGGAGACGGTTACCCTCTTTGTCTATTCGATCCATTGCCTTTCCTCCTAATCTATTTTTCTTGTTATCGAGCCTGGAGTGCCTGCTGCCTAGTTTGCCGGGACCAGATCGAGTCTCTCGAATAATACGGTCTCAATTTTCTCCCGAGAATAAAATACCGGAAATACCTTGTCGTTTGCCCACAGCTCGAACAGATTGTCGTAAAGCGGGCTATCGGGATCCCCCACCTGCCCCGGTGTGTTCATGCCCAGGGTGTTATCCCAATCCCGGGTATCCACAAAGATTCTGAAGGACGCGCCGGAGGTTTGATTGTCGCCGCTGCCGTTAGCACCCACGGTAAAACCGTTGCCTCCGCGTGGAACCGGTCCCACGTTGAGTCGTGAACGTAATTCATCATTGACTGCCGCCCCCAGGGGATGACGAATCTCGGCGTGTTTGTAATCTGCCTGGCCATAGACCCAGTTTTGAATGTTAGGCCCGAGTTTCTCGCGCAGGTTCGCCACTCCCTGAGCCAGGGTAGCGAGCAGGAAATCATCCCGCCCTGCGATTGGATCGTCGCCGAAGTCGCCATCCGGCGCCAGCAGCATGTCGATGCTGGTCTTCATGCCCAGGTTCAGATAGCTCGAGGCGATTTCCGGTACTTTCAAGGCTTCCATGTTATCCAGTAACTGCCGCTCGAAGGCGACATAGATGCCGGCTTCGATGGAGTCTTTGCCCAGCACAAAATTCCAGTTCATCAGCATCTGTCTCGCGGTTTCCACCTGGGGATCCGCCGCTTTGAGGTCTTTGAAAAACGGCATCAGTGTGCGGGCGGGAATGGACAGATAATCATGCTGCAACTGCACCATATCCATCATGTTGAATTTACGACCCGAGGCCAGGACTTCACTGGCGCGGGCCCAGCGGTAGGGATCGGTCCAGGTATAACCGATAGCATCGAGATAGGGATAATCTGGCGTGGTGTAGTTGCTGTTGGAGGTCTCGATATAACCACGTTCTGGATTGAATTCGTTCGGCTTGGCGGTGATGGGTAGATAACCGTCCCATTCGAAGCGACCATCGCCGGGCACCGGCACCATGCCGCTGAAATTTCTCCTTACCGGTGCAATACCCACTGCCTGCCAGCCGATGTTGCCGTCGCTGTCGGCCCAGATCATATTTTCCCCGGGGATATTGCTGTAATTCGTCGCCGCCCTGAATTCTTCCCAGTTCGTAGCCTGGTCCATGCGCAGGGACGCCAGATAAGGTGCACCCCCTACTTCCATCCAGGCTGGTCGCACGGCATAGGCCAGGTTCTTGTCACGGTCTTCGAAGGTCACCGGACCATGGCGCGTGTATTTCAGTGCCACAGTTACCGGGGCACTGCCCTTCACATCGATCGTCTCCTCGATAATGCGCATCTCCTCCCATTGACCCTGGTAGCGATACTGGTTGGGATTGTCTGGATTGGTTTCATAGACATAGAGATCTTCACCGTCGGTGGAAAATACGGTGAGGCCCCAGGCACCGTACTGATTGTGGCCAATGGAAATACCCGGAATCTCTGGTTCGCCACCACCGAGAACGTCCCAGCCGGGGCCTACCAAATGCGCCCAGTAGCGCAACGATGGCACGGACTGCGCGCGGTGAGGATCATTGATCATCATCGGCCAGCCATCCTGGGTCAGATCTCCACTGATGACCCAGTTGTTGCTGCCAATATCGTCTATGGATCGTTTTCGTAAATGCATTTCCTCCTGCATCAAGGTATTGGCAATCTGCTGAAATTCGGCGTCAGTATTGCGCAATTCCGCCACTACAATGTCAGCGGGTTCGATTCGCAGACCACGTCGATAGGCATTGTAAAGATACAGAATGTCGTTATTGAGCAGAGAATCGCAGTCGATCATGGGATCCAGTGTCAGATCGGGCTCATGGGGATGGAAATACTGTAACTCCTTAACCATCGCCGCGCCGATGCTGCACACTGCCCGGCCGGTATTGAGCTCCCTGCCAATATTTCCCAACAGTCCCTGGTGTCGGGAGATAACCACTTCTTCGGTCCAGTGCCTGGGTTGAATGCCCAGTAGCTTGAATGGCAGTGGCAGATCTTCTGGTTTTTGCAAGGCCTCATCTATGTAGGCGTTAACACCGTGGACGAAGGCGGTGATGATATCGACGCCCCGGGGATGATAGTGATTCATTTCCTGGGCCATATAGCCCCGAAACTTAAACAGGCGGGTGCCATGATCCCGGTCTATCATGCGCGGGCCGAAAATCTCGGCGGTGGTGCCGGTGGCCTGGGCCCGCCAGATTTCAAACTGAAACAGGCGATCCCGCGCCGCAGTATAACCCTGCGCGAAAAACAGGTCGTGCTCGGTTTCGGCGTAGATATGGGAAATGCCCCACTTGTCTTTCAGTATTTCAACAGTTTGATCCAGGCCCTCGAGGCGGACTGTTGCGGTTCCCTGTCCGAACACGGGCGCGGCAAGAATGCTGAACAGGGTCATGGCAGCTGCTGCGCTGGGAAGTCTGGAGAGTCGGTCAGCTGGCATGGGATTACCTCTTGGTTCGGTGCTTGAGATCGGGTAGATGGGTCCAACTATACCCCAGAATTCAAGAAATTAGCCACGCGGGAGGGCTGCCGGCTTACCCGGACATCGCAGCGAGCAATCTCAGGGCTTGCTCGGCTTTGTCCCTGGGCACGAAAATATGATCGTGATAGCTGGCAGCGACTACATTTGCACTTATGCCGTGCTCTGCAAGTTTGCCAGCCACCGCAGCGGTCAGGCCGACGGCATCCAGGCTGGAGTGCACCGTCAACGTAATCCCCTTGAACACTGATTCATAGATGAGACCGGCTTCGTCAGCCACAATTTGTTCCAGAATCAGGCTTAGACCCTCATCCTCCTGAAAACTTGCCAGGGGCTTTAATTCGCGATAATCGACTTGAGTTGCGTGGGCGACGGTGCAGAAAACGTAGTCCGGCTTTAACAATACCGGTGCCAAGGAATTGAGCAGACGCCTTAGATCGGTTTCACCGCTATCGTTCATCAAACTTCTTCCCGCGTACCGGTCTCCTGGTTCAGAAAATTGCCAGCACATTAACCGGCGAGCCGGTGCCGCCCTCTACCGCCAGCGGTGCGGCCACCACCAAAAACTCCCAGCGATTCAGTCGCGCTGCGGTCTCGGCGACAGCTTCGAGATCCTGGTTGTCGAACAGATCCACACCCATCGCCACGATTGTCAGCTGGTGAACCGGGAGCTGCACGCCTTCGATTTGGGATGGGACCACATCGCTGGCCACGTCACTGCCGAGAAAGCACGGGCCTTGATCCAGGGCATCGCCGAGGCGTGCAGGCCCGCCGCCCCCTGCGCCACAACCCAGGGACCGAGCGCGGCACGGCGAGCCCAGCGGCCGGTGCGCACGAAGACCGCATCACCCGGACGCACGACCACGCCAGTCATTTCTTCGAATGCCTCCAGATCTTCCTGGTAGATAGGCGTACCCGGCTCAAGGTAATCGACCCCCTTGAGAAGGGGTATGTCGATAAGGACGCCGCGGGTGACGATGCCCCCCTGCAGATTTGCAATCGAGTTGGTGGCGCAGCCGGCCTCGGTAACCGTGCTCTGATCCTTGCCGTTATACATCTTCCCCTTGTAGAAGATGTGGCACAGGGAATCCACATGGCTGTGTGAATAGCCGTGGTAGCTGATGCTGTAATTGTCGCTGACGGCGCCAAAGAAGTCCGGCTCAGCGGTGGCTTCGGGGACGGCCAACACCCGACGCTGGAACGGCTGCGGGACATCGGGCGCCGTCTCGGTCAGCAGCAGATGCTCAAGCGACACGGTGATGCCCTCGGTCACCGTAGCGATCGCCTCCAGCCGTTTCGCGGGGGTGATGAGATTGGCCGCGCCAAGCTGATCATCGGCCCCCCAGCGACCCCAGTTCGACAGCTCCTCCATCATCCGTTCGATGTCGGCCCGGGTGAGGTCGCGGGATTCCGGCGAGACGGTGGGAGGCATATAGCCTGTGGCCGCTGGCGCGGCAGCCGAGCTGTCGTCAGTAACCGGTGCGCAGGCAACGCCCGCGATAGCCAGGACCAACAAGCAGGTAAAGCTCAAAATTCGAGTTCTCATTGAATGCCTCCTCGTAGTGGTGAGGTAACGGTGGGGAAGGAACAGGAAGAATAATAGCTGCGCCGGTCGGTGTCTATCGGCGCTGTCTATTCAGCCCTAGCTATCGGCAATTCGTCGCAATTCCTACGCTGGCATTGAGCAAGCCAAGGCCTTACGCGGCGGTTCATTTAACCAATGCGCCACCGCATTCAGCTTAGTCTGGCTGTGTACCGGTTCCTTTAGTTGATCACCACCGTCGCTTGCATCTCCGGGTGCAGGGCACAGAAGATCTGGTAGTTGCCTGGCTGGTCGAAGGAGATGTCGAAAGTGCCACCAGTATCCAGCACACCGCTGTCGAACTCCTCGGGGCGAGGATTGATGGACGATCCCGCGGTGACAGTATGTGGCACGCTGTCGGCGTTGCCGAAGCGGATGATCTCGCCCACGCTGGCCTCGATGTTGCCGAAACTAAAGTTGATGATGGGTGCAGCCACCGCATCATCGTCGCGGATAGTGCGGATCTCCAGCATCTTCTCAGGTGAAGAAGCGACGGGCCAGACGCTGGGATTAAACATAGCGAACACGCCACCCTGGGGGTCGAAATCTGGCACGACGTAGGTGTGCATCATCCAGGTCGGGATCACCCGCATGAAGAACCCACCACCCGCCCTGCACTCCTCTGGCGTTGCGGTGGTGGCGGTCACCTCGACCTCACCATTGACGTCGTTGGCATTCTCTACGGAGCCGCCGGCGCAGGTGTTGTGGTGAATGTGCCAGTTGTCGAGCTCGCCGGCAAAGGCATCGGGATGGTCCTCGCTGAGCGCAATATTGAACACCGCACCAACCGGTTGGAAGCCTTCCTCGCCCACGAACTTGTCGCCTTCACAGCGGCCGATGTCAAGCCTTGGGATGCGTTCGCCACCATCTTTCGCGAACAGGATCATCTGGGGGCGATCGGGGTTGAATTCCAGGCCAGCACCAGGGTCCGTGACATGAATGCCCATGTTGGCGGTTTGGGCCGAGGAGATGCTCAGACCCGCCGCGCAGGCATCGTCGAGAGTCTCGTACTGCAAGACAGCGGCCTCGACTCGGGCCAGCTGGTCGAGTAATTCGCCGAGCGTGTTGCGGTCCATTTCGAGGTAGTCGGGGATCTCTCCGCCGGCATCGTAAATCGCCTGGAGCTCGACATAGGAGCACTCCTGCGCGAGCTGCTGGCAGCGGACCTGATGGCCCACAGGCCCCTCGATGAGGGTCGCCACGATATTGTCGCCCTGACGCTGGTATACGTAGCGACTAAACCCGTACGCGCCCACTGGCCCGTCGGGCGAGACCTCGGGCAGAGATCGGTCGTTGGGCGGACTCGGCAGGTCGGCAAGCTGTGCCGCGTAGTCAGGCAAGACCACTTCCTGCGCTTCGTTGGTCGTCGTGTAGGCGGCCGCAATCAGAGCCACCACCGTTACACTTCCTATCAGTCGTTGCATACTCCCTCTCGGATCATTCTGGAACCCACGATCATTGGAACATTTGGTGGAAATTGATCGTATCAGCGAGCCGAGAGTCTGTCGAGCTCATTCCCGAAACCCAGAGTCAGGAAACCAAGGCTCAATTCTTTCCTCTCGACATCTTTGAAAACGGCGAATCTGGATGTACGCTAAATTGCATGACCTGACCCTGAGTCTTGAGTTTATTCGAATAATGACTACCATATTGCATATTGAACCAAAGGAGAAAGCGGTCAATGTCAGATTCCCAGCTAGATTGCCCAAAATGTGATGGTACGTTAGAAACCAAGACCCACGAAGAGATCAGTGTTCAGCGTTGTAATAGCTGCTATGGCCTGCTGATCGATCCAGAGATGATGGACAAGATGAATGATGAATGGATGGTCGAGAAATTCCTCGATGTCGGTCCAGCATCTGTTGGCAGAAAATATGACAAGATTGACGATATCGAATGTCCGCTGTGCAAGATCGAAATGACCAGGCTGACAGATCCCGAACAAACTCACATCTGGATAGAAACCTGCCCTCTATGTGATCGGGTTTTTCTCGATGCAGGGGAGTACACTGATCTGAAACATCATACTTTCACAGACCTGTTTAAACGCTTTCTAAAAGGCAAGCGCTTCAAGGATTAGGGTTATAGGTTAACGGGGTCTATATGAAACAACTATTTCAAAACCTGCGCCAGCGCAGGCTCTTGCAGTGGTTAACAGTATTTCTGATTGTGTCCTCAACCTCGTTTTTATCGGCGACAACGGCGAGCGCCCAGGCTGAGCCGATTACGATTCGGGCGGGCCGACTGCTTGACGGAGTGGGCGGTGTAATGGAGAACGTGACCATAACCATCGAGGGATCGCGTATCATCCGGCTCGACGATTCATCGGGTCCGGTTGACTACGATCTGACGGATCTCACCGTGATGCCCGGTTGGATCGATACCCACGTGCACCTGACCGCTCACTTCAATGCACAGGGTCGCTACAATCGAGACCCGGATGAGACTCCGGCCCAGACTGTGCTGTACGCTGCCGAGAATGCACACCGGATGTTAATGGCTGGCTTCACCACCGTGCAGAGTCTTGGCAGTGTCGCAGATAAGGATCTGCGCGACGCCATCGAACGCGGTGAACTGCCAGGACCGCGCGTGTTGACATCATTAAGGGCCATCTCTGTAAGTTCGGGGACACCGGATGAGCTGAGGAGTATTGTCAGGGAGCTGCATGCAGATGGAGCGGATGTGGTGAAGATGTTCGCCTCCGCGAGTATCCGGGAAGGTGGTGTTAAGCTGATGTCGGACCAACAGATCCGCGCGGTCTGTCATGAGGCCAATGAGCTCGGGCTGCGCACCGTCGTTCACGCCTACGGTACCGAGAGTCTAACGGCGGTCATCGAGGCGGGGTGTGAAGGAATCGAACACGGCAACCGCTACAGCGATGAAGTGATAGCGTTGATGGCGGAGCATGGCACCTACCTGGATCCACACCTCGGCTTACTCTACGCCAACTACTTCGACAACAGGGAGAAATACATCGGTCTTGGGAATTACACCGAGGAAGGTTTTGCACTGATGGAAGAGGCGCGGGTAATCGGATACGAAACTTTCCGACGTACCCTCGTCAATGGCAATGTGAAGATCGTGTACGGAACCGATGCCGTTGCGGGGGCCCATGGAATGAACGCCGAAGAGTTTATCTATCGGGTTCGGGACGGCGGCCAGGATCCGATGGCTGCGATCGTTTCTGCGACTTCCCTCGCTGCCGAGTCACTCGGGCTTGCTGACCAGATCGGCTCGGTTCGCCCGGGTTATCTGGCCGATCTTGTCGCGGTAACCGGTAACCCGCTCGAAGACATAAGCTCAGTTCGCAATGTGAAATTTGTAATGAAGGACGGCGTCGTTTACAAAAACCTTCCCAGATAGTCGAAAGGTTTGATGCCAGTATTCTTTACCGAGGAATCAGAGTGTAAAAATAGGAGCAGGATATGCGTAAGAATAATCGTTTTTCCCTCTCTCGAAGAAAGTTTGTCAGCCAAACACTATTGGCAATGGCAGGGATCTCGCTATTTCCGGCCCTGTTCTCTTCCAGGATTCTTGCCCAGGCGATGCCATCGCCGACACCCATGAAGATTGGCATCATCGGCTCCGGTCGCATCGGCGGCTCTGTGGGTCTGCGCTGGGCAGAGGCGGGCCACGAGATCATGTTTTCATCGCGCAATCCCGATCAACTCGGCGAACTGGTCGCCCAGGCTGGTCCCAAGGCCAGCGCAGGGTTTCCGCGGCAAGCAGCGGAGTTCGGCGACATCGTCTTTATCGCCGTGCCCTATGCCGCAATGCCCCAGGTGGGAGAGGATCTTGCGCCGCTGATGCAGGGCAAGATCGTCATCGACTGTGGCAATCCCTATGTGAGAAGGGATGGCGAAATGGCTGCGGTGGCACTAGAGAAGGGTACCGGTGTCGCCTCGGCAGAATTCTTTCCCGGCGTGAGGCTGGTGCGGGCGTTCAATGCCCTGAGCTGGACCGAAGTCAACAATCAGGCCCATCGAGACGGTGAACTCATTGCCATCCCCATCGCCGGTGATGACGCAGAGGGTGTTGCCGTTGCCAGTCAGCTAGTTATCGATGCCGGGTTCGATCCGGTGGTAGTTGGCTCTCTGGATCGAGCGCGAGAATTCGATCAGGGGACAGAAGTTTACGTAAAAGGCATGACTGCACGGGAAATGCGGGCCGCCCTGGGCCTGTGAGCACTTGGGAAAATTCTAGTAGAAGTCGGAGCCACTTGCTTTTCACAGCACTGAGACGTCCTTTATTTCTAGGTCACTTTTTATTTGATTGTCATGGGTCGTCTGGCGCCGACTCATCATACTGGAGAACGCCATCGGGCATTATCTCCCATGTCGCTTTCGAGCCAACATAGATATGCCGTGCGATTTCAACTCCCGGATCACCATTGACACAGCCAAGGCTTACGCCATGTATGGTTCCATTGAACACGCCGCACAGAGTCGATCCACACTTGCTGCAAAACTGCAGGCCGAAGCCATAGCTATTCTCGTATGTAGAAAGTAAATCTTCACCTGCAAGCCATTCAAATTCTTCTGGATTCACCAATGCATAGGCTGAAGCCTGAGCGCTAAAAGCTTTTCTGCAGCGCGAACAATGACAGGATCGCGCGTCTCGAAGCAGCCCGTTTATTGAGTATCTAACTTCACCACAGAAACATTCTCCACTGATAGTCACTGAATTCTCCTGGCCGAAAACGTCAATCTAGAGGCATAAAAAAGGCGCAGATTTTCGCGCCCCAACGAGGGCAGCGAACAGCTTAATGCTCTGCTTAGTGTGTTTATCTTTCATCGTATTCCCTGATGAGTTTTGCTGTTGCCGCCATGCGCCAGGCTTGTTCGACGATAGCCGGCATTGCATTCCAATCTACCGCTTCCAAATTAATCAGGATAGCCCGTGAATTTGTATAGTGATCTGTTATATAAAATACTTCGGGTGCAGCGGCAAGCAGCATCTCCCGGTCTACGAAATCACAAAGGATTACCAGGCCACCTTCGGCTTCGGAGCGCAGCCTCGCCATAAACTTTTTCTTCACCTTTATCGCAGGTGTCCCGTAAGAACGACTCTCCTCTATGCCAGGGAACTGTTTTGCAACTGCAACGACTCTCGCAAATAGGTCCGCGTGCTTTTTATCAGGTGGAAACCTAATTGGCACAGGATCCTTTTTTACCATCAGAAGTAGTCTCTTTGCGCAGGATATGCAATGGATAAAAAATCGACTTGCCAGTGCGAAAGCCAAACAGCGGCTAATCGCTTTTCAGATGTTTTCAGTCGCGTCACAACGATCTGTGATCAGCATTCTGACCTGCTTGATTCCCAGCGATTTCGTTACCGTTGCTCGTCGTGCTCCTGTCGACGCGCACCGGCGAGGATGCCGGGGAGGGCATAGTTGCCTTCGTGACAGGCAAATTCATAGACCTTGTCATCGGGCTCAGCCAGTTCTTCCAACAGCCAATGCACGATGCGGCCGCGAGATTGTGGGTTGGTATAGAAAGTAATGTCGCTCATAAGCCAACCTGTCAATTTAAGTGATGAATGAAGCGCTGCATTGGCTGCCTAGCGCGTGAGCCTGAATGTTGAAAAGGGCTCCAGCGTGTCAATACTGTCCAGGCCTTGGGTCGGCAACCAGGCAAATTGCTTCACCTGAATGCTGTCACTATCGATGTCGAGAATGGAAAACCCGTTATTCTCTATCGGATGTTCACGCTCTTGAAGTTCCATACTAATTGGGATCGTGGCGCCACTGCCACGGACAGCGCTGGGCCACCCGGTGCCGGTACCAATCGGTCCAGCCAGAATAGTGTGAATCGGCTTATCGAAATTGAGCTCACCACTACGGGTAATCATCGCCGAACCGACAGCATGCAAATCGCCTGAAATGATCAAGGGAATACGCTCATCCTGGCTCGATAACATGGATAGTATGCGCTGATGCTGTGAGAACCAGCCGGACTGCCAGTAAGGTTTGGGGTTCTCTAGCCCCAGCTGGCCATTGGGCTGTAGATAGTCTGGATACCACTCGCCCCATTTTCCGGCCGACCAGCCAAAGGGTGTTGAAGGAATGTGAATCAGATGACGGGTGCTGGCTTCCGCAGCCGTACGTTCCGCCATCCAGCGCTCTGCAGTTTCCTCCACAAACACTGCGGTCGGTCCTGCCAGGGTAATGAATCGCCGACAGTCGTACATCAGCAATTCCAGTAATGACCCCCAACGGTATGAACCGTAGGTCTCACTAGCACCAGTAGCGTCAGAACCCGAGAGGTGGACCGGACGATTTTCATCCGGCAAGTACTCTGGAAAATACAAGGACTGTGACGCCCTGGCCAGGCGCGCCGTGAAATTGCGTGGAGGAAAGGTAACGATATCATCGGTACCCTCATCGTTTTCGAAATAATCGTGATCGTCCTGGGTCAGAATCAATGGCACGGAGCGGAAATTAGTACTGTACAGAGAAGCGATTTGCTCATCCTGGCAGTTGGTCAGCGTTGCTTCATTCGAGCTGCCAAATACCGGTAAATCTTCGTCGAATTTGCCGTATTTTCCGTAGATGCGTTCCCTATTCTGCTGCCGCTGCGCATCGCCAAGCCAGCGACGTGCAACATTTTGATCCCAGTAGGTCTGATCCCCCACGCCAATGGCAAGGTCTGGTGCAAAAGACAAGGCACGGTCCAGTAACCGTTGACGCATAGTGACTGGTAAATAACGCCATGCGCCGGACTCTGTCTGGGCATTATCGGGACCACCGGCACAGCTGAATATCAGCAAGCGCATGGTTTCAGGATCAGCGTCGAGTGCGGGCGTAGTCGTCAGCGGCCAGGAGTTGGCAAAGCGAGAACCATCCTCGGCATGCAGGGATAACTCATACTGTTGCGCGCTTTCCAGCCCGCCTGCCCGAAATGACCAGAACCGACCCAGTGTATCGAGTCGCCGACCGGGAATACTGAGAGCTCCAATATGCAGGCTGGGATTGCTCTGGGACTCCACGAAAGAAACCTTCAACAGGATACTGTCGTGATTAGTCAGGGGAAGGAGATGCTGGATCTGCCCGCCTGACCAGCTGTCCGCACCATGGGATATGGAAGGCAGTAACATGGCGCTGGATAAAAGAGAACTATTGCGGATGAACTTTCTGCGGTTCATTGTCAATCCTCGCCGTCAATTATACTGCTGGAAACATAACAGAAAAATGCGCTGACGCGGTAACTTTTATAACCGACGGTGGACTTCATCCGGGATAGCTTTTATTCTTCGCAACTAGCAGCGAATCAATTCCGCTGCACCAGCCTGCCGAGTTCCAAAACAGGATATAACGAACAGAACCATCTCACTAATGGATTGGACGTATCTTCTTCTTGCAACGTTTTTTGCATCCCTGGTCCAGTCGGCGACGGGTTTTGGCTTTGCCCTGATCGCAGTCCCCTTTTTTCTGATCGTATTGAATTCATCGGATGCGATTCAGGTCGTGATTATTATTACCCTGATCACGTCCACGGTTCATTGGGTGCTAATCAGAAAAGAAACACCGCTGAACTTGTTAAGATGGTTGTTTGTGGGCTGTATCCTGGGATTTCCGCTAGGTGTTCTGATTTATATGCGGCTGGAACTGGATACTCTTAAAATGTTGATAGCGGTATTGATCATCCTGATCAGCATTCACAATGGCTGGCAGATGCTCCGCAATCATCTTGCCGCCCATTCGCCTGGTTCTCGGGGCATAAAACCAGCGGCGCTGACGGCGGTCGGACTCACGTCCGGGATGATGGCGAGTAGCATGGCGATGCCGGGCCCGCCGCTGATGCTTTATCTGTCAACCACCGCGCTCGACAAGAATCAAATCCGGGCGGCGATGTTTGCCTTCTTTACATTTTCCTATGCCGGTGCGCTTATTATGCAGTCAATATTTGTCGGTGTGGGACGGCAAAGCTGGGAGATGTCTGGTATTTTGACACCGGTTGCCATCATAGGATTAATCGTCGGACAATTAGTGTCCAAGAGAATCAGCGAAGCGTATTTCAAAGTGCTTGTATTAATAATCTTGTTAATGACGGGCAGCGTCATGTTGCTCAACCTATAGGAAAAGTAAAAAATTCATGTTAACTGACAAATTCCCGAGAGCGATCCTATCGCACACCCCGACACCCCTGGAGTTTCTGAAAAACATCAGTTCGAATCTGGGTGGCGCAGACATCTGGATAAAACGGGATGACTGCACCGGCCTCGCCATGGGCGGGAACAAATCGAGGCAATTGGAATACTACATGGGCGAAGCGATAGCGCGGAAGGCCGACACCATTCTCATCACCGGTGCCGTGCAATCCAATTATGCCCGTTGCGCGGTCGCCGCCGCCAGAAAATACGGCATGGAAGTGGAAGTGCAACTGGAGGATAGAACCCCCGATCGGCCGCAGGAGTATCATAATTCCGGAAATCCCTATTTGATGAAGATGATGGGTGCCAAAATTCATTATTATCCGGACGGCGAAGATGAGGAAGGCGCAGATAATTCACTCTATGAAATGGCAGAAAAATTAAGGAACGACGGCAAAAATCCCTACGTGATTCCCCTGGGCGGAAGTCATACCCCCCTGGGTGCTCTTGGATATGTCGATTGTGCGGAAGAACTGCTGCAACAGTTTGACGAACTCAAGCTGGAAATTGATGGCATTATAATTGGCACAGGCAGCGCCATGACTCACGCGGGACTGGTCGCAGGCTTGCGCGCAATGGGAAGCAAGATCGGGGTCTATGGATTTTGTGTGCGGCGGGATAAAGCATCCCAGACCGCCCGCGTGTTTGAAAAAACCAAAATAGTGGCCGAAATGATTGGCCACCCAGGCATCATCAATGCCGGCGATATCTGGGTTGATGACAGCATGTTACATCCGGGATATGGACAGCTAAACAGCGACGTTTTGGCAGCAATTCATAAAACCGCCGAATGTGAAGGCATCCTGATAGACCCGGTTTATACCGGGAAGGCCATGGCTGGACTTATTTACCTGGTTGAGAACAAGCATTTTGCTGACGGTCAAAATATCGTATTTCTTCACTCAGGAGGCACTCCAGCCGTATTCGGCTATCCTGAAATTATTGAAGAGAAGCTATGATTGGGCGCGTTTCTTTTTGAGTTGGCTATTGGCAAAATAGAAGAGATTTCCGAGCAGTATAAACCCAAGCAGATAAACCCAGGAATTCAAAGTTGCCTGTGAAATCGCAAATCCGATCACCATCAACGCGATTCCCGGAATAAAGAACCCACCGGCCAGGGACATTGCTTCCCGAGCCATCTTTTCGTCGGCATTCTTTTTGATTATGGGCAAGGCAAGCGTGCAAATCCCATAGGCCATCATTCTCGCCAGCGCACTGGCCACCGCAAGATACACAAAGGTTCCGGATATCGCCAGCAGGAACACCAATGTGCTAAAAAACAGAATTGAGTTCACCGGCGTATTATATTTAGCCTGTATTATGCCAAACCATTCCGGTAAGTCCCCATCTCTGGACATGGTGAATGAAATTCTGGAACTGGAGATAAGTGAACTCGTTACATTGCCGGTAATTGAAAAAATGGCGGTTAAAATAACCACTACAACGCCGGCGGTTCCCAGCAGCACTCTCCCCATCTCTACAAGCGGTGCGCCTTCGTTGCCGCTTGGAGCCACTGCAACGTAAGCAAGCTGAACTAAAAAATAGAATACCGTGATGAACAACATCATGGTGATCAACGCCCTTGGCATGGTTTTTTTGGGATTTTGGGTTTCCCCTGCGCTCACTAATGAGGATTCAAATCCAATAAAGGCAAACAAGATGAGAAGCACCAGTGCGCCAGCGTTTTCGATCCGGGGAATTTCACTGGGGATGAGAATTTCAGGGGTCAAATATTGAAACGCGAGAATTATCATGACAAGCAGTGGCAGGGTCTTGAAGAAGGTAAGAATATTAATCGCCTGAATGGCTTTTTTGATACCGAGAACATTGATCAACGTAAGCAGCGCAATGACCAAAAAGATCAAGAAATTGCGCAATAATCCTGCCGTTGCGCCATCCCAAAGATAAGAGACATAGTCAAACAGCACATTAACATTGGCCGCGAAGGAGGCCACCCGACCCATGTAGAGCAGCCAGCCAGTCTGAAACCCGGCCCAGGGACCAAATGCAGAACCGGCATATAAAATGGGGCCTCCCGTATTACTGAAATAGCTGGCCAGTACCGCAAAGGTTAAAACAACGGGAATGATCAAAACACCAAATATGAGAAACAGCCAGGGACTGAAACTTCCAGCCATCGCCATCAGCGTGCCGGGCAAGCCATAGATCCCCGCTCCAATCACACAATTGAGAACCAGGAACATCGCTCCCCATTTGCCAATGTCGCGTTTTAACCCGGTCGATGATACTTCGCTTGTTTCCCTATCAACCATTCTATTTCCTTTGCATTTATGCTTTCAGATAGCATCTGGATTCCACTATTGAATGTGAACGGACATGCTCGATGCTGTCAAGAGTTTCTTTGCAAACCCACTTCCCGCACAATCTGATATCGCCAAAATCAATGCAGATCGTCGACTGATGGCAGTTTCTCAAGTCTCGGCCGGGAGCGATCTTCATGTTGTCGATGTCTACCAAACTGCGTACATTGTCTCCTATGATCACCGTTAGTAATTAATATAAGGTCAGATATTTCATGTACGCGGGCAAATACGCATTAGAAAATGCTGAACAAGCAGCCGTCATAATGGCCGGGACGGGTGAGTCGGTGTCATACGCCGAACTCGACTCGCGCTCCAACCAGCTTGCCCATTTGCTGAGACAACATGGACTCAAGCGGCTGGACCACTATGCAATATTTATGGAGAACAACGCCCGATATATAGAAGTTTGCAGTGCAGGAGAGCGTTCCGGGCTCTATTACACCTGTATTAATTCCTATCTTAAAGCCGAAGAACTGGCCTACATCGTCAACAATAGCGAATCGAAAATCATCATCACCTCGGCGGCAAAAAAAGCCATCATGCAAGAAGCCCTGGCCGATTGTCCCAATATTTCTCTCTGTCTCGTTGTTGACGGGCCTGGAGACGAGAGCAGGTGTTTAAATTACCAACAGGCCATCGAACAATTCCCGGCGACCCCAATCGAGGATGAGTGCCTGGGCCGCAGTATGTTGTATTCATCCGGCACCACGGGCCGTCCCAAGGGGGTGATCGGCCCTCTCCCCGAGGTGCCACCGGCGCAAGCCCTGCCGGTTTCGAGTTTTTTGCATAAACTTTGGCACTACCGTCCCGGTATGGTCTATTTATCGCCGGCGCCTCTCTATCACGCCGCTCCCCAGTCGGCCGTGGGGCTAACCATACGCTGTGGCGGCACTGTAATCATCATGGAACGATTCGATCCGGAGCTCTATTTGGAGTTGCTTGGAAAATACAGCGCTACCCATAGCCAACTCGTTCCCACCATGTTTAGCCGGATGCTAAAGCTGCCGCTGGAAGTGCGGGAGCGCAGCGATGTTTCTTCTCTCGAAATTGCCGTTCACGCTGCTGCACCCTGCCCGGTGCAGGTCAAAGAAGAAATGATTGACTGGTGGGGTCCCATTATTCATGAGTATTACGGTGCAACGGAAGGGCTTGGTTTTACTGCATGTGACAGCGCAGAATGGCTGGCTCACAGGGGAACGGTAGGAAAGGTGATGCTGGGTGAACTTCACATCCTCGATGAGGAGGGAGAAGATTCGCCCCGGGGCACCCCGGGAGAAATATGGTTTAAGACGGCAACTGAATTTTCTTACTTCAACGATGTAGACGCAACGGCTGCTTCCAGGTCAGCGGATGGCACCATGAGCACGGTGGGTGATATTGGTTACCTGGATGGGGACGGGTTCCTCCACCTGACGGATCGCGCGACATTCATGATCATCTCCGGCGGCGTTAACATCTATCCCCAGGAAACCGAAAATTTGCTGATTACACATCCAAAGGTCGCCGATGCAGCAGTATTTGGGGTGCCCAATGTCGATCTCGGTGAAGAAGTCAAAGCCGTGATTCAACCGATGCCGGGAATCTCGCCAACGCAGCACTTCGCCCAGGAGTTGATGGATTTTTGCCTGGCGCACTTGTCACGCCAAAAATGCCCAAGATCGATTGATTTCATAGATGAGTTACCCAGGTTACCCACTGGCAAATTATACAAGAGACTGCTCAGAGACAAGTACTGGACGAATGGATAAATCGCGGGGTCAGGTCTTGCATGTTAGCGTTGGCAAGACCACCCAGTTGTATTGCCAACGCTAACATGCAAGACCTGACCCCATAATGAACTGCTTGGCGATAGTGGCCAATTCTTTACTATCAGTCAATTTGAAACCCATATCCGCGAAGGCCGTCAGCTCCGTGTCGGTGGGGAAGCTATAGTAGTTTCCTGCCTCGGCTTGAGTTTCGAATACAGGCGTTCCGGAACCCGCAATCTTTCTCACCGCAGTGTTCATCAAGGCACAGCCATCCGTATATAAAGCCAACACATGCCAGAGATAGGAACTGCCGAGGTTCACGGACATCTTGGTGGTAGCGATAATTCGCCCGGTATCGATTCCGCTGTCGTCGATATAGTGCAGGGTCATACCGATCTCTTCATCGCCATTGAGCATGGCTCGGAAGGTGGCCATCACGCCCTTGTATTCCGGCAGCAGCCCGGAGTGTAAATTCAGCACACCGAATCTGGGTACCGCGATCACTGCTTCTCGCAGTATGCCGCCGTAGCGAATAGAAAGCACCAGGTCCGGTTGCGTGCTTTTGAACTGCTCGAAACCCGATGTGTTGATGGCGTTGAGTTCCAGTATCGGTTTGCCAATTTCCTTCCCGATTGCATCGAAAGTTTTTAGTGTAGCGTTTTCTATACCCAGGGCAGTGGTTAGCGGGAAAACAATATTATTAAACAGCTGCTGCTCGTAGAATTTAAGATCCAGGAGTGCTTGCGGCAGGCGGTCATATTTTCCCACTTTGGCAGAAAGAAAAATGCAGAGTTCGTGATCCTTAAGCAGAGGAAACAAGCGATTCAGCGCGATACAGCTGGCCAGGTCTCTGTTGGCGAGGATCGTAATTTTCATCGGGACTGCCTCTGGTATAGATTAAATCAATCTTACTCCATTCGGCACCTGGCTATCCGGCGCGACCAACACCACGGCGCCATCTTGCCGATGAAATCCGGTGACCAGGCACTCGGACATCATCGGACCGATCTGCTTTGGCGGAAAATTAACCACGGCCATAACCTGCCTGCCTAGTAGCTCATCTTTCGAGTAGAGATCGGTAATCTGGGCGCTGGATTTTCGATTCCCGATTTCCGCGCCGAAATCGACCTGGAGAATGAATGCAGGCTTTCGCGCTTCGGGGAAATCATCCACCTTGATAATAGTGCCAACCCGTAGTTCGACTCTTTGAAAGTCTTCCCAGTTAATCGTTTCCATGACTCGTTCCAATTATGAGGGCTACCGCCCTGGATTCAAATCGCCGGTACCAATTTGCGCACGCGGCCATCGCCCTTGCTTAATAGATACAGTTCACCGTCACTGTCTATTCCCATGCGTAGATCCGAACGGTTTCGCGGTGAATACCTGCTGGGATAATTTGACACATCATGAAATTCTCTCTCCACGCCGTCGAACTGGAGTCGAAGCTCCTGAATCAGCGCTGGTTTACCGGGGCTCAAGCCTTCGGTATCGATGAAAAATATTCTGCCCCGCACCATATCGGCGAACACATACTTGCCCTGTAACTCAGGAATAGCATCGCCTCGATAAACGAAGCCGCTACCTACCGCATCGCCTTCTTCATGGTCATACTGCGCGATGGGATAGACAAACTCTTGCGGATCATCCTCGGGTAAAGGATAGACCGGGCCAGGTCGCGCATTTTCGAAGGCGAAGGCGGTCGCGAACATCCCTTCCCGAACTCTCCAGCCATAATTGCCGCCGGCAATGCCGATGTTTATTTCTTCAACCTGGCTCTGGCCTATATCTGCCATGAACACCCTGCCGTCGGTATCGAAGGAAAACTGCTGGGTATGACGCAGGCCATACACCCAAATCTCACTGGCGATTTCAGGATCATCCACGAATGGATTGTCGCCGGGTATGCCATATTGCTTGCGGCCACCACCGCCCAGCGGATCGATGCGCATGATAGAAGACATCGGCGTGGCTAGGGACTGACCATTTTGCTCTGGGTCGTGGGCACCACCACCATCTCCCAGACTGACATACAAAATACCATAGTCAGCCGATCCGGGCGCAGCGTAGGGGTTGAACTTAATCGTGCCGATGTTGTGATTCTGATCGAACTGGCCGATGCGAAAAATCTCTCGTGAGGTGCCGGAAAATACATTCAAGCCGGAATCATCGGCAGTCCATTCCCGAACGACACTCTCATGGTTGCCAGCAGCGTCGTCCAGATAATTGGCGTAGCCGTGATCCGACGGCGAACTATAGGCGGTGTAAAATTTCCCGTAGCCAGGCTCGCCCGCTTTGGCAAAGTCGGGGTGGAAGCTAAAACCTGCCAGGCCCGTCTCGTTGGCGAAGGTGGCATCGCTGAAACCAACTGCCTGCTGCCGCAGATCCAGGTAGACCTGAAGCTGTGCGCCAGCGCGGTCCGTGACATACAATATCCCCCTAGTGTCGTTTATCACCAGCCGTCCGGAGCCGTCTCTTACTGGTAACAGGTATTGCAGGCGAGCAAATGCCGGGTGTGCACCTTCTCCGTTGACATCCTGGGTTCTCGGTAATTGCAGGAATCCGACAACGCCGACAACGATGTTGCCCTTGGCAATTTTTGTCGGTATCGGGTCCGCTAAGGCTTCTACGCTCAGGGCAGAACTGCTGACAACAGAAAATAAGAGCAGACTCGCCGCCACCAGGGCACATCTTGTTATTATCATGGTGTTCCGGCTCCTCGAGGTAATTGTGAGTAGTTTATTTCCAGCGGCACGAGCCGCAATTGAATTCTATTAAGCGTTGCAATGCCTGCCCTAAGATTGCGTATGTAGAGTAGATTGCATCCACCATATAGCAATCTAAATAACAAAAAAAGCTGAATCCAGTTGCGAGAATCCGACGACGAAATATTGCAAATAGACAGGATTTTTCTCCGACTCTGGCCCTCGATCGGGCCTAAACCCATTGCGGCGACACGTCACAGCCTGAAATCTTATGCAGCCGTATCGTCTCGCAGCCATTGAATTCAAGAAATTTTTGTAATTCTGGCCATAGTGCATCGAAAAATCTGTCTGCACTGCTTACTGATTTCTCCAGGTGCAAATGCAGAATATGGAATACCTTATCCTTTCTCGATGCCTTCGCATCCATGCGCGCAATCAGCTTATTACCTTGCAAGATGGGCAAACTGTAGTAACCAAACTTACGCTTTGCCTTCGGAACATAGCATTCGATCTGGTAATTGAAAGCAAATAGATCGTTGATGCGCTGGCGTTGAATAATGGCATTATCAAATGGAGACAGTATTCGCAGCCTGGCCCGCGGGGCTTTCGTCTCCAACCACTCCAGTGTCGATGGGAAACAGAGGTACTCCCTGCCACCCACCACCACAGTCGATATTAGTTTTTCGTCTTCCATATCTTTCGCTACCTGGCGCGCTAGAGGGCCCATCCCCTTTCTCAGGTAGATAGCCTCCTTTACCTGTCCCAGACCGTGGCTGCGCAGGAAACTGCTGATCAGATACCGGCAATACTCGGCGTCTCCGGGTACGCGAGTATCAATATTGTCAGGCAGCACTCGCTCGCGCAATTCATAGACTTTGTGGAAGTTTTGCCGCCGGGCAATCATCAGCTTGCCTTCCATAAATAGCTGCTCGAGAGCAATCTTCGAAGGCGCCAGAGCCCACATTTCCTTACTGCTTTTCTTGTCGTTGAAATCCTTCGCCGACAAGGGCCCTTCTGCACGAATGCGTCGCATTACGTATTTAGTCTGTTTTGAATCTTTGGGGTACCAGTGGGTCTCGCCATTGGCGATGCGATTCATCCTCGGGAGCGCATAGCGATAATCTTTCATCGGCAGGATCGACAAGGCATGAGACCAATATTCGAAGATCTCCCGCTTTTCCTGTAGTTGATCGATGTGAGCCTGGTTGAATCCCGCGACTCGGTTCCACAGCGTATGCAGATGGGCCCTGGCGACGACCGAGAGAGTATCTATCTGCACGTAGCCCAGGTGCTCAATCGCGTGTAATGTCGCTTCTACACCGCCACCAAAACTGCGGCGGCTGTACAGGCGTTGGCTTTGCAGGATTAGCCGTCTGGCTGCTGGCAAGGACAGGGAGATTGTCATGGTTAATAATAATCCGTGTAATCTTCATCTATGGCAAGACCGGCGGTGTATTTACGGCAGCTGCGAAGCCCCCCAAATTGAGAGGATTTACCACGGAGATGGCCTACCCTTGATTGAGCTTGGACAAACTGAGGGGTACTATATTAGGGAATTGGAGGTTTATTTACCTGCCCCCTGGGCTGGCTGTGCTTGTCAAAGGTTCAAGTAGTTGAAAAAAATAGCGAAAATTTCATTATTGTTGGCACTATCCCTGGGCCTCAGCAGTTGTTCCTGGCCCAGATGGATAACAGGCAGCGATGATTTCGGTACGGCACTGGTAGCGGGAGAGGGCGTAGTTGTGCACTTTTTCACCAGTGATAACGCTTTCGACACCGGTGTACGACTGCGCTCAAGCAATCAGTATGCACTCGATATCACCATCCTTAGTTTGTGGATTGACAGCATGATCGATAAAAATGAAACTGGTGAAGCAGTCGATGAGCGCGGCTTTGCCGACAACCAGATGCCCTTTGAATGGACATCCATCCTCAAGCGCTCCAGGGATCATCGCTGGTTCGAGTTAATGATGTTTCAACCTAACTGCGTGAGCGATAGCTTGCGAGGAGTTACAGACTTAAACGTCGATGAAGCTAGTGGAAGTTACAACTTTGTCGCAGCATGTGATGGCAAACTCACCCTGTTTGTCAATGACAGTTATGGCTTCTACGGCAATAACGTAGGCTTCGCCAATATTTCTCTGTCGCGGGTAAACTGATTGCCATCACTCCATCTCATAGGAGTGAATGATGCATACTGTAAAACAGATATTAGGACAGAAGGAATCTAATGAAATCTGGTCAATTGAACCGGATGCCACGGTATTGGAGGCCATACAGGCGATGGCGGACAAACGCGCAGGCGCCCTGCTGGTG
>LWDU01040136.1_pt1 | contig 74252 bp, 66 predicted proteins | sample 727161 | NCBI WGS metagenome assembly LWDU01 (sample SAMN04566230, study PRJNA314399) | hydrothermal vent metagenome | isolation source: deep sea hydrothermal plume seawater | place: Mexico: Gulf of California, Guaymas Basin | collected 2004-07-11 | reverse complement strand
TTGAAATCACCCAGCAGATGGAGGGTGCCCACCACCACTTCAGCTGGACTTTTGACCTTGGCGAAGCGGGCCTCCTGGGATTTGAAATGGTCGGAGTTGAACAGCACCCGGAGCATGGAGCGGATGTTGTAGTTGGAGCTGAAGTACTCGTCTTCCAGAATCTTTATCAATTCCAGGTTGCCGGGCGGGGTGTGCTGCCAGGAGGGCACCTGGGGTTCGTCAGCCACAAAGAAGTTGTACAGGTGACGTGAGATGAACCGGGCGGTGGCTGGTTGTTTCACGATGATGTCGATGATGTCTTCGCCGTTGAAGTTGCCGGTTTCACCCTGGAAGGTCTTCTCGTCGTCGTCGTGGTCTTCCGGTACGTAACGGAACAGCCAAGGAATTTTGCCGAAGGGTAGTGAGGTGACGTTGTCATCGTCGATGGTCCAGCCGGTGAAAGCCCGGGCCGCTTCTTTAACGTCCTCTTCCGTGTAGTTCTCCTTGCCGTCCATCCCAACGCCCATGGAGAACAACTCTAGCAACTCGCGACCCCAGTTCTCGTTGGGGGCGCCCTTGTGGTTGAAGTTGTTGTCCAGCCAAAAGATCATGGCCGGGTCCTTGGCCAATCCAAGCAACAAGTCCCTGAAGTTGTTCAGACCGTCTTCACGGAACATGTCTATCTGGTTGAGGAGAGTCTTCTCGTGGAGCACCTTGGCCAAGCCGGTGGCAAATACGCCGTGCCAGAACAGGGCAATCTTTTCCTGTAATGGCCGGGAGCCAGCGTAGACGTTCATCCGGTAAACGAACTCGGTCATTGCTGCTTCAATGTTGCGGCTTTCTTTCCAGTCGACGAAATACCGCTCCAGAACATCTTCTTCAATTCCAGGCTGCTGCTCCGGGTGGAGAATCTCTTCAACTGCAGCCTCGTAGCCGAGCTCGCAGTAGCGATCTAGTTCTTGAAACGTTGCGCCAAATCCGGAGCGGCGCAACAGATGCGCCATGAGAGCCCTGTCAGTCCCAGCCATAGTCATGGTCTCCTATGTGGTTAGCGTCGATGTCTGCATGCGGGAGATCGACGGTGAAAACCTCGGTGTTCAAGTGTCTCGGCTAAACGAAATCCAGCTGTTCGAACTTGCCGCCCACTATGGTAGTCGCGTCCAGACCAAGCCATTTCTCGGCCACGGTGCCGTAAGCGCCTCGGAAGTCGAAGTTGTGTTTCAGGTCACCTTCTTCAAGGTCGCCGACCGCCAGCGAAGGGTACTCGCTATAGATACCGCCCTTCACAGGGTCGCCGATGGCCATAGCCAGTCCGCCAGCTCCGTGGTCGGTGCCAGAGCCGTTGTCCCTAACGCGGCGTCCAAACTCAGTGAACAGATAGATCAAAACATTCTCTGAAGTGTTGTGTTCGCGCAGGTCTTCATAGAAGTCGTTGATGGCCAGAGAGAGGCTTTCCAGCAAGGCCTTGTGGGTTGGCGCTTGGTTGGCGTGGGTGTCGTAGCCAGGCTGCTGGGTGTAGAAGATGCGGGTGCCCAGATTGGCAGTCAGCACCTTGGCAATGCCCTTCAGGTTGCGGCTAATCACTGAGTCGTTGTACTCGACGCTGGACTGATACAAATCAGGAACAGTCTTCAGAATGTCGGCGCCTTTCAGGGCGTCTAGGCCGGTGGAGCCAAGATAATCCATCACATGCCCGGTGCCGGCGATGGGTGAATACATCCTGGAGAAGAGGTCCAGAGCCTGTGTCCGTTCTGATTCCGGGGTAATGCCGGTGAGTACGCCATATGTCTCTAGCACTGCTACAGAAGCTACCGGAACGCCGGTCAGGGCCATTGCTCTGGGCAGACCGCGACCGAAGTTAACCCCGGTCAGCACGTTTTCAGCTTTGGGGTCTAAGTCTCTGATTGCCCGACCAAGCCAACCTTCGTCGCCAACTTTTTCCGGCTCGCAGGTGTGCCAGATGTCCATGGAACGGAAGTGTGAACGGTTGGGAGTGGGGTAGCCGATGCCGTTAATCAGGGCTACTTTGCCTTGGTCATACAGGTTTTTGATGCCGGACAAGGCCGGGTTGAAGGCCAATCCCTGGCCGATAGGCAAAACGTCTTCTTGGGCTATTCCAACAGTGGTCCGGTTGTCGTAATAAAGCGGGTTCTCGTAGGGAATAACCGTGTTCATGTAGTCGTTGCCGCCGGTCAACTGAACTACAACTAAAATCGGGTCTTTATTGATAGAGGTCAAGTTACTGTCTCCTGAGGGACTTCAACTCTAAGTGATGATGACTGGGAATATAGTCCTGATTTTACCAGTCAGTGGAAATATTCAAAAGGGTCTTGTAGGCACAAAAGAAGCTCTCCTATATAACGACCTATGGGGTTAGTCTTCCAACTGAGTGGACAATTCCTCGGGAGTGGTCACGGGGAGTTGGCAGACGTAGTTCTGGCAGACGTAGGCGGTGGGTTTGCCGTCGACCATACTGCGGCTTTCCAGCAGCGGCAGACCGTAGTGACCAGCGTCATCGGCGCCTACCAGTACTTTATTGGGATGAAACCCGCCGTAGACGGTCTGCAACAGCGCTTCGGTAGCCGAATCATTCCGGGACCCGATAATGACCACTTCCTTGGGCGACGATACATAGAAGTCCAAGGCGGCAATCCAGTGTCCGGTGCCAGCGGGGGCGCGGCCCATCAGGTCTTTAAGGGTCATTAGTGGGGTGGCAGCCTTTATCCGGTAGTCTTCGTTGTCGGTGATTACTGCCAGCTTCAGCAGAACGTCTGTGGCAACCGAGCCGCCGCAGGGCTGGGCGTTGTCCAGAACATCCCTGGGCCGTATCATCAGTTGGTCATGCTCGGCGCTGGTGTCATAAAAGCCACCCACTTCGTCGTCCCAGAACAGCTCAATCATGCGGTCGGCGAGGCTGGTTGCCTCAGTGAGCCAACGTTGGTCAAAAGTAGACTCGTAGAGGGCCAACAGGCCGTCTGCGACAAACGAGTAGTCCTCTAGATAGCCGGGCAATTTGGCCTGTCCCGCCCGGAAAGTTCGCAGAAGCTTGCCGTCGGGCCTCATGGTTTCCAGCAGGAAATTGGCGTTCTTGATGGCTGCGTCCAGGTAATCCGGACGTTCAAATGCAGCACCCGCCTCGGCAAAACTCCGGAGCATCATGCCGTTCCAAGACGCCAACACTTTGTCGTCCAGCAGCGGATGAATACGCTTCTCCCGCTCATTGAGCAGCGCCTGTTTGCCCCGCTGCACAACGTCTACCAACCGGTCCAGCTCAAGGCCGTGCTTCTCTGCGTACTCCGACGCTTTCTGGTTGATGTTGAGAATGTTGCTACCTTCAAAATTGCCCCTATCTGTAACTCCAAAGAATCCGCCGAATATACCGGCTTCATCGCCGAGCACAGCTTGTATCTCGTCCGGTGTCCAGACAAAGAACTTGCCTTCTTCGCCTTCGCTGTCGGCGTCCGTGGCCGAATAGAAACCGCCTTCCGGCCCGGTCATCTCCCGCAGAATATAGTCGAGAGTTTCCTCGGTGATGCGACGATACATGCCACGTCCGGTAGCCTGATGGGCGTGTAAGTAGAGCCGGGCCAACAGCGCGTTGTCATAGAGCATTTTCTCGAAGTGGGGAACCAGCCAATAGGCGTCAGTCGAGTAACGGGCGAACCCTCCGGAAATCTGGTCGTAAATGCCGCCCCGAGCCATTTTTTCCAGGGTCAGGTTAACCATCTCCAAGGCTCGGTCGTTGTAGCCGTGGCGGTAGTAGCGGAGCAGCACCTCAAGGTTCATTGCCTGGGGGAACTTGGGCGCGGAGCCAGTACCCCCATTCTGATAGTCAAAGTTGGTGGCCAGAGTGGTATAGGCCTCGTGCAGGGTGTCCACCGTTATTGGGGAATCACCCTTGGGCATCTGGCCGGTCCTCCCCATCTGGGAGGTAATCTGATTGGTCACCCGGTAAATTTCTTCGCGGCTGTTGTGATAGGAATTCGCCACCGACTCCAGCAGTCTAGGGAAGCCGGGCATGTTGAATCGGTCCACAGGGGGAAAGTATGTGCCGCCGTAAAATGGACTGCCATCCGGGGTGAGAAACACCGTCATGGGCCAGCCGCCGCTTCCGGTCAGCATCTGCACCGCTTCCATGTACACGGCATCCAGGTCTGGTCGCTCCTCGCGGTCTACTTTGATGCTGACAAAGTGCTCATTCATCAGCTGGGCGATGGCCTCGTTCTCGAACGACTCCCGTTCCATCACGTGGCACCAGTGGCACGCAGAATATCCGATGCTCAGAAGAATTGGCTTGTCTTCGTCTTTGGCCCGTTGCAGAGCTTCGTCACCCCAGGGATACCAGTCCACGGGGTTGTTGGCGTGTTGAAGTAGATAGGGGCTGGTCTCGGCGCTAAGTCTGTTGGGCATGGTCCACCTATATGAAAACCGCGTTAACGCCACCTGACGAGGGGGCGAAAGCGGTTGAAATTCTGTGTAATCAGGTTTAGCGTATTGTCGACGAAATTCAAACCGAATACCAGAGCAGATGGAGTCCAAAAGCGAGGTGCCCAAGTACGCCGACGGCCGTCAAAGGAAAAAACCGATAAGGCCAACCTGGCAAGGCTGGCCTTATCGTTGTTCCGAATAAATTGTCCCGGACCCGATTCCTACTCGAGATCCCCCTTGGGGGTTTGCGATTCCTCGGCTAGGCGGGTCATGAACTCGTCTAGAGGCAAGGCACCTAAGTCTTCGCCTTCTCGGTTGCGGACGGCCACTGCTCCGGCTTCGGCTTCCCGGTCACCGGCTACCAGCATGTAGGGCACCTTTTGCATCTGGGCCGTGCGTATCTTCTGGCCCATTCGCTCGCCGCGAGTGTCCACTTCCACTCTGAACCCGGCTTCAGTTAGGGTTTTGGCGACCGACTCGCAGTACTCGATGTGCCGGTCCGCGATCGGTATCAGCACCGCTTGAACTGGGGCCAGCCATAGCGGGAACGCGCCCCCGTAATGCTCAATCAGCACACCAAGGAACCGCTCCATGGAGCCCAGAATCGCCCGGTGGACCATGTACGGTTGGCTGCGTCCGCCATCGGCATCCTGGTAGGTTAAATCAAACCGTTTGGGCAGGTTGAAGTCGAACTGCACCGTGGTGCATTGCCAAGCCCGATCCAAGGCGTCGGTGATATTGATGTCAATCTTGGGACCGTAGAACGCCCCGCCACCCTCGTCGACGGTGAAGGGCAGGTTCCGTTTCTCCAAGGCCCCTTTCAGAGATTCAGTGGCGTGTTCCCACATGTCCAACTCGCCCACGTACTTCTCGGGTCTGGTGGACAGGGCGATGGAGAAGTCCTTGAACCCAAAGGCATCAAGCAGTTCGAAGGTCAGTTCCAACACTTTGCCAACCTCGTCTTCCACCTGGTCTGGCGTGCAGAAGATATGGGCGTCGTCCTGGGTGAAACCGCGCACGCGCATCAGACCGTGCAGGACTCCGCTCCGTTCGTAGCGATAGACAGTCCCCAACTCAGCGTACCGCAGAGGCAGTTCACGGTAGCTGTGCAACGCCGTTCGGTAAATCTGGATGTGGAAGGGGCAGTTCATGGGCTTGAGGTAGTACTGCTGGTCGTCCACTTCCACGGGGGCAAACATGCCGTCCGAGTAGAAATCCAAGTGTCCGCTGGTCTCCCACAGTTGGGCCTTGCCGATGTGGGGTGAGTAAACAATGTTATAGCCCAGGCGGTAGTGCAGCGCTTTCCAATAGTCCTCAACCAGGGACCGGACGCGGCCACCCTTGGGATGCCAGACAATCAGTCCGGGGCCAATCTCGTCGTGTACCGAATATAGGTTGAGCTGTCGACCCAGAGTGCGGTGGTCTCGGCGCTCGGCCTCCTCCAATCGCTCTAGATGCTCAGCAAGTTCGTCCGAAGAGTCCCATGCTGTTCCGTAGATGCGCTGCAGCATGGGGCGTTTTTCGTCGCCCCGCCAGTAAGCGCCGGCCACGCTGAGCAGTTTCATCGCCGGGATGTCGGCGGTGGCATGCACGTGGGGGCCCTGGCACAGGTCAACAAATTCGTCATGGCGATAGATCGAGATTACTGCGTCGTCGGGCAGGCCTTCGATCAACTCCATCTTGTAGGGTTGATCAGAGAACATGGTCTCGGCGTCGGCGCGGCTAAGGTCTTCTCGTTGGAAGGCAAAGCCGCCCTTGATAGTCTCGTTCATCAGTTTCTCGATCTCTTCCAGGTCCTCTGGAGTGAATGGTCGGGAGACTTCAAAGTCGTAATAAAAGCCATTTTCGATGGGCGGGCCGATGCCCATCTTGGCTTCTGGGAATAATTTCAATACAGCGTCGGCCATCACGTGGGCGGCCGAGTGGCGCATCGCGTTGCGGTGGGCTTGAAGCTCATCAACGCCTTCTGTTTCTAGAGAGCCGTGTTCTAACATCGTAATTTCACTGGCCTGGTAATTAATTAAGGGACTGGGGAAAAATGCGGCGACGGAATCAGTCGCCCAGGCACCATTATAGCCTACGTCGGCCGACAAACAGCAGTGGATAGAGTTCCAATGTTGGACGTTCGAAGTCGGACGTGTTAGGTGCTCTCGAGTAGATTAGCCGGCCATGTGCAGGAATAATTCACGCCATTGCCGCGCTTTTATAGAGCTGAAGACGTGCTCCCGGATGTTTATGAGGTAGGTGCCGGTGACCAGGAGTGTGAGCAGTAGGCATAGTCCAACTTGTTGGCCTCCCTGCCCGGTCAGCCATAGCAGCGTGTTTAGTAATGCGAACCCCAAGGCCGCGCCTAGGACAACGTTTCGAAGTAGCAGCATGACCAAGATGCTGGGGCCGGCGGTGATGACCGTGAGCCATGGGACGATGACCAAAGAGATACCAAAGATCGCTGCGGCACCCTTGCCACCTTTGAAGTTCAAAAACACGGGCCAATTGTGACCGGCAACTACCAGGGGCGTGGTGATGAATAATGCCCAGTCGCCAACACCGAGCAACCTGGGTACCAAAACGGCCAAAACGCCCTTGGCCATGTCTACCAGTAATACGGCGATTCCTGCGCATGAACCCGCCTGTCGGTAGGCGTTCAGCGCGCCCACGTTGTGGCTGCCGAAATCCCGGATGTCTTGACCCTTAAGCCACCGGACAAATAGATAGGCCGTGGGAATAGACCCCAAGACGTACGCGCCTATGGCAAGGGCAATCACGGCAGTTAGTTCAAGAATCATTGCGTTGGTTCCGGCATGAAAAGGCTATTACCAGAATAACTCGCCCCATGTCGTGAGCGCCAATCTACATGATGGTTTCCTAGATTCGAATTGAAATTGAGTGTTTGAAGTGCACACATGGCCTGACCGCAGATATAATTACCGGCATCAAAAATGATCAACAAAAAAATTTGGAGAGCGTATGGCGACCCAACAAGACCTAGAAGCTTTCTCAACTCAGGTAACCTGCCCGGACGATTTCGATGATTTCTGGTCTGGCACATTGGAGATGTTGTCCGGGATTTCTCTCAAATCGGTAATTACGGCTGAGCCGATCCGCAGCAACGACGATGTCGATGTTTTCCATGTCACATTTCTGAGCCTCGAGCCTGCCCACCAAGGGCGATGGCCCATTTCCGGTCATCGTCAATTTCCCCGGATACAAGTCGGAGCCGCCGGTGCGCCGAGACTGGGGCAAGAAAGGCGTGGCTGTACTGTCGGTGGCGGTCCGGGGCAAGCTCATGAGCAGTTCTGAGTTCAACCCAGGCTATCCCGGCCTGCTCACCGCCGGTCTGGAAAGCAAGGAGAACTACGGCTATAGGGGGGTGATCTCCGACTGTGTCCGCGCGGTGGATTTTCTCCATTCCCGCCCGGAGATAGACCCGGAGCGTATTTACGCCTGCGGTAGCAGCCAGGGCGGCGGACTTACCCTAATCACCGCAGCTCTACGTCCTGAGATCAAAGGCGGGGTTGCAGGGTACCCCTTCTTGTGTTGCTACCCTGAGGCCATGGCCATGTTCCGGTCTTATCCCTACGACGAGCTGGCCTGCTACGCCCGGGCTTATCCTGGTGACGAAGAACAGGCGCTGGAAACCCTGCGCTATTTTGACGCGGTGAACTTTGCCCCTAGGATCAAATGCCCAATGGTGGTGGGCATCGCGTTGGACGACGAGGTCTGTCCACCGGAGACCAGCTATGCCGCTTACGATGCTTTGACCGCCCACAAAGAACTCTGGTTATTTCCCAACTCAGGGCACGGCAACGCCCACGATTATCCTGGCCAAGAGCGAGCCTGGTTGGAGAATCAGATTGGCCTGACGGCGGTTGGTTCATGAGCATCTCAGCAGATCGGTTCTGGCGAGAAAACGAGGCAGTCTTGGCTGAGGTGATGCCGCAGCTACAGGTGCAGAGGGACAATTTTTACTCCCAACCAGATTGGGATGTTTACCAATTGCATTACACCTCAGCCGACGGTATGTGGCTGTTCAGCTGGTTGTCGGTGCCCAAGGGCGATGGGCCATTCCCGGTCATCGTCCGCATGCCCGATTACGGCAGCGTACATGACATTGTTTACACGTCCTTGCGTGACCGGGCAGTGGTCATGAACCCCACCTACCGAGGCCAAAGGCGCAGCGACCATTCGATCCAGGCCAAGTATCCAGGCCTGCTGACGGAGGGCATTGGCGACCCAAGTTCCTACGTCATGCGTCGGGTGTTTGTTGATGTGCTTAGAGCTGTCGACGTCCTCTACGAACAGAACTTGGCCCAAATAGGGAAGATGGCTGTGATCGGCGCTGGTCTGGGCGGTTCGTTGGCGTTGGCCGTGGCCGCCCGGCGCGGAGTGGTCGACGCTGTGGCCGCGAACACGCCTATGGCCTTGGGCAACCCGCTCGCTTTTGAGCCAGGGTTGGCCTACCCGTTGGCGGAGTTGAACGATTACCTGCGTATGTATCCGGACCAGCGAGATGCGGCTGCCCAGAGCACTGCGGACCTGGACCCGCTCAACATTGCCAGTCAGATAATCGCTCCAGTGCTGCTCAGCGTGGGCATCAACGACAATGGCTCCTGCCCGGTGGCTTTTGGTGAAGAACTGGCGTCGCTGATCCACCATTGTGACCTCCGGGTCTACCACGGTGCGTCGGAGGGTGGTGGCCACGAACATGCTCAGATTCAGATGTCTTGGCTGTCGGACAAGCTGGGATTGGGTTAGGCGAATAGGCCGGGAAATGATAGCTACGGCTGGGGTTCGTCGTGCTCTGGCTGATATAATTGATGTAGTAGAGGGCGAGAAAATCCAGCCTTTTACTGCATTTATCAAACACGAACCGGATTGGAGAAAACACTGGCCATGGAGCAATTGAAACAACACCTATCGACCATCAATGAAAAGATCGTGTCGGTGGTGGAGCGTCTTTGACCTGGTCAACAAAGAAGACGCCATAAGCGTCATGGAGCGCGAGGCGGCTGAGCCCGGTTACTGGGACGACCACCAATCCGCGCAGATGAAAATGCAACAACTAGGCCGCCTGAAGGACACTGTGAACCTTTGGCGCGGTCTGGAATCCAGCTCTAAGAACCTGGTTGAACTCACTGAGATGGCCCTGGAAGAGAACGATGTCTCTCTACAAGAGCAATTGGAAGACGAGTCACAAGAACTGACCCGGCTCCTGGCCAGAGAGGAGATCAACCTGACCCTGGCCGGACCTTACGATGACCGCCCGGCCATTGTGAGCATCCACGCCGGCGCTGGGGGTACCGACGCCCAGGACTGGGCGGAGATGCTGTTGCAGATGTACTGCCAATGGGCAGAGAACGGCAAGCGTCCCCTGGACGTGATGGATCTGTCTTACGGGGAAGAAGCTGGACTTCGCGGCGCCACATTGGAGATTGGCGGATCCCACGCTTATGGCTATCTGTTGGCGGAGCAGGGCGTCCACCGGTTGGTGCGACTCTCGCCGTACGACCCCAACAACTTGCGCCAGACTTCGTTCGCTCAGGTGGAGATTCTGCCGACGTCAGAAGATGACCCTGAAGTGGAAGTACGCTCGGAAGACATCAAAATGGATACCTTCCGGTCCAGTGGCCCCGGCGGTCAAAACGTTCAAAAAGTGGCCTCTGCTGTGCGGTTGACCCACATCCCCACGGGCATAGTCGTTTCCTGCCAGAACGAGCGTTCCCAGCACCAGAACCGGGAGTTTGCCATTCGCATCCTCAAGGCCAAATTGTTGGCGCGACAGGCCGAGGAAAAGGCCAAAGAGGTTGCTAATATGCGGGGCGATCGGTCGGCCAATGAATGGGGCAACCAGATACGCAGCTACGTGCTCCATCCGTACAAGTCGGTGAAGGACCACCGAACCAACCTGCAGAGCACCAATCCAGATGCGGTATTGGGCGGCGACATAGATAAGTTCATTGAAGCCTACCTGATGTCCAAAGTCGGCGAATAAGCCTAGCCTATTTATTTGACCCTCTCCTGGCCGTGCACATCTCCAACGTAGAACCGCTCCCTCACCAGATCGCGGCGGTCTACGAAGAGATGCTTATCCGTCAGCCTTTAAGGTTTTTGTTGGCCGACGATCCTGGCGCTGGCAAGACAATTATGGCCGGTCTGCTGATCCGCGAATTGATGCTCCGTGGCGACCTGGAACGCTGCCTGATAGTATGCCCGGCTAATCTTGCCGAGCAGTGGCAAGACGAGATGATAGAAAAGTTTCAGACCGCCTTTCATATCATGGGCAGGTCTGACATAGAGGCTTCGGCCTCTGGCAATCCTTTCAACGACCATGACTTGGTAATCGGGCGGATTGACCTGCTCAAGCAAGATGACAACGTAGAGCGATTGAACGCAGTCGAATGGGACCTAGTGGTCGTCGATGAAAGCCACAAGATGAGCGCCCACTATTACGGCAACGAAGTCAAACGGACCGCGCGCTACCAGCTTGGCGAACAATTGGGCACGAAAGCCCGGCATTTGCTCATGATGACCGCCACGCCACACAACGGCAAAGATGAAGACTTCAATCTTTTAATGGGGTTACTTGATCCGGACCGTTTCGAAGGCAGACTGAGGTCTGGTGCGCCCATGTTGGACCCATCTGACATCATGCGCAGGATGTTGAAAGAAGAAATGGTCGATTTTGATGGCCATCCGCTGTTCCCCGAAAGGAGGGCATACACCGTTAATTACGACCTCTCGGAAGCTGAGTTCGACCTTTACGAGGCGGTAACCAATTACGTCACCGAAGAAATGAACCGGGCAGATCAACTGGGCAAAGGCAAGAATGGTGAAAGGCGGCGGACGGTCGTCGGTTTTGCTTTAACCATCCTTCAGCGAAGGCTCGCATCGTCTCCCGCTGCTATTCACGAGTCGCTCAAGCGAAGGCATAGACGCCTGCAGTTGCGGCTTGAAGAGGCCCAGGGCGATAAGTTCGGCGACGCCTTCCGCCGCTGGAAGCATCATGACGAATTGGACGGGCTTATCTCCAAGTGGACGGCCAAACACACACCGACCGAGGTCACGGAGAAACTGCAGTTTCGCAGAGTCCCCTCGTTTTCGTCGCTTTCTCCCAGCCAGTTGAGAGCCGACCCACATCTGGAAGCAAGGGAAGCATTCCCGACCATAACCCACGCTGAAAAAGGCGAGATGCGTGCTGTGGTGCCGCCGTGGCGTTTCTCGAAAACCCCGTCCAGCATCGACACTTGGACTCCGGACTTGGGCGAGCACAATATGGACGTCTTCCACGGCATCATTGGCTTACCGAAGTCAGAAGTAGAAAGCTTCCAGGAATCCCGGGTAATCTGGTAGCCCCGCCTTTTCAGTCTCCCAGGTAACGCTGCGCCTACGAGATTGATTTCCCTTAGATATTCTCCAGGAAATTAAGCAGGTGGGCGGTGTATTCCTCCGGTTTCTCATACGGAGGCCAGTGGCCGCAATTATTGAGTAGCACCAATCTGGAATCATCGATGTTATTCAACGCGGCGATACCAATCTCAAAGACGCACATGCGGTCATAACGCCCCCAGATGATCAGGCTAGGCGCCTTGATGTTGGGTAGGTCCACGCCATGGTCGTAGGGCACGCTCACCGAGGCTGCGTTGGCCGCCACGTGATCTGGGTGCCCTGTGTAATTTTGATGGATATAGTCGATTAGGTCGTCGGTCACCAGCGTTTGATCGTCGATATGGACCCGCAGGTACCGGTGCACATTCTTACGAGTGGGATCGGCGATCACATCATTGGTGGCCCTGCTGCCCTCTGAAGGGCGATTGCCCATCAGGTAGAGATCTCCTCCGGTCTTGATATGGCATGCGCCGAAGATCAACTTGTTCACCCGCTCGGGATTCTTCATCGCCACCACCATGGCCGACTGCCCTCCCTGGGAGTTGCCGACCAGGTGGGCTTTTTCAATCCCCAATTTGTCCATCAGCGCCAATGCGGTCCGGGCCTGGAGGTTGTGCAGAGGCTCGTTGTAGGTGACGGGGCCGGTCCGCCCAAAGTTAGGCAGGTCCATCACGATGCACCGGTACCGCTGGGCGAGGGCAGGCAATATCTTGTGAAAGGTGATCCAGCCGGTGGTGCCGGGACCGTAGGAGTGGAGCAGAACGATTGGGTCGCCGGACCCAACGTCGTGGTAATGGACATCCATGCCGCCCGCTTTCACGGTTTTACTCGTTCCCTGTTCGCTAAATTCTACGGGGGACGCCATGCTTGACCTCCATTCTCACATCGTTGGCCGGGAGCATTGGTTTCCAGCATCGATACCAGTGTGCTGCCCTTGACCGGAAACCCATTGCGCCATATCGTTAACCCATTCCGGCAAATTACATCGTAGGTAGACAGCAATCAGGAGCAATCATGGCCGTTTCCAACAAAAAATACAATGTGATTGACCTAAAGACAGGGAAACTTGACTCCCGTATCTTCTCGGACCCAGATATCTATCGGGAGGAGTTGGAGAAGGTATTCGGAAGAACTTGGCTGATGATTGGCCATGAAAGCTTGGTCCCCAAGGTAAATGACTTCTTCCACACCTACATGGGTGAGGACCGGGTGATCTTGACCCGCGACGGTAAGGGCAAACTTCATGCCTTCCTGAACATGTGCCGTCACCGGGGCAACCCGATTGTCAGGACAGACGTAGGAAATACTAAGAACTTTTTCTGCCCCTATCACGGTTGGACCTATTCAAATGACGGCTCGTTGGAATACGTGCCGGGAGAGGAAGAAGCCTATTACGGCGCTGTGGATCGGGACAGCCGCAGCCTGATTGCGGCGCGCGTAGAAACTTACGCCGGCATCGTCTTTGCCAACTGGGACTCAGGCGCGCCTTCTTTGGAAGAATATCTGGGAGACGCCAGATGGTGCCTGGATGTGGCATTCAACCGGTTGGACGCCGGGACTGAGGCTATCGGTCCGGTGAAATGGATCGAGCCGCTTAATTGGAAGACAGCGGTCGATAACTGCTCGGACAATTACCATGTCCCCACCACACACCTTTCCGCCATATTGGTCCAGGCCAGGCACTTCGGCCTCCCACGCCTAACCCACGAGGCGCAATTCGAATCGCCCAGCAAGCACCTTTTCATCAATGGACATTCTTTGACGATGCGGATGTTGGATCGGCCAGACCAAGCCCGGCAGACCCACGGTGTAACCCAGGAAAACCGCTCGCTATTTGAGGAGTATTACCGGTCTACCTTGGCGGAGGCCGAGCGCCGCCTAGGCAGTGTCCGGGCGGGGAAGCTCCAACTGGGCAACCACAGTATCTTCCCCAACGGGGTTTTAGGGCTTCGACTCGCCCACCCCCGAGGCCCCTTGGAGACTGAATTCTGGCATTTCGTTGTGCTCGAAAAGGGTATGCCTGACGAACTTAAGCGGGCCCTCCGAATGGGCAGCGGCAACTACAATGGCGTAGCCGGTCTGTTCGAGCAAGACGATATGGACAATTGGCGAGGCGTGTCCAGATCAAGCCTGACTCCGTTGGCCCAGAAATACTCCCAAGACCTGTCCATGGGTGTAGGCCGGGCTGGTTCAGATCCCGACTTCCCCGGCACGGTAGCCGAGCGTTATACTTCAGAGAACAATCAACGCAGCTTCTACCGTCGCTGGGAAGAGTTCATGAACGCCGAGAGCTGGGAGGACATATCCATCGAGCCGGGCACAGCCGATTTTGAGGGCACTGCCACGATGAACGGCTAGGAGCGGAGCGGCCAGTGCAAGACGGGATTCCCGACGAGGTAGGAATGACAGCGCAAACGTTCGGAGATGGAGTCTCCCAGAGCGAGCTATGGCACGAGTTGATGCAGTTCTACATCAACGAGGCCTGGCTGCTCGACGACCGGAAGTTTCGCGAATGGCTCGATCTATTCGCCGACGACGTCTTCTATTTCATGCCTCGGCGCCTGAATGTTGGCCGTCAGGACCTGTCCCGCGAGATTTCCGAAGAGGGAGACTTGGCGATCTTCGAGGACGACAAAACATACATGACCATGCGGGTTGACCGGTTGGACACCGGCATGGCTTGGTCCGAAGACCCGCCGTCGCGGACGCGGCACCTCGTAGGCAACCTTGTGATTGAACCTCTGCCTGAGGGCGATCTGAAGGCCAAGACAGCGTTCATCCTTTACCGGTCTCACCATGAGACCGACGAGAACATCTTCGCCGGTAGCCGCGAAGATCACCTGCGCAAGGAAGATGGCCGGTGGAAGATATACAAGCGGATCATAGTCCTGGATGCCAACGTTATTCTGGCCAAGAACCTCAGCGTTTTCTTCTAAAGGCAGACCTAGATTTAACACCCGGAGGGCTGCTCCGTGGATTTACGCCCATCTTCCCGGCAACAAGAGTTGATGGATCTGGCTCGCGGGTTGGCCATTGAGAAATTCGCCTCAAGGGCCGCTGATCTGGACCGGGATGCCGCCTTTCCGGTTGAGGACTATCAGGACCTTCGCGATGCGGGTCTCTTGGCTTTATGTGTTCCGGAAGAGCATGGCGGACTCGGAGCGGACTATGAGACCTACTGTTTGGTCTCCGAGAAATTGGCCCAAGGCAATTCCTCCACCGCCCTCACCTTCAACATGCATTGCCTGACCATGCTGATGATGGGTCCGCTGATGGATGGGCTGGGGTTGCCTGCGGATGTACAAAACCGCCACAGAAAGTTGAGCGCCCAGCGATACCGCGAGGTTGTAGAGCAGGGCGTTTTTTACGGGCAGCCCCACGGCGAACGCTTAGAATCAGGTACGGCCGACCCGATTGATGCTGGAGGGCGCCGCTTCGGGACAACGGCTAAACGCGTGGATGGCGGGTATTTGGTTAACGGCAGCAAGTTTTTTGTGTCCTCGGCTGGTGTGGCCGACTATTTCGCGACGCCTGCGCTTTTGCTGTCGGATGGCCCCTGGGTCGACCGGACGTTGTATCTGTCGATACCGAGGGAAGCGCCTGGCTTGGAGTTCTCCGGCGATTGGGACCCCATAGGTATGCGTTCCACGGTGAGCCAGGACATGGAACTGAAAGATGTCTGGGCGCCGGACGATGCTGAGGTCCTACCGGCAGGCGTGTTTGGTCAGCTATTCCAGCGTCAGCCCCACATATTTATCGCCTTTTCCGCAACTTTTTTGGGCCTGATGCAGGCGGCTTACGACTTTACCGTCGCATATACCACAGGACGCGCTCCAACCGATGCCAACGCTCGTGGCGGACAATCGGCAATCGGAGCCGCCCTCGCTGAGATGCTCTTTAAACTCGAAGCAACCAGGGCGTTGTTTTACCGGTCCATCTCCGAGCAGCAGTTGGACCCGCCGGTCGAGGCGATTCAGCGTGCCAGGGCCGCTCATGTGCAAGTGCAACGCGCGGTGGTCGAACTGACCGGCGAGGCGATTCGGCTCTGCGGCGGAAGGGCTATGCTGAAGCGGCATCCACTGGAGCGTTATTACCGGGACGCCCGAGCCGCCGCAGTCATGCGGCCATGGACCCAAGAAAAGACCACCCAAGACGTTTGGGAAACAGCGCTTTTAGACGGCCGCCCACCTGAAGGTTGATTAAACCTAAAGGTTTAGGGAATGCTCTTCGTAGTCCTTGATCTTGTTGTAGATCTGTAGGCGGTGGCGGGCCGACTCCAACACCACTATCCGGTTCTTGGCATCCACATTCACAGCCACAGGCCTGCGGAAGCGCCACTCAGGCTCCATATCCGCTCGGCGGCGGGCCTTGAGGTGCTCGGGGTTGCCGGCCAGGTAGGTCTGGTGCCATGGCGAAGGCTCTTGGGCGTCCCCGACCAGCGCGGTGATGTACCGGCCATCGGCATCGTAGATCTGGACGCGATGGTTGCCCAAGTCGGTCATGTACACATCGCCATCCGAGTCCACGGCCACCCCCGACGGCCCTTTCAGAGAGCCGACACCGTTGCCGCCTACCAGGGAGAACTGGGGAGGAGAACCTCCCGTCCACCACAACTACGATCGTACCACCGCCACAATAACTACGGCCACGCAACCGTCTTTCCCGCGAAGGCGGGAAGCCAGAAAGATTGCTGGTAATGAACATTTCTTAGGCGGGTCACATGGATTCTTGCCTTCGCAGCAAAGACGGTGGTAGTGGGGTCCCAAAAATCCCCTCACCCTCGCAAGGGGGAGGGCTAGGGTGGGGGCAATTCCTCTCTGACAACCATCTTCGTTGTGACTGAATAACCGAGTATGTAGGCGCAGTGGATTCCTGCCTTCGCAGGAATGACGGTAGGGAGCAAGTACGGTTTTGGTTAGCAAACCGGGGAAATAAAAAGCCCGTCCTTCCGAGGAAGGACGGGCTTTTTTGGTTTGCGGTAGTTGGGTCTTTAGCAGTTGCCAAGGATGTGTCCCATGCGGGCTTTCTTGGTCTTCATGTAGGTCCGGTTCTCGTCGGTGACTTCCGCTTCCACTGGGATGCGGTCGACGATCTCCAGGTCGAATCCGGAGAGTCCGGCAACCTTCTTGGGGTTGTTCGTCAGCAGGTTCAGTTTTCGAACTCCCAGGTCTCTGAGAATCTGTGCCCCGACACCGTAGTGGCGTAGGTCAGGCTCAAAGCCCAGGGTCTCGTTGGCTTCCACCGTGTCCAAACCTTGGTCCTGCAAGGAGTATGCTTTAATCTTGTTGTGCAGACCAATGCCACGGCCTTCTTGGCGCATGTAGAGGAAGACACCGTTGCCTTCTTCTGAAATTTGTTTCAGCGCCAGGTCAATCTGCTCGCCGCAATCACAACGCATACTGCCAAACACGTCACCGGTTAGGCACTCGCTGTGGATACGTACCATGACAGGCTCATCGGCAGTCCATTCGCCGATGGTCAGGGCAAGGTGCTCGCCAGTATCGACATGGCTCTTATAGGCAATCGCCGTAAACTGGCCGTAGCGTGTTGGGAGGCGAGCCTCGGCTACGCGCTCAATCAAACGCTCCGTGCGGCGGCGCTGGGCGATTATCTGGGCAATGCTGAGAATCTTTAGTCCGTGTTCTTCAGCAAATTCTTCTAATTGGGGCAGCCGAGACATGGTGCCGTCTTCAGCCATAACCTCGCAAATCACTCCGGCGGGGTACATCCCCACCATCTCGCAGAGGTCTACTGCGGCTTCAGTGTGGCCGGCTCTGGCCAATACTCCACCCGGATGATACCGCAACGGAAAGATGTGGCCGGGGCGTGTGAATTCATCGGGTTTGGTCGCTGGGTCGAGCATGGCCAAGATGGTTGCTGACCGGTCTCCCGCGGAGATGCCGGTGGTGGTGTCCACGTTGTAGTCAATTGAGACTGTGAACGCGGTTTGGTTCTTTTCTGAGCCGTTTTCAATGACCATCAGAGGGATCTGGAGTTCGTCTAATCTCTCGCCAATGACCGGCATACAAAGGAGACCACGGGCGTGGGTGACGCAAAAGTTCACGGCCTCGGGGGTTACCATTTGGGCGGGCATGACCAGATCGCCTTCGTTCTCACGGTTCTCATCGTCAACTACGATGAGGAACCTGCCCGCTTTTAACTCTTCGAGTCCTTCTTCAAGACTGCACAGAGGCATAATTCTGTCCTTAAGACTTTTTATCTTCGGGATCGTATTTTCGGTCCAGAAGATTCTCTACATACTTGGCTAAGATGTCTGCTTCCAGGTTCACCCGATCCCCAATCGATACTGAAGCCAAATTAGTATTCTTCAGCGTGTATGGTATCACAGCCAATGTGAACGACGAAGCACCTCTTTTTACCACGGTCAAACTTATACCGTCAACCGCGATGAACCCCTTTTCGACTATATAGGGGTTAAGTCGTTTTGGGACTCTAATGTGAAATATTATTGAGTCACCATCTACCCTACTGGACATAACGCGACCGGTACCATCAACGTGGCCTTGCACAATGTGCCCGCCCATACGGTCGCTGGCGAGAAGTGCGCGCTCCAAGTTCACTGGGCTCCCTTCTGATAGTTGGCCCAGGGAGGTCCTCCTCATGGTTTCGGGCGATAGGTCAACAGAGAAGTCGGTGCGGCTGAAATTAACAGCCGTGAGGCATGTCCCATTGACTGCGATGCTGTCTCCCAGCTTCAGGTCTTCTGTGACCTTTGAGGCTTGGACGGTCATGGCGTTATTGCTGATCTTGGCGACTACGCCCAATTCTTCTACGATTCCGGTAAACATGTTTCCTAACCCGTGAGTTTATTCCTGGCCCGGATATTTATTCAATCTCAGGATCTTTCAGTTCATATTCTAGGTCGCCGTCTAAGTCAGCGTAGGGTAGTTCCTGAGACTCTTTCCTTGGGTACCCTATTATGAGCCAATCCGGGCCAATTTGCTCGGTGCGTGTTTCGGCTAGATACCAGGCGTCGCCCATGAGGCTTACTCCGGAGCCTTCCACCGGTGACAGAGACGTTTCGCCACCGACAATCAACGGCGCGACGAAGGCATACACCTTGTCCACCAATCCAGCGTCGAAGAAGGCCCCATGAACGGACCCCCCGCCTTCAATCAATAGGCTCAAGACTCCCCTGGCTCCCAGATAGTCCAAGAGGGACGGCAGATGGACGCGTTGGTCTGCTCCCGATGGCAGCACCACAACCTCGGCGCCAGCCTGCTCCAATGCCATCACGCGAATGTCTGGCGCCGCTTTGGTAGTGGCAATGACTGTGGAGCCTGGTTGTTTAAACATCATGGCGCCAATCGGAGTGTGGCAGACACTGTCTATGACCACCCGCAGCGGCTGGCGTTCTATGGGGTTGCCATCTTCGTCCCTGGATGTCAGGTAAGGGTCGTCGGTCAGCGCGGTATTCACTCCAACCAGTATGGCGTCGCAGGTGCGGCGCATCTTTTGCACGTAGTCTCTGGCCTCAGGCCCGGTCACCCATTTGGAATCGCCGGTGTGAGTCGCTATCTTGCCATCCAAGGTCATGGCGTATTTCACGGTGACGAACGGCGTGCCGGTGGAAATGTGCTTGGCAAAGGCCTCGTAGAGTTCACGGGTGCCTTCAACCTCTTCGATAACGACCTTGATGCCGGCATCTTCCAGCTCTTTTTGACCGTTGCCGGACACATCCGGGTTGGGGTCAATGGCGCCGATATGTACTTCGGTAATTCCCGCTGTGATGATGGCCTTGGTGCAGGGCGGAGTCCTACCCCAGGTGCAACACGGTTCTAGCGTGGTGTAAAGCGTGGCACCTTTGGCATTTTCCGACGCCTGTTTCAGGGCTACGATCTCAGCGTGGTCTTGGCCTGGCGGTTGAGTAGCGCCAGCCCCTATTGAGACTCCGTCTTTGACTAACACCGCGCCCACCGCCGGGTTTGGGCTGGTGGCCCCAACTACCTCTTGGGCCAGCTCGACGGCCCTTTGCATGTGGCTCATTTTCCGGGCTTGGACTCAAAGTCTTGGCTGAACCGGCTGGCAGTGGGGACGGTCTGCCCCTGGTACTTGCTGCCCAGCGACGCTGATCCGTAGAGGCGGTCTGCCGGGGTTGAGAGCTCCAGATAAGATATTTGCCCAATCTTCATGCCCCGGTAGAGGGTGATGGGCAAACGTGCCAGGTTGCTTAGTTCCAGGGTCAAATGTCCCTTCCAACCGGGGTCCACGAATCCGGCAGTGGAGTGGATTACCAGGCCAATGCGTCCCAAGCTGCTCTTGCCTTCAAGCCTGGCCACCAAGTCGTCGGGCAGCTCAATATTCTCCAGCGTGCTGCCGAGGACGAATTCGCCGGGGTGGAGAATGAACGGGGTGTCTTCTTGAATCTCAACCATCTGAGTCAGATCTTCAAGGGTCTCTTTGACGTCGATATAGGGACGGCGGGAGTTGGCAAAGACTAGAATACTTCCGTCCAGATGGAGGTCTACGCTGGCCGGTTGGATGTCATCGGGGTCCAAGGGTTCAATGACGATTCGTCCCTTGGCCAGTTGTTCTTTGATCGTACGGTCGCTTAAGACCATGATTCTCCCGCGAAAATTATCGATTTTAGTTTTAGCCGGTGCCTGAATATTAGCCGCCACCAGACAGCAGGATTCTAACAATCATGGAATTGCCAATCAAGTCAAAACACGTCTGTCTGACCATCGGTTACATGGCATGAAAAAGGCGGAGTCTGCGCAGACTCCGCCTTTTTGACGATGATAGGTCCTTATCTGCCGGTTTTAGTTTGCGATTCCGAATACTGCCTGCACGTTCACGCTCACATCTAACTCTCCGGCCAGAATGCTGGTGGCCGAATCTGCGAAACCAAACGCTGCAGCGGACTCAATCCTAGCGAAGGACTGGGGTACTCCGCCACCAGACTCGGTCAGGTAAACCAGTTGGCCAAGTTCGACTCCGGCCAGTTCGGCCATGGTAGCGGCCTTGGTTAGGAGGTCAGCGATGGCTTCTCCTCGAGCCTCATTTTGCAGGGATTTGGTGTCCTCGATGGTGAAACTGACGCGGTTGACCCGGATCAGGTCACCGACGGCCTCACTGGCTCCGTCAATAACGCTGCCCATGTTGTTTAGGTCGCGCACTTTGATCGTTAGGGTGTTGGTCACCTGGTAACCGATCAGTACACGCTCAAACTCCACGCGGCACTCGTTTCCCTCTTTTTCCTGAACTACGATCATCTCAACCACGTCAGGTGAATCGGGTGCCGGTATGCCTAGCGAAGGACTGGCCACGGGCTCTATTTCCCTTGATACACCGGAGCACCGGGCCACTTCTTGCGTGGTGTAACGAGGGCTAATGCTGAACTGGCTGGTCTGCATGTCGCGGTCTTCAATTTTGTTGCTCTTTAGGACCGCGATCGTCTGATCGATCGCCACTGCCGCCATTCCGCGTGCTTCTGATGCAGTATCAGCCAGCGCTTCCACGCCCAGGCTGATGATCCCTAGGTCCGGGTCTCCGGTGGCCCTGCCTGAGCCATTGACCCAGATTCCGGTGTTGGCTCCGGAACTGGAACGCAGCAGCTGAGCCGCTGGTTCCGAACTGACAGCGGCGGCCAGGAAATCGGATATGTTCGCTCCGGTAACTCCGTCGTCGCTATCGGAGCTGCAGGCAACTGCCAATAGCAGCACCAGGGCGGCTCCAAGAATGATTATCATTTTCTTGCTGTGTACTACTGCTTGGACCATGGTGTTTATCTCTCCTAGATATTCAGCCTATTGGCGTTGCTTACATGATTTAAGACGGAGGGGGTGTTCAAAAAATTCCCGACTTGAGAAATCTGCTATTGAGACGGAGTGGTGTTGGTCTTGCCGGGTGGGTTTTTAGCCTAGGTCGCGGCGAGTTGTGTGCCACCGGAGGAACAATCCTACGAGGAAGACGGCGGCCAATGCGCCAGCCACGACTTCCAAAACTTGCAACCATGCCGGTGTATCGCTGTCAATTCCTTCGCCATCACCAAACGGCGTTGGTTCGGCTTGTTCTATGATCGGAGTTGGTGCTTCTGCCAGTGCTTCAATGGGTTGTTCAGGGGCAACTTCGGGCAGTGTTTCAGATGCGGCGTCGGCAGCGTCAACAACGCTGGGGCCTTGGGGTTCATCGCCATCTGCAGATGGCACCGGGTCCAGGGAGAGGGTGGGCCGGGATTTTTGGGCGCGGTGCATGTCTCGGCAAGTGTTGGAGACAATCCGTAGCACCCAGGCTTTCAGGTTTTCGCCTCGGAACCGGTTGAACGCGCGATACGCCGAGACAAAGCTCTCCTACACATCGTCCTCGGCCAAGGCCCAGTCACTGAGCATCCGACGCGCTAGGTTATACGCCTGCGTCTGGTGGTCCTCAATCACACAGTTAAAGCACGCCAAACTACCTGCTTCGTCGGTGACCTGCAGGTTGGCGTGGGGTATGTGTGGGTGATTTGCGCCATTTACTAGCTATTGGCCAAAACAAAAATGGGGCAGATCGATAAATGCGTCCTGCCCCAAAATTCTACCGTCTTAGGTAGTCGGAAGGTCTGTATTTGGCAGGCGGATTTACCCGTGATTCATCTTCCGGCTAACAGGCTAACCCTGGCTACCCCTGGAAATTGACCCGGCCGTCCAGCAGGCCCCTGGCCATCACAAACTTGTGTATCTCCGACGTTCCGCCGCCGATTCGGGCGTGGCGCAGTATGTGATACCAGTGGGCGATGGGCAGGTCCAAGGTCTCGCCCGTCCCTCCGAAGACCTGCATGATCTTGTCGATGCTCCGCCAGCCCCATTCACCGGCGCAGTATTTGATCATTGAAGCTTCCACACGGACGTCCTCGCCGGCGTCGGCACGGGCAGCGGTTTCCCTAGTGAAGGAACGGAGGGTCATTATGTCGGTGTACACGTCGGTCAGCATGTATTGGATGGCTTGCCGGTCGGCGATGGGTCGTCCGTAGGTGACCCTTTCTTTGGCCCACTCTATGGCCATCTCCAATGCCCGACTCAAAATTCCGGTGGCCATGGAACCACGGAGCATACGGTCGTGGTGAACCAGCCATTTCTGTCCCAGGGTGAAGCCATCACCAACATTGCCCAGCACTTTGGTCTGGGAAACTCGTACGTTGTCCAAGTGCACCGTAAATTGCTGGGCCTTGCCAGGGTTAACCCAGAGCCTGATGGGGTCAAAACTGAGCCCCGGCGACGGGTTGTCGATGATGAACATGGTGATTCCGCCGCGTTGGCGTTTGTCCGGGTCGGTCACCGCTTGTAGCAGTATGTAATCTGCCGAAGTGGCGCCAGAGATAAAGGTCTTGGTGCCATTTATCACCCAGTCGTCGCCGTCTAACACGGCCCTAGTCTGCATCATGCCGCCGGGATCAGAGCCGGCGTTGGGTTCTGTCTGGCCAAAGGCGTAATGGAGCTTGCCGTCCACGGATGGCAGCAGGTATTCCTGCTCTTGTTCCGGGGTGGCCGCGCCGATCATCATCATCGGCACCGGTGAAGTCGGTAGTTGCACGATGCTCTTGTGGACTTCTTCATCCAAGATGACGTGGCCTAGGGCTCCCATGCCGCCGCCGCCGTACTCTTCCGGGACGAACGATGTATAGATGCCAGTGTCCTTAGAGACCTTGTTCAGCCGGTCCCAGGCCGCTTCTGGCAGCACTCCCAGCAGACCAGAGAGCGCCTCGGAGATGCCTCTGGGTGCCCCCGGCTCGTCCACACCATCTTGGGACGGATTGGCTAAGAATTCCGCCTCCAGGGGATAGCATTCATCTTTCACTATCTGACGGATGGTATTTTTTAGGGCATCTAATTCTGGGGGAAGGCCTGCTGGCATGATGATTTCTCCAAGTGCCTGGGATTAATAGCGGATTAATAACATATTAACAACAAGAACATTAGGCGCAGAGCGACACAAGGTCAACAGGACTAAGGAATTTAGGGGTTGAGTAGGAGGGAAAGCCTGGTTGCCGGAGACGTTAGGTCAGGCTTTAGATCAGTGGAAGGGACAGACGAATCTGAAGGCGGTGGTGGCTCGTTTATCGTCGTCTGCGGTTTCGCCGATCTGGTTGGTGTAGCTACCCAATGCGACGCTGGATGCGCCTGGTTCTTCAGTAACGGCCTGGCTGATGGCGGCCACGGCGGTGCCTATGATCGACAGGGTCAGTAGCCCAATGACGAAGATTGCAGCCAGTTTTGGTCTCATTGCTGTAACACCATGGACGGCGACGGGAATAGAATTATTTTATACTAGTGATTCTGGATATGCTAGGTTTGAGTCTGGTTTTCTTGTCTCTCATGCTAGAATAAATCCCGCCTACGCACCAATACGCGGCACACTTATTATCGGATTTTTATATGCAGTTTCGTAACCTACCAAGCGTTGATAGTGTCCTTGCCAAAGAGAACGTGGCGACCGCTGCCCAATCGTTTGACCGTGACTGGGTTGTGGACCTGGTCCGAGAGGCGTTAGATTCAGCAAGGGATCACATCCGGCAGGGCGGGGATTCGCCCAATGCCGATGATGTTGCCAAGTCTGTCTGCCAGAGCATTGAAGACACAATGCGGGCCGAGCCCAGACATGTCATCAACGCCACCGGGGTGGTGATTCACACCAACCTGGGACGCGCTCCCCTAAGCAAAGCAGCCATTGAAGCAGCCAGCCAGGCCGCCCAGGGATACTCCAATCTGGAACTAGATCTGGCCACCGGAAGGCGGGGCTCCAGGCAGGCACAACTGCAGTCGCTGCTGTGCCAGATCACCGGTGCGGAGGCTGCTCTGGCGGTGAACAATAACGCCTCGGCCATGCTCTTGGGCCTCTCGGCCCTGGCCTCCGGTAGAGAGGTGGTGGTGTCCCGGTCTGAGGCCGTGGAGATTGGCGGCGGGTTCCGTGTCCCGGACGTACTACGACAAAGTGGCAGCACCCTGATTGACGTTGGCACCACGAACCGGACTTATGTACGCGACTATGACGATGCGGTCACTGAAAATACCGCCGCGGTTTTGAAGGTCCACTCCAGTAACTTCCGGGTGGAGGGTTTCACTGCTGAGGTTGCCACCGCGGACCTGGTCGAAGTCGGCCGAGCTCGAGGCGTTGCGGTGCTCCATGATGTGGGCAGCGGCAGCTTAGTGCTGACCGAGAAGTATGGAATGGCCCACGAGCCGACTCCTCAGGAGAGCATCAAAGATGGTGCGGGGCTGGTGTTTTTTTCCGGAGATAAGCTGCTGGGCGGACCGCAGGCCGGGATTATCATTGGAAAAAAAGAACTGGTGGACCAATTGGCCCGACACCCGTTGGCGCGGGCGGTGCGTATCGATAAATTAAGCCTGGCCAGCCTGACGGCCACTCTGGTCCATTACCTGAAAGACGAAGTAGAGCAAGAGATACCAATTTGGCGGATGATTTCCACTCAGGAACCCGCCCTGAAGAAGCGGGCCAAGGCCTGGCAATCCGGCCTGGAATGTCCTTCTATAATCGATAAGAGTCGTTCCGCCGTTGGCGGCGGTAGCCTGCCCGGAGAGACCCTTCCGTCTTGGGTGTTGTCCCTGGATTGCGGGGAAACCGGAGCGGTGGAAGTCATGCGGCGTCTGCGAGAAAGCAGCACTCCCGTAATTGCCCGAATAGAAGAAGACCGGGTTCTGTTAGACCCACGAACTGTTCTGCCAGAAGAGGACGGACAGTTGTTGGACGCTCTGCGTTCCGCGGTAAATAAGTAATTTTTGAAGAATAAAGAGATAAATAGGAATACTGGATGACCGACTATCTATTGGTTCATGGTGCAGGCCAGGGTGCCTGGAGTTGGGGCTCGGTCTGGGGCTATTTGACCGCCCCCGAGGAACACCCGCCGACCCTGCATAAACCACGCCGCGCCAACCGCGTGCATCCACTTGATCTGCCGGGTCACGGTGCGGACGCCGGTGGCGACACTGCGGCGGTCAGGCAGGAAGAATGCGTCCAAGCCATTATCAGGGCTGTGGAGCGGGAGAACTTGAAAGACTTGGTTCTGGTGGGCCATGGGTTCTCGGGGAGTCTCGTGGTCCAGGCAGCAAGTGAGATGGCTGTGCCACCCAAGCGGGTGGTGCTGGTGGCTGGGATAGTGCCGGCGCCCCAACGTCCGTTGCTGAGTGCCTGCTCGTCGCGGACACGCACCGCGTTCCGAATGCTCTCCCTGCTCAGTTCAATGTCGCGTCAGGATCTTAGATTGCCTTCTTACGTCATAAATGAATATCTGTGCAATGGGATCGACTCCATGGAAGTGGTGCAGATGATGGGATTTTTTGGCCCGATGCCAACCAGAGTGCTCAAATCAAAGCTACCCATGGAGACTTTGGAATTGCCGTGTCCGGTTACCTACGTTGTGCTGACGCAGGACAAGATGATTGCGCCTGACGCTCAGGGTCGCATCGCGGAGCGGTTCGATGGCGTGGAAACAGTTGAGATTGAGTCTTGCCACCAGGTGATGGCACAACACCCCAAGGAATTGGCCGAGGTGTTGCTCCGGTACGCTTAGGTATTTGTTCTTCTTCCCGTTGGTTATCCCGCCCAACCGTCTTTCCGGCGAAGTCTGGAATTCAGCTACTTAGCCGCAGGTATGTTCAAAAACCCCGGCATTCTGGATTCTCGCCGGCGCAGGAATGACGGTACGAAGAGACCCGCTTTGTCCCCCACCCGCTCAACCTGAGCTCCGACCAAAGTCGAGAGTCTCGATTTATTGGATCTGTCGAAGGACCGGGCAGTGGTCAAACTTGTGCGGAAATGGTTCGTCAGGTTCACCACGAGCGGTATCTCAGAGTGGCTGGCGGAAGATAATTGGCTAACCCAGAGCGTGGCGGGATAAAAACCCGCGCCTACAAAAGGCAATCAGCCCCGCCCACATGCCCATCGTCTTTCCAGCGAAAGCTGGAATCCAGGTAATTTGCCGCAGAACCAGCCAGAACCATCAGTACCTTTGGTTTCCTGCGCAGGTTGGAATTTATAAGTTGATTGCTGGGTTTACCCTATCCCATTTCGTGGTGAGTCTATCTGACTGCGGGCTTTACTTGGACCAACCAACCTCCCCGCAAACCTAAACTCCTAAACATCGTCCCTGGCCCAAACCTGCTAATTTGTTCGTTCGGCGAACGCGGCTATCTTTTGCACTTTGAGTCATCGAAGATAGATAGTGGATATTCAGATATACATCCTTTAGCTTCTATCAGCCCAATTTACATAAGGTATAGGGGTTGATGGCTAAAGGTCGGGAATTGGTAGCAAATACCTTTGAAGACTTAGTTAAGGACTCACTTCCTGGCCAAATTTGATCCAGCTATTGCTGCGTTAAGCAGAGTTATAGGTTCGTCCCGAGCTAAAGACGTCCTAGCGGAAGAAAGAGATGCGTATGCCGAGATTGGCCGTATCGTTGGACTGCCGTTTAGCGCTTCCAAAGTCTATGAAAGATTTGCCGAGCAAGTTGCAAGATTGATTCCTTTTGATTTAATCGTCATAACCAACCTGAATCCGGAACATAATTCCTACCCCATCATGTACTCACTGGGTAAGGATTTAGCTGGCTTAGCGCAAGGCGATACGATTCCATTGAGCGTCTCTGTCATCGCGGATGTAGCAATCACCGCACATCCAATTCGAATAGACCTCCGGGGCGACGGTACAAGGCTGCTCAATCATTGGATAACGCTGGATTAGTGTCTCGCATCGCCACTCCATTGATTGCGAACGAGCAGGCAGTAGGTACTCTTCATCTTGCTTCGTGTACGCCAGACGGTTACGGCGAATTAGAACTAACAAGATTGAAGATCGTTGGTAGCCAGATTTCGGGAGCCATTGCCAGTACGTTGCTACTTAATCGGAACTAAAAAAGGTTCCGCCATTGGCGGAACCTTTTTTAGTTGCTGAGTTTAGTTGGACGGCTTAGTGATGGTGGCCGTGGTTGTCCTCTTCAGCGTGGTGTTCTTCAGAGATCAAGGCCTGAGAGGTGAGGATCATCGAGGCAACACTGCCGGAGTTCTCCAGGGCAGCGCGGGTGACCTTGGTGGGGTCGATGATGCCTTTAGCCACCAGGTCTCCGTAGTCGTTCGTTGAAGCGTCAAAACCAAAGTTCGGATCGCTGTTCCTGCGTACTTCGTCCAAGACCACTCCAGCCTCACTGCCCGAGTTGGTGGCGATGATACGGATGGGTGTCTCAAGCGCCTTCTTCAAGATGGTCTTACCCACTTCTTCGTTGGCCGGTAGTTCCAGGCTATCCAGCACGTTCATGGCCCTGATGTATGCCACTCCGCCGCCGGGGACGACGCCCTCTTCGATAGCGGCCCTGGTAGCGGACAGTGCGTCTTCCACCCTGGCTTTGCGCTCTTTCAGTTCGGGCTCGGTGGGTGCGCCAACCTTCACGACAGCAACGCCGCCGGACAGTTTGGCCAGCCGCTCTTGCAGCTTTTCTTTATCGTATTCAGAGGTGGTCTCTTCGATCTGAACCTTGATCTGTTCGGTACGACCCTTGATGTCCTGCGATGTTCCGCTGCCATCAATGATGGTGGTGCGGTCCTTGGTTGATTCGATCCGTCGGGCTTGGCCCAGGTCTTCGATGGTTGTCTGGTCCAGTCTGCGGCCGGTCTCCTCAGAAATAACCTGGCCACCGGTGAGCACTGCAATGTCTTCCAACATAGCCTTGCGGCGGTCGCCAAATCCGGGAGCCTTCAAAGCCAGACAGTTCAGGGTTCCCCGCAGTCGGTTGACGACCAGCACTGCCAGGGCTTCGCTGTCGATGTCTTCGGCGATAATTACCAGGTTCTTGTTGACCTGCAACACCTGCTCCAGCACTGGCACCAGTTCTGCAGCGGCGGAGATCTTCTTGTCAGTGATTAGGATGAACGGACTTTCAATGACCGCTTCCATCTTTTCCGGGTTGGTGACGAAGTAAGGGCTGATGTAGCCTCGGTCGAAGTTCATGCCTTCAACGAACTCGATTTCAGACTCAACGCCCTTGCTCTCTTCTACGGTGACAACACCCTCGGCGCCGACCTTTTCTAGGACGTCGGCTAGCATGTCTCCGATCGTTTTATCGTTGGCTGAGACCGAGGCCACGGAGGCCATTTGGTCCCGTCCGGAGATGGAGTTTGAGTTCTTGCCGAGTTGAGCCACCACTGCGGCCACACTCTTGTCGATGCCACGTTTGATGGCCATGGGGTCCGCGCCAGCCACCACGTTTTTGATGCCTTCTTGAACAATCACCTGGGCCAACACTGTGGCGGTGGTGGTACCGTCGCCGGCGACCTCATTGGTCTTGGCGGCGGCTTCTTTCATCAATTGGGCGCCCATGTTCTCAAAGGACTCGGGCAGGTCAATCTCTTTGGCGATGGTCACACCGTCATTAGTGATGACAGGTGCACCCCATTTCTTCTCAAGAACAACGTTTCGGCCCTTGGGACCCAGTGTCAATTTCACGGCGTTGGCAACGGTGTCGATTCCGTGTAGTAGCGCTTGTTGGGCCGCCTCGTCGCGGATGATCTCTTTGGCAGGCATTGATTACTCCTTAAGTTGGGCGGGGAATCCTCCCCTTTTCTACGAGGGACTAATCCCTCAGTTGGTTTGTTCTGTTGGGGTTTTTGAAGATTTATTAAGAAAGAATGGCCAAGATGTCGTTGGATCCCATTACGAGGAGCTCTTCATCTTGAACTTCAATCTCAGTTCCGGCGAATTTGGAATAAATCACTTTATCGCCGGGCTGAACTTCCATGTCGATACGTTTCCCGTTAGGGAGCACTCGGCCCGGTCCGGTGGCCACTACTTCGCCCTGCTGTGGGCGCTCTTGGGCGGCATCAGGCAGGAATAAACCACTTGCGGTAACGCTTTCTGGTTCACTAGGGCGGACAACAACTCGGTCTGACATTGGACTCAGGTCGGCTGCCGATTTTGCGCTGGTGGTCATGGGGTCTCCTTTGGGGTTTGCCGGATTGGTTTTAGGCTTGCGCCGTTCAACTACCGAACCTTCGTATTATCAAGGATAGAACCGCGTCTGCCAACGGTCAAGTTATGCACGCCACCAGACTCATTATTCCCCTCATGCTAGACTGCGGCCATGTCATTCATCGCCGATTTACACCTGCATTCTCGGTACGCCTACGCGTGCAGCAAGAACATGACCCTGGCAAATATGGCTGAGTGGGCCAAGATCAAAGGTATTGATCTATTATCCAGCGCAGATTTCACCCATCCCGCTTGGATAGCGGAACTGGAAGAAAACCTGGCCCCGAATGATGACGGCTATTTTGAGTTTGGCGGCGTTAAGTTTGTCTTGGGGACTGAGATAAGCTGCGTCTTCAAACAGGGTGGTCGCTCCCGCCGAGTTTACCTGCTGGTCTTCGCACCTAGTTTTGAAGTCGTCCATGGCATCCGGGAGATGCTGACCAGCCTGAATTCCAAGTTAAACGGCGATGGACGGCCCACGGTTGGAGCCTCTGCTCGAGACCTGACTTCCCGATTGCTGGATATAGACGAAGCCTGCATGGTTATACCGGCACACATTTGGACTCCCTCGTACGGGATGTTGGGATCGAAATCGGGGTTCGACGCCTTGGGCGAATGCTTCGGTGATATGGCCCAACATGTACCGGCTGTGGAAACGGGGCTGTCCAGCGACCCGGAGATGAACTGGGTAGTGCCCGCGGTGGTCGGGAAGACTATTGTGTCTTTCTCTGACGCCCACTCGCTGCCGAATATGGGTCGTGAGCTGACCATATTCGAAGGTTCCGCTGGCTATCCTGGCGTGGCGGCCGGTCTGAAGAACAACAAGGTAGAGAAAACTTTAGAGTTCTTCCCAGAAGAGGGGAAGTATCACTTGTCTGGCCATCGCAAATGCGGAGTCAGCCAGACGCCGGATCAGACAGTCCGATTGGGAAACAGATGCCCGGAGTGCGGACGGCACCTCACTTTGGGAGTGGTCCACCGGGTTGAAGAATTATCCGGAGCAGGAACCCTACCCATAGAAGAGTTGAAACGGCCATCTAGCAAATTGGTGCCGCTAGTTGAATTGGTCGCCCACACCATGGGCAGAGGCCGGGCGGCAAAATCGGTTGGTCTGGCCTACCAACGTATCTGTGGTGAACTGGGCGGAGAAGTGAAAGTTCTCACCCAAGTTGGGTATTCAGACTTGGAGCGGGTCGGCGGCGAGAACTTGGCCGTTGCCGTGACCAAGGTCAGAAATGGCCAGGTGCAGATTGTTCCCGGCTTTGATGGGCAGTACGGTGTTGTGCAGCCGGTCTAACTCTTAATCAAAAGATTAACTGCTGCCGCTGGAAAGACTGGCCCTATCTGAGAGCTTGGGCGGGCGCAATGCAAGGATTCCAACTTCCATTGTCACCGGGTCGTAGGATCCAAGGGCAATTCCCTGGCCTATCTCTAGGTCCTGTGCACCCAGCTTCCTTCCCTGAAGGGTGATGGCGGTGTTTGAGCTGACTTTCAAGCTGATCAGGTCCAACCAGATGTTGGAGACGGTGACCCGGACCTGGCCGTTTAAATCCCCGGTAATACCCCTGATGACGCCAGTAATCAGACCCGGCTCCGGGGCTTTTAAGCTGAGGAAGCCGATCTCCTGCACTTGCCCATTTAAGCCTACCGAACTCGAGACACGAGTGTTGGGACGAACTAAATCGCCGAGCCGCACGTCATGGATGGAGACACTTAGTCCGTCGCGGCGAATAGATGTCTCTGAGTCATGGCTGAAGGAGCGCAATCGCCCGTCTGGCATCCTTATAGTGAGGTTTCCGTTGGTGACCTTGGGGATGAAGCTGTGCACCACCCCGCTGACGTTCTCTTCATTGCGCCGCAGCGTCACAGACTCCAGCTCCAACAACCGGTATGAACCGGGATCGAATCTGGCATAAACATTCTCCCCTCTCATCGAAGAGGTGAATTCAGCTTGCTGGCCATTCTTGAAGATTACAGCACCGGCCGATTGGAGAGACACCTGTTGTCCGGTTTCACGGTCCAAGATTGTAATGACGGCAGCCATATCGCCCACGTCCGTCAATGTCCCCTGGATTTCACCTCGGCCTGCCCGCCCAGCCAGTTGAGTGGATGACACCTCAGTTAGCGTGTTGCCAGCCATCACCGTGACTCTGGTGGCGTTGTTTCCTAAGATTCCGTAACGGACTGTAATTCTGCTGGCCAGGTCCAACTGGCCAGATTTTATGCGTTCCCCAAAGAGGGCTACTGGAGTTGCTCCGGAAATCTTGACCTTGACCGGCTGCCCGGATTTGGGTTGCACGGTTACGAGTCTAGTTTCGCTTGCGCCGATGGAAGTTGCTATTGCGGTCACGAGGCCAGTCACGTCTGCGGCGGGCGCCCCAATGTGGTGCTCTGAGAAAATCTTGGAATAGACCTCGTTGGCCCCGCTGATCGCTTCTTCAGAGCCGTCGTAGGGTTGGCCGTTGACCAGCATGGAAACGTTCCGAACACCATGTTCGACGAGCCGCCACCGAAGGGCCGTGATGTTGGTTGTTGACTCGGGAGAGTTGGCAGATTGATTTAACACCAGCGCGTCATAGATTCGATTGGCTGCATCCAAAGCCCAGTCTACTGCGGTTACGACGAGGGATCCGGTGGTAAGATTCTGCTTCAGGACGACAGTGACTAGCTTGCCGACCGGGGCGGGGTTGAATTCTTGGGCCAAATCGCCAATCGCGGTGGCCGTGATTTGCCGTCCGGAGTCGTCCATCAGGGTGAGTGTTCGAGTTTCAGGGTCTCCGGCAGAGCCCGAGCCGATTATTATCCCGGTGAAATGTCTCGTCCGGGCGGGACGGGTGAGAACAGCTAAGGCCGATAATGCATGCTTGCCGTCGGTCATCACGGTTACCAAAGTCCCATTGGCCAGGTTCGTCGGCAATGGAGCATCCCAGCCGTGGATGCTGACCACTGTGCTGGCGTTTGTCATCAAGGTTACCGGGCCTGAAGCAGTGTTAACAATCATCTCAGACGGTGTAACTGAGGTGACAATGCCGAACAACGCCGATTTTCCAGCGCCGCTGTAACTTCGAGAGGTGTTGGGCTCGTTCAGGTAAACAACCGGGCGCACGATGCTTTCATACTCCCCGGCAATCGAAGTGGCTATGACATTGACTACTAACGGGTTCTGGGGATCGGAGAGTTCAAACTCGGTGGAAAAAATGCCGTCCGCATTCGGCAGTACCAGGCGGCCGTTAACGCTGAGAGTGGCATCGGGAGAGGTGATACCGGTCACCGAGACACTCTTGGCGTCGGTAATCAGGTTGGTTTCAGGAGAAGTGAGCTTCAGCATGAGCGCTTGAGACTGAGGCGCAACGTTTTGAACGGTCTTGGCCTTTGGCGTAGGCGTCAGAGTAGGCTCAACCTTGGTCTCGCTGCTGCAGGCAGCCAAGAGACCAAGAACAACCATTATTAGTGCAATCACCCATCGCTGCCGATGCATATTGACCACTCACACACCTAAAACCGGAACCAGCGGCCATTTAATATACAAAGCAAGAATTCGGCGCCGCCAGCATTCAACAAGTGTAATGGCAATGAAAGGGCACGCCACGACTACGCAACCAACCAATTATGTTAAAATCAGCACCGTTGGGCTACGACGATACGCGGTAACACCGCCCAAACATTCCAGTCCCCGCGCGGTTTATATTGCAAGAAACTCTACCCGTCTCGGTCCGTCGACTTCGAGTGGATGACATCGACCAAGTCATCGCCATTGAGAAAGAAGCGTTTTCACCCCTCTGGGTTAGTTCGTCTTTCAAGCGTGATTTGAGCAACAAACGCGCGAACTACTTGGTTGCGTGTTTTGATGAAGACGTATCTTCCGAAGAGATATTGGCTGAGAACCAAGCAGAGCTAACAATCCCGGAAGAAGAGCAACCAGCACCCAAACTCTGGTCGCGCATGCTTGGGCGTTTCGGCTTTCCCTCGAACAACGATGGATCAACCATCGACGTGGATGAAGTATTTAATATTGCCGGATACGTCAGCGTTTGGTACCAAGGTGAAGAAGCCCACATAACTGAGATAGCTGTAAAAGAAACATTACGCGGCCGGGGCGTGGGTGAACTGCTGCTGATTGGTTCCCTCAAGGCCGCAATAGACTACGGCTCAAAGGTAATGACCCTGGAGGCAAGAGTCTCCAACTTCATCGCCCACCGCCTGTACCAGAAGTACACCTTCAAATCGGTGGGCATTCGTAAGGCTTATTACTCAGACAACCGTGAAGATGCGGTGATAATGACTACCAGCCCAATAGATACATCTGAGTACGACGAGCTATTCGACGGCCTGCAATCCACCTACCAAGGCCGCTGGGGGCGGATGCTGATTGAGGAATACTAGGGCAGCTTGTGCTGGGCACGGAGCCACGACCTGGCGGCAACTGCGGTACTATTAACATAACGAAATAAATCACTAAACAATCAAGAGCCATAGGCGACCACCACTTGGCAGCCTGGCAACCATCGATTTTTGATGGGTAACCACCTCAAATTAAGTTGACCAGCCGCAGTCACGTTGTTAGAATGGCTCGGCGTCATACAGGCCTATGGGAGCTGGTCCCAATGGTATCCCGAAAGGGTATCCACATAAGGGCCAGATGAACGAGTTAGGCCAGATTAAATATTCATGTTGGTAATAGGATTAACGGGCAGCATCGGCACTGGAAAGAGTGAAGCTGCTCGGCAATTGGAGATATTGGGAGCCTCGATCATAAGCGCTGACCAGGTGGGTCACGAGGCGTACACACCCAACACAGAGGCTTGGGAGCAGGTTGTATCCGCCTTTGGCGACGATATTCTGCAGGACGATAAAGATATTGACCGGCGCAAGCTGGGAGCGATAGTGTTCTCAGACCCCAGTCAATTAGAAAAACTGAACGCAATCATGCATCCGCGAATGGCGCGGATGGTTTCGGATAAAATTGAAGTCCTGCGTGGCCAAGGCGTGAAGGTAGTGGTGGTTGAGGCCGCCCTATTGTTTGAGGCCGGATGGGACACCCTAGTGGAAGAGGTGTGGGTCACCGATTCCTCAGAAGATATAGTCGTCGGACGGCTCAAGGAGCGTAATGGGTTGTCCGAAGAAGAGGCCAAAAAAAGGATCAATTCTCAGATGGACCGCGCGGAACGCATAGAGCGGTCTGATTTTGTCATTGACAACTCTAGTGACATGGCAGGACTGGAAAGCGCCATTAAAGAGTTGTGGGACCGCCGAGTAGCTAAATAGCAAAACGCGGCATAGCGAAAAACCACATAGCAGAGATATAAAAGGACCGGGAAAAAACATGGTTGAAGCAGCTCCAGAGACACAGGCACATTACACAGAGTATGCGATTGAGGAGTTCCTAGTTAGGGACGAACCTTACTACCGACCTATTGGCGATGAGATTGAGTTATTTACCGCCGCCTACCGCCAGCACATTCCGGTCTTGTTGAAGGGACCGACAGGGTGCGGCAAGACCAGGTTTGTGGAATACATGGCCTGGCAGTTGGGACGCCCCCTAGCTGTTGTCAAAGAAGATGGCGATGAAACCGAGAGTCTAAAAGAGGGTGAGATTCGTGTACCGCTGGTCACGATCGCCTGCCACGAAGACTTGACCGCCAGCGACTTGGTGGGTCGTTACCTGCTGGATGCCAACGGCACCCGTTGGATTGACGGTCCCATGACCCGTGCAGTCAAAGCCGGTGCCATCCTCTACCTTGATGAGGTTGTGGAAGCACGGAAAGACACCACAGTGTTGATTCACCCGCTAACCGACCACCGCCGTATCCTCCCGATTGAGAAGACTGGTTCAATCATTGAGGCCGACGATCGGTTCTTGCTTTGTGTTTCCTACAACCCTGGTTACCAGAGCGCCCTGAAGGACTTGAAGCACAGTACCCGCCAACGGTTCATCTCGATTGAGTTCTACTACCCGCCGGCCGACATCGAGACTGAGATCATCCAGCGTGAGAGCGGATGCTCCAAGGAACATGCAGATGCTCTAGCCAAGCTTGGCGAAAAGATTCGTAACCTGGAAGAGCACGGTCTACAGGAAGGTGCCAGCACCCGCCTGTTGATTTACGCCGGGCGTTTGATGTCTGAGGGGATTCCCCCCCGGCGCGCTGCCCAGGTTGCCATTGTCTGGACGCTGACCGACGACCCAGAACTGCAACGCAGTCTCGAGGAAGTCGCGTCCTCCATTTTCGAGTAGAGGACTAAATGGGTCTAACTCCGCCGGAGCTTATAAAACAGGCGTTGGCGAAGCATGTCGTAGAGCGGGTGGACGGCACCGGTATGATGCCTGCGTCCGTCATGATTCTCCTCTACTTCAAGGATGGAGAATACTGTATCCTATTGAATAAGCGGTCCGAAGAAGTTGAGCACCACAAGGGTGAGATTTCCTTCCCTGGTGGAGCCAGGGACCTCGAAGACCGCGATTCATTGGAGACTGCTCTCCGTGAGACCGAAGAAGAGATGGGAATCAAGCGGGAAGACATAACTGTCCTCGGTGAAATGGACGAAATTGTCACTCGCAGCAATTTTCAGGTTTCAGTGTTTACCGGCACGATAGAATACCCCTATAAGTTCACCCCTAGCGCCATTGAGATCGCCGAGGTCTTGGAATTTCCGGTTTCTGCGCTCCTTGATCGGGCCAACCGCCGGGTTGAAACGCGTTGGGACAATGGGAAGACTGTGACCTCGTACTCCTACGTCCATGAAGAACATGTCGTCTTCGGGGCGACAGCCAGAATCCTCCAGAGTTGCATCGAAATCCTCGATGACAAACTGGAAAGCGAGGGACACCAAGTTGACTAGTGGTCCTATTTCCGAGATTGAGGCCGAACTGGCTAAGCTGCCACCGGCAGTGCTTGAAGCCTATCACCAGGCCAACGACGCAGTAAAAGAGTCCTTTGGTGAAGAGGAAATTGGCCTTTGGGCCAAAGAAGGACTGACCATCGGCACCCAGACAGTTCGTTCCTGGGAGTCGGCTATTGAGTATTACCAGGTCAGCCCTGAGGTCAGCAAATTTCTGTCCTTCCCCTCTTTCATGCAATGGGCAAGGTGTGGCACGTATCTGGCCCAGGATTCACCCACGCTGGCGGTTTCGTTCTTCAAATCCAGCGTTTCAATAGTCCCTAATCTGCGCCCCCAGTACATCCCGCGTTGGGCTGGTCTGGGACGCAGTCTGTACAAGGGTACTTGGAAGTCCAGCACTCTGGCCGCCAAGTTCTTTGAGGTTAGCCCTGACTTGGTGCGTAACCTGCCGTTCTGGGACGTAGAAGTCTTTGCTTCTCTGATTGAGGCCTTGTCTTACAAGTCCTATGACGTTGCTGGCGAGTGTCTGGTCTTGGGTCGCGACGTTCTACCCGCCATGGGCCGCGAACGTGAGCCGTTCTTGGCCATGTCCCGTGCGCTCATCGACACCAGCTGGCGGGAAGTTAAAACCTGCCTGGAACTGGTTCCAAGAGCGCTACAACTGGTGGACGAGAGCCAGACCGGCCGGTTCCTGAAACTGGGCGAGCGACTGGCCAAGGTTGGACTACGGGATACCTCACGGTTCCTGTCGGACGGCACTCAGGCCCTCAGCAAGGTTCCCCAGGGCTCCCAGGGCTACATTCTGGATCTGTGCGACGCCTTGGTGGTGCTTACACCGGATGCCGTTCCTCCCTTCCTTAGAAGCCTGGACGATGTCCTAAACCGCATCACAGTCAGCCAGTTGGACACCTGGTTCCAACACGGGGCAAAACTGCTTCAAGACAACCCTGAGAGCGGTATCGCCTTCTTCAAGATAGAGTCCAATACCTCAGAGTCGATGCTGGAGACCTTGTCATCGAGCCTGGAGTTGGAACGGGTAAAGGGAATTCTACGCCTGTATTGCCGCGCCCTTGCCGGTACTGGTCTGGAGATATTTGACACCGGGGAGCTGGTAGGACGGAACATTGGCTGGGTGGACGAAGATATGGCGTCCACTGACGGCACCAAGGTGTTCCTGCCGCCGGTGGTAGACCACTACCCCAACAAGCAAGACAACTTCTCCTGGTTCAAGGTGGTATCAACTCACCAAGTGGCTCACCTGGAGTTTGGCAGCTTCGATTACGAATTCGAAAAGCCGGCTACCCAGTTTGAAGACCTCCGCCATGAGTTGGAAGAAAAGATGCTTGAGCGCAAGAAAGCGGAGCGGGCAGCAGCCCAAGCCGCTTATGAAATGGGCGCTCAGCAGCTCGCGTCCGCAAATGAGGTCGACGCCGATATGTCTGCCGGGTTTGAAGACCCCAATGACATGAGTAGTGTGCGCACCTTCACCGACATTGGTCGGTACCTAGAGATCTTTGAGAACGCCCGACTGGGCTTTGACATATTCACGGTCTTGGAAGACTGTCGTCTGGACTACCGGATTAAGGTGGAATACCCCGGCATTAAATCGGCGTCCTCCCGGGTTCAAAACGAGACGTTGGAAAAACGCCCTCGTATAGAAGACATGCCGCTACAGCAGGGTCTGGTTGAGCTCTTGATTCACATGAGCTTGGACCAGTTCCAAGACCTGCCCGTGGCTAAAGATTACAAAGAAGCAGCTGAGATGCTTTCCAGCATCCTGCATCAACTCCGCAACTCTGAAGCCAATGTGGAAGACACCGCAGAAGCTACTCTAAGGGCCTACGAGGTAATCTCCCGTGTTCCCAATGAACAGGAAGAAGAGGAAGAGTTTGAAGAGCAAGACCTGGAAGAACCGGGTGACTTCTCAGAAGAGGAATACCAGTCGCTGGTCGACCAGTTGCAGGCCGGGATGGAAGGCTCATCCGACGGTGGCGACGGAGAATCGTACGAGTCTCCAGACCCTGTGGATTACCGAGGCGACTTCAAGCCTGAGATGGTCCAGTTGATGACCAAGTTGCAGGCTGATGATGGTGAAGAGGGTGAGGCCCAACCCATGACCCAGGAGATGCTGGAGCAACTGCTTCAGGAGAGCCCGGAGATGGAGTTGGACGCCGAGCAGGGCGATGTGGACAGTGACATGGCCCAGTTTGCCCAGAACATCATGAAGGAAGCCGGTACCCCGCCGCCCAACTCCCAGCCGGGAGAGGGCTACGGACCGTTGCTGAATGACGACGAGTCTGGTGGAGAACTGGAAGCCAGAGAGCCCGAGACCTACGTCTACGACGAATGGGACTTTAGGGCCAATGACTACAAACCTCGCTGGTGCATCGTAAAAGAGAAAACCGTGGAGGAGGGCGACGCCGCCTTCTACCAGGAATCGCTGAAGACTTATTCTTCGCTGGCGAACCATATTCGCCGTCAGTTTGAGCTGATCATGCCGGAGACCATGCGTAAGACCTATCGCCTGGTTGATGGTGAGGACATCGATTTGAACGCGGCGATCGAAGCTTGGGCCGACCTGAAAATGGGAGTCCCACCCGACGATAAGATTTACTGGCACCGCAACCGCAATGAGCGGCAAGTTGCAGTGGTCTTCCTACTGGACATGAGCGCTTCCACGGCTGAGGCCATCGATGAGGGCCGCCAGACGGTGGATGACCGTGACGCACCGGACGATCCGGTGGAGTACATGGTCTGGCTGCGCCGTCGCCGTGAAGGGCTGGTGCGCCGCAACTACAAGCGGATTATTGACCTGGAGAAAGAAGGCACTACGCTGCTGATTAACGCTCTAGAGTCCATCGGTGACACCTATGGTATTTACGGCTTCTCTGGCTATGGCCGAGAGAACGTGGAGTTCTATGTCATCAAGGACATTGAAGAGAATTTCAGCGATAAGGTGAAGCGCCGGATCGACAAGATTACTCCGCTGCATGCGACTCGCATGGGCGCTGCCATACGGCACGCCGCAACCAAGTTGGAGAAACAGCAAGCCAAGACCAAGATTATGTTCCTGATCAGCGACGGTCGACCTCAAGACCGGGGTTATAGCCGTGAGGGCGTGGAGAAGGAATACGCGGTCCATGACACGCATATGGCGCTGGTGGAAGCAAGACGGAAGGATATCATCCCATTCTGTCTCACAGTGGACAAGGCAGGGCATGATTACCTCAAGAGCATGTGCGGCGATATGGGCTACGAGGTTCTAGCGGACATCTGGTCTCTGCCTGAGCGCCTGCCGATGCTATACCGGCAACTCACGGCCAACAACCGGGCGTAAAGACTCAAACAACCCAATAGAAATAGAATAGGGCCGCTCTTTACAGCGGCCCTATTCTATTGCGTTATTTGGCTGGTGCTGGAACTAAATACCGCCGCTGCTTCATATGGTATTGCCTGACCCGTAGAGAATCACGGGCCTAGCTGATCTCCTCAATCAACCGGCGTAGTTCAATCAGCGCTTGGTTGGGGACCCGGCGCTTGATGGTCACCTGACGGGGAGGTAGGCGCATCTCCATCTCGCGGGTTTTTTCGCCGTTGGTCACAGCAATATAGGCCAAGCCCAGTGGTTTACCCTCGAATTCGCCGGGACCGGGCACTCCGGTAACAGCCAAACCCAAGTCGGCGTCAAGGTTGCGGCGTACTGTTTCCGCCATGACGTTGGCTGTTTGCTGGCTCACTACGCCGTGCTGTTTTAGGTCAGCGGTGGGAACGCCACTGGCGCTGAGGGCCTTCCCGTCAAAGGCGACAATGCCGCCTTTGAGGTAGCTGCTGCTGTTGGAGACGTTGGTGATTGCGTTGGTCAGCGAGCCACCGGTGCACATCTCCATGACTGCCAGAGTTAAACCCTTTTCTGTGAGGGATTTGCCGGCCGATTGCTCCGGAGTTTCGTCATCGTAACCCCAGACATATTCCCCCAAACGCTCATGGATGGCCTGCTCAACGGGCGCGATCATGGCTTGGGCAGACTGGCTATCCTTGGCCCGGGCAATCACCCTGAGATGGATGCCGTCGGCCTTGGAATATATGCCCAAATAAGGGTTTTCGATGCCAAAGAATTCAGAGATGACCTCATCAACGGCGCCTTCAGACATACCCATGGTCTTGATGTTGCGAGTGATGGTGACTTCGTCTTCGATTAGTTTGGCCAGCTCGGGTTCGACCTGTTCTTCCCACATTGAATGGTTCTCACCAGGAGGGCCGGGCATACAGATAATGATCTTGCCGTCCCGTTCTGCCCACCAACCCGGCGCGGTGCCGTTGTTGTTGACTACCCACTTGGCAGATGGAATCAGGTTGGCCTGTTTGAGGTTGTGCTGGGGCATGGGAGTGCCGCGGGCGGCGAAGTAGCGTTCCAGTTTGTCCACTACTTCTTGTTGAATAACGGAGGTCTCGTCAAAGGCCGCAGCAATCGCTTCCCTGGTCAGGTCATCCTGAGTCGGGCCAAGCCCTCCGGTGGTAAAGATGATGTCCGAGCGTTTCATGCCATTTTTAAAGGCTTCGGTCAGGCGAGGGAGGTCATCACCAATGATGGAGACCCATTGGAGTTCTATACCCAGGGCCGGCAATCGACTGGCGATCCAAGAAGAGTTGGTGTCGGTCAACTCTCCCATCAATAGTTCGGTGCCAATGCCCATGATCTCTGCTTTCAATAGTTCTCCGTGGGTTGGTCTCCGGGCTGGGCTCGACCTTGACGACCGAGCGAGTGGGCTCGCTTACTCCGCCAGTACGGGGTCGGTGGCGAGGGCAAGAATCAGGTCGATGCGGGAATTCAGTATTCCGTAGAGGTTGGGGTCTTCACTGAGGAGGCTGCCCTGTTCCACCATGACATACCGGTGCTCGCCATCAGGCGTGAGGTTTCCGATACGGAACTCAATGGTGTGCGCTCCGCCCTGCCGAACAATCACGGCTACGGTCATGTCTGGTTCTGTCAGCCCGTATTTGGCTGGGTCGTCGATGTTGTGCGCCAGAATCTGATCCAGCCGGGGACTGCTCATCATCAATAATGCGTCTGCCCATGCTTCGGCATCCAATAATTGGGGCGCATCGCCGTCTAGGAACCACCTTCCGGTGCCGTCTTCCATTGCGTACCGGGTCTGTTCATCACCGTGGAAGAACTGGACTATCAAGGCCTCTCGAGGGTCGATACTATAGAGGCGGCCATACGGGGGATCTATGGCCAGGCGGTTTACTACTTCTGCCCATTCAATGGGAACAGTGAACAGCGTATCGTCGCCGACCAAACGTGCGTATTGGTTCTGATTATCCGGAGTAGCTATGCCCAGGTGGAATGACACCTTGTTGCCGTACCGGTCGTGCACTGTGATGGCGGTTTCTGGCGGTTCAAGGCCAAATCCTGCGGGGTCATCAATGGTGTCCGAGAGAGGGCGCGTCACCCTAGGCCCACTGAGCAGCAGTGGTGTGCCGCCCCATCTTTGTTGGAACACGGGTATGTCCGCTTTGTCTTCAAGTCCAGCGGCGATGTACCAATCCAGGCTGGCAGGGCTCCGGTAATAGGTTATTGGATTGCCCTTGTGAACCAATTCCAAACCGATGATGTCACCCTCGTCTATTCGATACAACCAGGGGCTGGTTTGTTGGGGTTTAGTGGAATCGGTAAATCTTAGAATCAAGAAGGTTCCGCCGAAGATTACCAGAATAACCACTAGTAGGATTGAGAGTCTTAGATTCATTGGTTGGACCTGTTATGAGTGATATGAAACAATTGAGACTGGTTAGCCGATCCCGCAGAACTGGCCTACCATTACAAGATTTATAACTTGGGCTTACCGGCGCACCCACCAGACCAGAGCGGCCATCATGCCCATGAGTCCAGGTAGGAATAACCAAGAGGCCCAGTTGACGAATTTCAGCTCGTTTTTGTCCAGGTTGAATTCTCGGAAGGAAGTAACTTTGGGTCGTATGGACACCAGCGAGAAGTCACCAACCAAGAAGTTGGCCGAGTTCAAGAATAGGTCACTGCCACCGCCCTGATTATAGGAGCTGTTGGACAGGAAGTCTGAGTCTCCCAAGACCACAATGTCAGATATCTCCGACGGGTCTGGTTCAGATGTTGGCGGCTGGGTACCTATTTGCCCAACGGACCGCACCAAGACTGCCGGCACGAAGGGGCCGACTGGATCTGATTCAGCGCCTGCGTTGGTGATGGGGTCTGTCCGGTCAGGTTCAGAGATCAGGAAGCTGTTGGCAGACGTTGCTGCCAGTGGCAACCCGCTACGTAGGTCGTCTTGCAGCAAGGAGACGGCAGTTGCGCCCGGCATGGACACGGGCTGCAATCGCTCGCCTTTGGGCAGCGTGATATCCAATGGCGCGTCCGGGTTGAAGTTCTCTAAGCTCAGGGTCTGGGGCAGACCGGGAACTGAACTGCCTACGTCACGGATATAACCGGACGAGATTAGGATGCCCCAATCAGCAAAGAAGTTCTTAAATGATGCGGGTGAATCGGGCTCGGCCAAGAAGATCATTCTGCCGTGCTCCCGGCGGGGTGTACCGTCCGGTGCTATGCCTTCCAGGTATTGGTCCAAAGCCGCCTCGTGGGCGGGTGGCAGGCTGGAAGTTGGGCCGGCGATCACCACTAGAGCGGCGTCCAGCGGCACTTCCACTTTAGTTTCGCTGGGTCTCCAGAGCAACTTTTGGACCCGGTAGTTATCCTTTTCCAGACCAGTGCGTACGTTCAGGTAGCCATCGGAGGTTACGCCGTCAATATCGCGTTCACCGTGGCCAGCCAAGAAGTAGATTGGCTTTTTTTCGCTCCCGGTGGCCACCAGCGTGCTGGTCACCAGGTCTTGTTCTAATTGAGTATAGGTGGCGTCGGTGGGCCGCAGCACGTCAAATACCTCATTTTCCATGCCTTCCACTACCACAATTTCGGTTACGAAACTTATGGGCCTGGCGCCGAAGTACTTGCTTACAATCTCTGGTTTCAGGTCTGGGTCAACCACGCGGTAGGTGAACTTGCTACTACGTGAGTCGAACTCTTCCAGGGTGTTGAGCACCTTGTTTCGGCGTATGGCCAGTTCTGGGGATTCGGTATCATCTTCATCTTTGTAAAAGGCGGTGGCGCGCACGTTTTCAGACAGGTTGCTCAAAACATCTTTGGTGCGGTTACCCAGGCTGAATTGGTTGGTAGCGGTCACGTCCAAACGTTGGCTGTTTTCAAACGACAATACGTTGGTCACAATGATTATTCCGGTGAATGCGCTCACCAATATGATGGTGTTGACGCCGTAACGTCCCGTGCGACTCACGAAGGCGGTCAAGACGTTGCTGAATAGCACCGCTCCGACGCCCAGCAGTAACGCTGCTCCAATGATGATGTCTATGACACCGTATAGGCGCATGGAACTGACGAATGCGACCACGGCGATGCCGGTGACCAACCCCAATATTCCGGCAAGGACCAAGGGGCCACTGAAGGCTACGACCAAGTCCAGAGCCGGTTCGAAGATCTTTATTAGCGGCTGGGAGAGTTCTTCATCAGAGGACTCAACCCTGGCTCTGGCGGTACCGGATCGGGTGGTATCACCTGCCGGGGTCGGACGCTCCGACCGTCGGCGTCGACGCCAGTCTCTGGGCTGTTGGTTCGCTTGGTTCCCCTGGTTCTGATTTGCCTCTTCTTGTCCCTCGTCTCGGCTAGATGGCGTGGTCATTTAGCGCCACCTGCGGGATTCTAGAGTGCGTATCGACAAAAACAGGAAGAATGCGATAACGCTCAGGAAGTAGACGATGTTTGTGGTGTCTATGACACCCCGCGCAAAGTCGTCGTAGTGGCTGCGTAGCCCCATTTCTCCGATGATCTCCCCGGCTAGGCCGCTAACTGAGCCAAAGGCGCGGTCGGCAAAGAACAGGGCTAGCAGTATCCCCATGGCTACCACGGCGGACACTATTTGGTTGTTGGTCATGGTGGAGGTCAGCAGCCCAATTGCCAGAGCTGCTGAGCCGTAGAGAATCAGTCCGAAATAACCGGCGTAGACGGGGCCGGGATCGGGGCTTGCATAGACGAACAATAAGATGGCGTAGAAGAATGATAACGCCACCAGCACTAGGAAGAAAACCAAGCTGGCTACGTATTTGCCAATGATGATCTCCCAGTCTCGCACCGGTGAGGTCAATAGAAGCTCAATGGTGCCAAGTTTGCTCTCTTCTGCCAACAGCCGCATGGTGAGGGCTGGAGCTAGCAGTACAAACACGATGATTGCGCCGTCAAAGAATGGGGTTAATGTTGCTTCCGGAAAGGGATCACCTAAGTCCTGAGTAAAAAAGAACCCGGTTAATGCCAGAAATATCAGGCCGACGATATAAGCGGTTGGGCTGCTGAAATAAATCTGAATCTCTTTCCAGGCTACCGCCTGGGCTGTTCGCATCCCTACAACTCCTCATGGGTGGTAAGACGAAGGAAAATCTCTTCCAAGCTCATTCCCACCATCTGCAGTCCGCGCAGGCTCCAACCGTTGCTAATAACTGCTTGGGAAATGGCGTCCCTCAGGTCTTGGCCGGACTCGGCTTGGATGGTGTACGTGTGGCGGTCGTCTCTATTTGCGTGGACCACATCGGTGACGCCCCGGATGGCTTTTAAGACTGGGATCACTTCTGCGACCGGCCCGCCAATTTCCACCTCTAGACGTTCGACACCTTGGAGCCCTTCCGCCAGGTTTTTGGGCGTATCTTCGGCCACGATACGGCCTTCATTTATTATCAAAACTCGGTCACAAATCATACTAACTTCAGGGAGGATATGGCTGCTTAAGACCACGGTCTGGTCTTTGCCAAGCTCCTGAATCAATCGCCTGGTCTCCACCACTTGAATCGGGTCAATGCCGATTGTGGGCTCGTCAAGGACCAACACCTGGGGCTCGTGGAGAATTGCCTGGGCGATACCGACACGCTGTCTAAACCCCTTGGATAGCTTTCCTATCTGGGTCTTTTGATAGTCTCCCAGTCGGCACACGTCTGTTACATCGCCCAAGCGGGATTTAATCGCCTTTGGGGACATGCCTCTAAGGGTGCCCATATACTTGAGGTAACTATTTACTGACATATCCGTGTACAGCGGGACAGTCTCCGGGAGGTAGCCCACACGGCGGCGGGATTCCAGAGATTGTTCCACCACATCGAAGCCATCTAGGGTTACTGTCCCTCTTGTGGGAGGTACGAAACCAGTAATAATGCGCATGGTGGTGGTCTTACCGGCGCCGTTGGGGCCTAAAAACCCTAGAATTTCACCTTTGCGCACGCCAAAATTGACGTCCTGAATGGCAGGGTAAGGTCCGTAGTAGTGAGTTAGGCCCTCGGCCTGAATCATATCGGGCTGCAAATTATTTCACCAAACTAAATCACCGGATAATTTCACGGGACTGTCTCCTGGGCTGTTTTACCGGACAGTTTTGCTGGTGGCTTCAGTCACGAATCGCTTAAAAGGCTCGCCTGAGTGAGCCTAGTCAGTCTGATTGTGCTTGACCACAAGTGATGATATTCTATACAACTGAATTTGCCAAGGAGCGTGAATTCGTTTTTTGGGCTATCTACAGAGTAATTACGCGAGGATTGGATGCACCTGGTTATCGACGGCTACGGCGGAAATATCGACAAGATGTGGGACGAAGAGCTCGTTCGAAATTTCTTGTACAGCTATCCTGACGCCTTGGATATGACGCGTATCACTGAGCCTAAAGTGCTGAAATACGAGGCCCCCAAGAGTGAAGATTCCGGAGTTTCCGGGTTCGTTATAATCGCTGAGAGCCATATCAGTATCCATACCTTTCCCCGCAAGGATTACATCAATATAGACATATTCTCCTGTCAGCCGTTCAACCACGAACGCGCTTTGGAAGATGTACGAGAGATGTTTGGCCTGACCGAGGTCAAGACCTGGCTCTTGGACCGCGGCCTGGAATGGTTGGACGAGCGCCACGGTATGGCCGAGGCGAAAGACCAGCGCGCGGTGCTGGAAGCCGGCGGATCAGGTCAGCATCTTGCCTAAAGACGGCCCAGACGCCTCTTACCCTTTGATTCCCCACAACTTCCTCGCCCTTCCCCATGATCAATCCGCCCTTGAATCGTCCCGGGTGGCCATCATTCCGGTGCCCTATGACAGCACCACCTCTTTTAGGAGCGGATCCAGAGACGGCCCTGAGGCTATGATTACTGCATCCTATGGTTTAGAAGATTACGACTTTGAGCTTGAACTGGATGTCTCAGAGATTGGTATTCACACCACTGGTGCCATAGAGCCACACATGGCCGGTCCCGGCCCCATGACGGAAAGAATCAAGAGTGTGGTGGGCGATTACCTGACCATGGGAAAGACCATTGGCCTGTTGGGTGGCGAACACTCCATCACTATTGGTTCGGTGCAGGCCCATGTAGAGACCTACCCAGACCTTTCTGTCCTTTATTTGGATGCCCACGCCGATCTACGTAACGAGTACATGGGCACGCCCTATGGTCACGCCTCTGCCGCCCGCAGGGCCTATGAGTGTTGTCCGATAGCTCTGGCCGGCATACGCAGCATGTGCCAGGAAGAGCATGACTTCATCCGGGAAAACAATATTCCGGTGTGGTACTGGGATCCCAATTCTCTTAACAGTTCATGGGAGAGCATTCTGGATATCTTGAGCGGCTCGGTCTTGGACCCGGCTTTGATGCCAGCTGTCGGCACTCCGGAACCAGGCGGCCTAGCCTGGCATCAACTGGTGTCGCTGTTGGGCAAAGTAGCGGAGTCCCGCAGAATCGTGGGCTTTGATGTCTGCGAATTAGCCCCGGCAGATGGCCCACCCGCGTGCTCCTACACCGCCGCCAAGCTGGTCTACAAACTGGTGGCCTACGCCTGTGGCAACAAAAACCAGCCTTCTTAAACCCTTACTTACTCTCAGCTAGCCCCCGCCGGTCCTTCGAGTTGGTCGTTTCATGTGCAATGCCCATTCCCTAGCGGTAAGTTATTGTGAGATGCTGATTTGATCGTGACTATCAGATTGCATACTACTGTTCTCCTCTTCAGGGCCGGGGATTAATGGGTTCATCGCTACGGCTGGGCAAGATCTTTGGTATCCCCGTTGAGGTCAACATCAGCTGGATCCTGGTGTTCTTGCTGCTCACCTACCTGCTGGCAGGTGAATTTGAAGATGCCCGGCTACGCTGGCCAACAGTCCAACGGTGGTCGGTGGCAATGGTCACCGTGGTCCTGTTCTTCTTGTCAGTCCTGGTCCATGAGTTGAGCCATAGCGTGATGGCCCTGAGCAAGGGAATACCGGTTCGCGGTATCACTCTGTTTATATTCGGCGGCGTTTCCCGCTTGGACAAAGAACCTGATCGTCCCCTTATCGAGTTCATGGTCGCCGTGGTTGGCCCGTTGATCAGCATTGTGTTGGCGGTGGTGTTGGGCGGGATTTGGTTTCTGTTGGGCCGGGACGATTCCCCCGTAGAGGTGGTCTTGGTGCTACTGACGTGGACCAATCTGGGTTTGGGAGTGTTCAACTTGGTGCCTGGTTACCCTCTGGATGGCGGTCGTCTGCTGCGAGCGGGTATCTGGGGGCTGACGGGTAACCATCGCAAGGGCACGCGGATCGCCTCCGGAATGGGCTTGCTGGTTGGCGGGGCTATGCTGCTGGGCGGAATCAGCCTGGCGGTGTTTCTGGAACCGGTCGACGGTGTATGGTTGGCGATTGTTGGCGCCTTCTTGTTTTCTATGGCAAAGAGTAGTTTCCCCAGGTAGGATTTGCCAACCAACTGGATAGCCAGATTTTCTCATGCTGGGCAGGCGGGCTGAGGTTGTTGGACTCAACCTGAGCAAGCCTAGCTATGCTAAAATGACTCTACGAGCGAAATGCGGCCATGTTGGCTGATTTAATATACGAATTTAGATACGGATAATAATGACGGTTGAAGGCACAGTTTACCTAGACCATGCTGGCACCACGGCCCTGGACCCCAAGGTTCTTGAGGCCATGGTTCCCTATTTCACTCAATATTTTGGCAATCCCTCCAGTGTCCACTCGGTGGGCCAAGAAGCCCGTTATGCCCTGGACGAGTCCCGAGAACGCGTGGCCCAGGTCCTCCATTGCCGAGCCAGGGAAGTGGTTTTCACCGGCGGAGGAACTGAGTCTGACAACGCCGCGATTCATGGCGTAGCCACTGCGCTCCGGGAGACCGGTAATCACATCATCACTTCCAGCGTGGAACACCATGCAGTGCTGCACGCCTGCCAGTATCTGGAATCTCAGGGTTTTGAAATCACCTATGTCCCCGTTGATGCTGACGGTATGGTGCAACCAGAATCGGTGTATAACGCCATCAATGAACGCACAACCCTGGTTTCCATAATGTATGGGAATAATGAAATTGGGACCATCAACCCCATTTCGGAGATAGCCAAATCCGTTAAGAAACGGGCGGCAGAGTTATCCCGGACCATTGTGTTCCACACAGACGCCGTACAGGCCGCTGGTTATCTGTCATTGGATGTGGCCGAGTTGGGGGTAGACCTGCTTAGCCTATCTGGGCATAAGTTTCACGGCCCCAAGGGCACGGGCGTTCTATACATAAAACGAGGCATACCTTATCTGCCACTCATCCATGGTGGGGGACAGGAACGGGAACGTCGCTCCGGCACAGAAAATATACCTGGCATAATTGGCTTTTCCCTGGCCCTGGAAGCAGCCAACGCCGTTAGAGAAAAGACCGGCGCCCATTGCGCCGGTCTGAGAGACTTGATTGTTGAATCAGTTCTGGAACGGATACCGGGAAGCAAATTGAACGGTCATCCAACCCAGAGGTTACCCAACAATGCCAATTTCTCCTTCACAGGGATTGAAGGGGAGCCCATATTGTTGGGCCTGGATATGGCAGGGATCGCTGCATCAAGTGGCAGCGCCTGCAGCTCGGGTTCACTGGAGCCGTCCCATGTGTTGCTGGCATTGGGACAATCAGCAGAGACCGCTCGTGGTAGTCTGCGGCTGACCCTGGGCCGCGATAATACCGAAGAAGAAGTGGAATATCTTATGGGAGTATTGGTGGAGCTGGTTCAACGCTTGCGCCAATTACCCAGTCTCACCACTGCCGGCCCATAGATCGATTTCGCCGATAGTTACGTACTCAAAGCAAACAAAACCATTTTGGCGCCCGGGGTAATTTCCTCGACTGCCTGGAGATTCGGCTTGATTTCAAAGCGCTCGCTTTTCCTACTTTCCTTATTCTTAATGCCCTTGTTGATTGCGGCCTGCAGTGACGCATCTTCATCTTTGGGCCAGTACCATGAAGGCCGGATTCTCCTGTTGAACGTGTTGGAGATGAACACGACCGACGAACTCCGATACTCGACAGTTGATCCCACGGATACCGTTCGTAAGTGGCGGATTAAGCCCGCTCAAGAAGGCAATGAACTGCTGTTGATGCGGATCAAAGTGGAGAATCACGTTGCGGTGAACGTGGTATTCGTGGCCGATGCGCAGGCAGCGGTAATCGGCGATTTTTTCCAGAACAACTACCGCCCCATGAGCGTGACCGATACTGTGTTCTTGGACGCTAGAGGGCAAAGCGGTGCAACGGTGACCCTGGAGAGCGGCGAATGCATCGACCACGCCCGGACGATTGTGAACGTGGATTCCACCGTGCAATGGGCCAACGATGGCGACACTGAGTCGTCGATTCAGTTTGGCCCCGGAGTCGTCCCCGGGTTTGCCGTAGAGCCGGTATCACTGGCGCCTGGCGCGTCGATCTCACACCGATTTGACCAAGCAGGTACCTTCAACTACCAGTGCAGCGGTGCAGATGGCACCGCTCAACAAGCCAATATTTTAGTTGAACCAGCGAACTCGATCCGGGAAACAAAAGAGAGTAATATCCTCTTCCTAGAAGGCACGTTTGAACTGAAGATGGATACTGCCGTTGATGGTTGGATGGTATTTGAGGTTCCTATAGACACCAAAATTCGGGACCTCCGCTGGCGAGCGGGAGATAGCATAACGGTTCGGTTCTAGAACCCAGGCATCGTCCATTCGGTCTTCATTTCAGTTTGGCAAATCGTTTTTTCGGCATATCGTTCCTAATTATCACGCTATAACCTGTTGCCCTCCGCCAACCGGCTCCGCCATCCGACAGTTTAGAATCTAGGCTATATTCGACATTGGCAGAGCGTTTATGCGCTGGTTCTTGGACATGCTGGTCTTTGGCGGAGACAGGCGGACAACTGAGGCGGCTTCACCACCGGTATGGCGGCGGCTGTTCCACGTGGTTGCCGGCTCTTCAATCCCCATCGCCGCAATCGTCTTATCCGAAACCACCATGATTTGGGCCCTTGCTTTGCTGGCGGCCGGCGGACTCACGTTAGACCTGGTGCGCTTTAGGGTCGGCTGGCTAAACGCGTTGTTCCTCCGCTGGATGGCCCCTCTGCTGAAACAAGACGAGGCGGCCCATATCACCGGCGCCACTTACATGATTATTGCCGCACTAGTGGTGTTTGTGCTCTACGGCAAGGAAGTTGGCATACCTGTGATGTTCTTCTTGTCTCTGGGTGACCCGGCAGCGGCGCTGGTTGGTCGGCGTATGCCCGGCCCAAGAATCAGGAACAAATCTCCCCTGGGAACAGCGGCTTTCATTGTGGTGGGCGCAAGTGCGGCAGCGATTCTGGTGGCGGCCAACGGCGTAGACCATTATTGGGCACTCTGGATGGGGGCTGCGGTGGCTGGAGTAGTGGAACTGGCATCATTCCCGCCGGACGACAATCTGACTGTGCCGCTGCTGGCAGGCACCGCCATGTATTTTCTGGGGACCTAGGTCTTAAACGGGTTGCTAAGCAGCCCCGTCAAATTCAGCAACCTCAGCCTGTTCCCGCTGGAACTTGACGTAGGCATTCTTGGTCAGAAGCGGTCGGTGGTTGGACTTCACTTCTTTAGCCTGCTTGGCACCGTCGGCCAGTAGATCGATAACCACCATGGCCATGATCTTAGCCGGGTTAATAACCGCTGATTCGTAGTCGGTAATCACGTATTCACTGCTGTGCCCTGGTCCAACTGCGCCGTCGGTATAAGGGTGACAGGACGGCATGATGTGGCTAAGGTCACCCATGTCTGTTGATCCACCCCGGTTGCGGCGGGCTGGCATCACCAGCGTGGCTGATTCGCCCACCAGATCAACGGCGATGCGCCGGAATATGTCCTGTAGTTTGGTGTCATGGCGCATGGGCAGGTAGCCCGGAATGGTGGTGATGTTCACTTTGGCGCCAACGGCCAAGGCCCCGGCACGGAAACAGCGGTCAACGGCGATGGAGTTTTCCACCACCGCGTTGGGCGTGGCCGACCGCACCCGCCACTCCAGCCTGACGTCGGAGGGCACCGCACTAACAGCAGCGCCGCCCCTGGTCATTATGCCGTGGATACGGACTGTGTCGTCGGCCTTGTGGGTCTCCCTGAGGGAGTTGATGGCCTGGATGGCAAACGAGGCAGCGTTCAAGGCGTTGACGCCTCGGTGGGGTAGGCTACCGGCGTGTGCGCCGACACCGGTGTACCGCACGAATTTCACAACGTGTCCGTTGCTGGTGCCGCCCATGGCGAACTTCCGCTCGCCCATGTCGCTGGCGGTGTGGCACATCATGGCAATGTCTATGTCGTCGAACTCACCCAGTCGAATCAGTTCCTGCTTGCCGCCGAGGAATTCCACCTTGCCCTGGTCTCGCATCTCCAGCCGTTGCTCAACCTCAATGAATTCTTCGGCAGGGACGGCAAAGGGTACGATTTGACCAGAGAGTTGGGAAATGACTTCTGGAGTTAGTAGACCCATTGTTGCGCCCAGCATCATGCCAATCTGACAGTGGTGCCCACAGGCGTGGGCAGCCCCAGTGACGGGGTCGGCGTGGGGGTGTTCGGTTACAACCAAAGAATCCAGCTCGCCTATGACCGCCACAGTTGGGCCGGAACCGGCACCGCCTGGGATTCTGCCCTTTAGACCGGTGACGGCCAGACCGCCCTGGTGTTGGATACCCAATTCTTGAAACTTCTGAGCCACTAGCTGAGCGGTCTTGAACTCCCGAAAACCGGCCTCAGGGTTGGCCAGAACCTGCTTGGCCAAGTCAATAATCTCTTTCTTGCGCTTGTCGATGGTCTCGCAGGCGCGCTTCTTGAGTTCTTCGATTGAAAGATTTGGTGTAGTCATCTGTTATGCGCCCTTGAATGTCTCTTCCGAGGCTAGGTTCCGCATGAATTTCAGGTATTCCGGGACTGTCATGTCCGGGCGTTGACCACCGACGATGCTGTTACCTTGGGAGGCGTTGTCACCCAACATGTCAATTACCATGTAGGCTAGAGCCTTGGCTCCCTTGATCACGGCGAGGGAGTAGTCCTCGATCACGTAGGTTGCGCCGTGGCCCAGACCAACCGCGCCGCCAATGTAGGGGTGAATCACCGGCATCAGATGACTTATGTCTCCCATGTCGGTGGAGCCACCGCGGTGGTTTACATAACTAACATTGTCCTCGCCCACCAAGTCAACAGCGTTGGCCCTAAATATCTCAGCCATGCCCTTGTGCTGTTGCAGGGGCATGTACCCAGGGATGGTCTGAATCTTGACGTCAGCTCCCACCGCCATGGCTCCGGCTCTAAGCGCCCGGTCCACCTTGGCGTTGGCGTCCATCAGGGCTTCCAAAGATCGACCCCGAACAAACGTCTCCATGCGCACATCGGCTGGCACGGCGCTCACGGCTTCGCCGCCCTTGGTGATGATCGGATGAACGCGAATACTGTCCTCGTCGCGGAAGGTCTCACGGTTGAAGTTGATGGCGGTCATGGCCATCATGGCGGCGTTCAGAGCGTTGATGCCCAGATGGGGAGCTCCGCCGGCATGGGCGGCGCGGCCAATGAATTGGATGCGCTTGGCCACTGAACCGTTGTTGGTGTTGCTGATGCAAATCTGCTGCTCGGCAGGGTTGCTGGTGGTGTGGAGCATCATGGCCAGGTGAACGTCGTCGAACTCACCAAGTCGGACCATCTCCGGTTTGCCGCCCAGAAACTCAATCTTGCCAGCCTGGCGTAAACCGTCTCGGAATTCAATCTCGATATATTCTTCAGCGGGCACGGCCATGAAAGCGATGCGACCCGCAAGATTTTGAACGATGTCATTGTTGGTGAGCGCCATGGCTGCACCAATCATCATTGCAATCTGGCAATGGTGGCCGCAAGCGTGGGCGGCGTTGGTGACTGGGTCGGAGTGGGGGTGTTCTCCCACAATAAGCGAGTCAAGCTCTCCCAGCACGGCCATGGTTGGTCCGGGGGCACTTCCGGAGGCATCGGCGCGCACTCCAGTGATTGCCAGTCCGCTTCTTGGTTGCATTCCCAGAGCGGCGAACTGCTCAGCCACCAGCTTGGCGGTCTTGAGTTCCCGGAATCCAGGCTCAGGATTCTTAAGAATCGTCTTGGCGATGGTCACGAGATCATCAGCGTTGGCGTCGATAATCTCGGCTGCTTTACGTTTCAGGTCCTCTTTCGAGGGCATCAAGCATTCTCCAAATAAGCCGCATTTTAGTCGGGCGATTTTACAGACTCAGAGGCGGCGATTGTGCCGTTTGAGATTGTAACAAAGGCAGCCTGGGAAAGGTATACCGGAGTGTATAATGACCGGGCCGTGCCTGAACTCTGTTTCAGGCATAATTCGAAGTTAAATAATCGTTTTGGATCGTCCTTTAATCACACCACTATGAAGATAATAATTGCCCCTCAAGGATTCAAAGGTGGCATCTCTGGTCTTGAGGCTGCCCAAGCTATAGCCAGGGGTGTTCTGGCGGCAGTGCCCGATGCTGAAACAGTTTTGCTTCCCGTGGCCGATGGTGGTGACGGTACGCTGCACGCGCTGGTGGACGCCACTTGCGGAGAGATTTTCACCAGCACGGTGACTGGGCCCATCAACCAACAAGTGGAAGCGCAGTGGGGCGTCATGGGCGATGGCCGAACTGCTGTTATAGAGATGGCCAGGGCTTCGGGACTGGCCATGGTACCTTCAAAACGGCGCAACCCCAAGACCACTACAACGCTGGGCACCGGGCAGATTTTGAAAGAAGCCATTGAGCGTGGTTTCAACCGGATAATCGTTGGCCTGGGTGGTAGCGCCACCAATGACGGAGGGGCCGGAATGGCCACTGCCCTCGGCGCAAAGTTCGTGGACTCCGCCGGCAATGCCCTCCCGCCGGGCGGCGCAGCTCTGGCGCGTTTGGACGGCATCGACACTTCCGGATTACTGGCCGGCATCTCCGGTGTGGAGATTGTCGGCGCCACTGATGTGACAAACCCATTGTGTGGGCCGACCGGAGCTTCTGAGATATTTGGTCCTCAAAAAGGCGCTTCCAAAGAGGTGGTGGCCGAGCTGGATGCCGCACTGGGTAATTTCGCTGAAGTGGTTAAGAGAGACCTGGGAATAGACGTTCTGGATGTCCAGGGAGCCGGTGCGGCCGGTGGACTTGGCGCTGGCTTGATCGCCTTCGCCGGTGGCAAACTGCAATCGGGCATCGACATGGTCTGCCAGGTGTTGGACTTTGACCGTCATCTAGAAGGGGCTGATTTGGTGTTCACAGGCGAGGGCCGAGCTGATAAGTCGACGGTGTTCGACAAGGCCCCGGTGGGCGTTGCCAGACATGCTATGGCCCACGGCGTTCCTTCCATTCTTTTGGCCGGTAGCCTGGGGNNNTGATCTAACTCAGTAGTGTCAAGGCCCAGAAAATGGCCGTACACCGTATCGTTGTCGTAACCAAGGGGAGTGGACCCCCTCCAAATCTTCCCCGGTGTCTCGGAGAATTTGGGGATGATGCCGATTCCCTTAATCTTCCGGCCCAGCGTGATGTCTTCCCATTCAGTGTGGATTTCCCTGGCTTTGTAGTGGGGGTTTTCCGCAATGTCTTTGGGCGTCATCACGGCGCTACAGCCAACCTGGGCCACATTCATGATCTTCACAACTTCTTGCACCGTGCGTTCTTCCACCCAACCGCGCAGAATGGAGTCGAATTCTATTCCGGGAATAGAATCTAGATTAAGTCGAGCTTCATCCCAATGGCCGTCAGACGTGTCGAGACCAAGTACTCCGCAGACACGGTCGAAGACCGAGCCTAGAGCGGCAATCACCAGCCATCCGTCTTGGGCATGGTAGCTGCCAAAGGGTTGGCTTCTCCCACTCTTATTGCCACGGCGCTCGGGGTTTACCCCTGATGAGAAGTACTCAACCATGGTGCCGGATAAGACCTTGTGGACGGCCTCGTACTGCGCCAAGTCAATGACCTGACCCTTGCCAGTGCGCAGTGCATAGATGTAGGCGGCTAGCGTTGACCAAAGGCACATCTGAGACGTGGTGTAATCGGCGGCGAGGGGTCTGGCGGTCATGGGAGGTTCTGGGTCAGGCGATCCTGTGATGCCCATGGTGCCGCCAAATGCTTGGCCGATGGGATCATAAGAGGCGCGGTTTAGGTAATCGGGGTGGCCGGTCTGTCCATAGCCAGAGACGTGGGTGATAACCAGGGCCGGGTTAACGGCATGGATTGTAGCGTCGTCTAGACCCCAGTTCGAGTAGGTTCCGGCCTTGGAGCTCTCCATCCAGATATCCGCGCCGGCCACCAGGCGCAGGAATATTTCCTTGCCTTCGGGGGTCGCAAAATCGAGCGTCGTGTAGAAGGTGTTTCGCCGATCCTGGGCCCACAGGTGGTTGATCGTCGGACCTTCGCCGTCGATGCCATTAGCCAGGCTGCGGGTGACGTCACCGACTTTTGGGCGCTCAATCTGAATGACCTCCGCCCCCATCTCTGCAGCCAGCGCGGCAGCAAAGGGCTCGGCGACTATGGTGCCGGTGGAAATGATACGAACGCCCTGGAGCGGACCGAATTGTTCCGGAAGAAGAGACTCGGCTCTGGGTGCCATTCTATAAATTCCTCTTGGCCCACTGGATTGGTCTCATAATTGGTCTAAGAAAAATTATCGGTGACCAGGGAGACGGGTTCTAGACTATCCGCTGTTTGGCGAAGTCCACCACCTGAGTGGAAAGCTCAATCGACCGTTCTGAGTCAATCTCGTCAAAGGCCTCCGAGCTGGTGCCACTGGGCAGGAACTCCGGATACCGGGTGATGTAATGGTATTTGTCCAACTGCCGGGCTTCCGCCTTCACAGTGTCAAACATCATGTCAAACAACTTGGCGTCTTCACAGAGATCCAAAAGTGAGTGGCCCCAAACGTCTTCAACCCGCTTGTGGTACAGATAGGCTTTGATGGCCTTTTCTGCTGCCTGTTGCCCCATGAAGCAGGCCATGTTGTGTCGACCACCCTCTTTAAGAAAGCGGGCATCGTCCAAATCTTGCTCTGCTTGGCGCAACCAGCGTGCGCCCTCAGCCAGGTAATCAGGCATTGTATATCTCCCGTCCTTCGCGGCAGGCCTTGGCCAATGCAGGTAATTTCTCGCGCATGTCTTCAAACTCTGCGGGGGTGTAGACCAGAGTTTCAAGGTCTGTGGAACTCGGCAGGTGATACGAGAAGAAATCAGCTCGCCGACCAAAGCTATATTCTGTGTCATGGACAATGATGAGCTCGATTTTGGTGTCTGGACTGAAATCTCCGGCGGCCATGTCGCCGGTCAGGATCACTTTTTCAACACCCAGAATCGGGAGCATTTCTTCAATCTCTACTAAGTCGCGTTCCAGCATCTGTCTGCGGAACTCACCAAATCCAACGCGCATCGGCATATGCGTTCACCTATTAATGCGGTCAATTATGGGGCGTATCGGTGGCATCCCCATGCTATCGGTCTCCACGTAAGGGAGACAGGGTTGGGGTTTTAGCCCAAGATGATCATGTGGACTTCTTTGGGTCCATGGACTCCTTCCACAATGGTCATCTCAATGTCTGCGGTTCGGCTGGGACCGGTGATGAAGTTCAGATAGCTGCCCATCTCGCCGCCCTGCTGATGATACTCCAGGCGTCGTAGCAAGAACAGGTCATCCAGTGTCTCCAGTAGGTCCTCGGCCCGCACCAGGGCGATGTGGACTGGCGGCACGACTGAGATTAGCCGGGCTAAGCCCTTACGCGGCAAAACGATTACCGACCCGGTTTCCGCCAGCGCGTAATCCGCGCCGGTGATACCGATGCCAGATTGCCTGATCTCTTCTCGCAGCGACTCTCTGGTAGTGGTCTCATCCCTTAGGACAGTCGTTACCGTCAGACCAAGGTTGGTGAGAGCGGCATCCACAGGTATCTGGTTGAACACATCCTGGTTGGAACGGACGACGTTCGCGGTGCCCGAATCTTTAGCCAAGGTTTCGATGTATTCAATGACATCTTCTGGCCTGGAAGCACGGTGCACTCGCCAACCACCGAGGGCTGCCATTTTGGCCAGCTTGTCCAGCAGCGCGGGCAGGTTGTCTTCTATATGCTGGCGCATCTGTGCCACTTGTTGTTCCAACTCCGACGGTGTTTCGGCCAGGCGTGGGTAGGCTTCAATGGGCGGCACATTTTCTCGGCCCAGGGCTTCGCGCACCGATTGGAGGAATTCCGCTTTGGGTGTGCCGGGCATGCTTTCCGAACTAGGAGTCGTCACGGGATAACTCCTTCTCCCAAAGTTCGTGGAAGGTCTGCTTGGGAAGCGTCGGCAAGTCTCTGGATTTAGTCCACCGGGACAGGATTGGAATGTGCGCGTTTCTGATCCATTTGCCGTCTGTGGTCAATGGCGAGAAGACTGGAGTCATTCGCTCTAATTTTTGGGCGAAACGGCCGAATTTGACTCCCATCTTGAGCAGCTTTGGGCTACTCATCAACTTGGCGTACAACCGGGCGAGAACCCGTTCTATTTCAGGAGCGGACCGCAGACTACTGTCAGGGCTTTCAGCCGTCTTCTTTCGCAGGTCCAACAGCATCTTTGGGATGTCTATGTTGACGGGACAAACTTCCCGGCAGGCCCCACAGAGGCTTGAAGCCTGGGGTAATTCTTTGGCCTTGGGCAACCCAACCAGCATGGGTGAGACCACCGCGCCGATGGGCCCGGGGTAGACCCAGCCGTAGGCATGGCCGCCGATACGAGAGTAAACGGGGCAGATGTTTAGACAAGCCCCGCAGCGGATGCAGTAAAGCGCCTCACGCAGAGCAGGGTCAGCCAGCATCTTAGAGCGGCCATTGTCCACCAGAATCAGATGGAATTCTTCAGGGCCGTCTTCGTCATCGGATCGGCGTGGGCCGGTGGTCATGCTCACGTAGCTAGTGATGCGCTGGCCGGTGGCGGAGCGGGGCAGCAATCGCAGGAACGCGGACAGGTCCTGCATGGACGGAATCACTTTCTCCATGCCTGTAATGCCGATGTGAACCCTGGGAGCGGAGGTACAGAGCCGACCGTTGCCCTCATTGGTTATGATGACCAGAGTGCCGGTCTCAGCCACCACAAAGTTAGCGCCGCTGATGCCCAGGTCGGCCTCCATGAACTTGTCTCGGAGAATGGTCCGGGCGGTGGCGGCCATGTGGTAGATGTCTTCGTCGTAGGGTATGCCCAGTTTTTCAGTGAACAGCGCCGCCACGTCCTCTTTGGACTTGTGCAGAGCGGGGGCTACCAAGTGGGAAGGGGTTTCCTCAGCCAATTGAATGATGTACTCGCCTAGGTCGGTTTCCCAGACCTCAACACCCAGGGCTTCCAGAACCGGGTTCAGGCCCAGTTCCTCAGACACCATGCTTTTGCTCTTGGTAACGATCTTAATATTCCGGGTGCGGACGATGTGGGCGACAATCTCGTTGGCTTCGTCGGCGTCCTTGGCGAAATGTAGTTGCCCACCGGCGGCAGTGACGTTCTTATCCAGCAATTCCAGGTAGTAGTCCAGGTTCTCAATGGTGTGGACTTTGATTTCGCGGGCCTGGTCTTTCCAGCCGTCCCACACGTCTTGGGTCACTTCTTCAATGCGGTCTAACCGGGCAACGTGAAACCCTTCAGCAACACGGTCCAACGCCCGACGCAGCTTGGGGTCGAGGATGGCTGCGGTGGAGGCTGCAGTGAAATCTTGTGTCTTTATTTCGGGCAAGGGATTTGGTTCCTACTCAGATTCAGGGTCCAGGATTTGGGCCAGGTGTCGGACTTTGATTGCTGATTCCTGACGGTTTAAGGCCCCGCCGATATTCATCAGGCAACTCATGTCGCAGGACACTAGGGTGTCGGCCCCGCTGGCCTGAATGTTGGCAACCTTGTCGGTCACCATACCCTCAGAGATATGGGGAAATTTAACGGAGAATGTGCCGCCAAAACCGCAGCAGATTTCTGCGCCTTCCAGTTCTTTCTGCTCCAGTCCCGGGACGGATTGGAGCAGTTTTTGGGGTTCTGACTTAACGCCCAACTCCCGTAGTAAATGGCAACTGGGGTGGTAGGTTACGGTTCCTTCATGGCCGGCGCCACAGTCGGCGGCGTCGTCAACCTTGAGGACGTTGACGAGGAACTCGGAGAACTCGTAGGTCTTGGCGGCCAGGGCCTTGGCCTCTGCGAGTAATTCGGTGTCGTCGTCAAAAATCTCCAGATAGAAAACGCGGATAGTGGCGGCACAGGAACCCGAGGGCACCACCACGTATTCGCTATCTTTGAACTGCTCTAGAACGCGTTTGGCCAAGGTTCGGGCCTGCTGGCTGTAACCGGTGTTGTAGACCGGTTGACCGCAGCAAGTCTGGTCCGTGGGGAAGCCAACCGTCACGCCTAGTCGGCGCAGTACCCTAACGACGCTGACACCCACGTCTGGATACAGTTGGTCAACGACGCAGGTTATGAACAGGTCAGCGGTTATTTTGGCGTTTACGGTCAAGTGGAAATCTCTATCAGTTCAGCTTCTCAAAGCCTACCAGAGGCGTGGGCGGCTAGCAACTTTGCCTGCTTAAAAAGCCCTTGGCGGAGAGATGCGACGGTAGACTCCGGGTGATCCCGCGGCATGACCGTAGCTGCCTCCGATGTAATCGTGCATCTTGTCTTCGCCCCGCCCAGCGTTCCAGGCCATGGACTCGGGTACTTTCTCGTGTTCAAACTCGTACACGGTCGTATATTTGGGACTGCCGTCGATCACGTGATAGCGTCGCACGGCTAGGCAGCCGGGCACAGTTAGATTGCGCGGCGTCCGTTGGTTGTCGTAGTAATCGTTGTATTTTTCTTCGATCTCTTCCGGTACAACCATCCGGCCCACTTGTAGCGCTGGAGCCATGCCCCGGCCCATGGTGTCGGGGTCACCCTTTGCGGGTGATATTTGGGTGCATATGTTTCGTACCACGCCCCGGCCAACGCCGGACGGGCCGATGCGCTTGGTCCAGTTGGTGGGGTTCTGGCTCATGTGCAGGTACTCGGCTGTCTCCATTGCGGCCACCGATTCCAGCTCATAAATAGCTAAGTAGCGGGGGCTGCCCTTGGTCGCTTGGTAGAGGGCTCCGTCCAAGAAACCCGGCGCGCTGAGTCGCTCCGGCAGGTGCTCCTCCACGTACCATTTGTTGAATTCAAAATCGTGCTCCGAGTCTACGTTGGTGAAGACCATCAATAGGCCGGAACCCTTCTTTTTAACCAATGTTTTATTTCCCCTTAATCGCCTGCCAGAACGGTTTGGCTTGGCGTTTTTTCTGGCTTCCGGAAGCCTACCAGAGGCTTAAGTGTGGGGCAACTGCGGAGAAGAACGGCGAGGTCGGATAAATTGGTTGTAAAATGCTAATTAAGATTGTCACAATGCCATCTGGAGCGTCTCTATGTACCTGCCTAACTACTACGAAGTAAACGATAGAACAAAGCTGTTTGATTTCATGAAGAGCAACAATTTTGCCATCATGTTCTCCCACACTGGCGAAGAGCCAATGGCCAGCCATTTGCCGTTGATGATTGACGAGACCGGTGGAGAGAATGGGATGATCTTGGGTCACATGGCCAAGGCAAACCGACAGTGGCGCTACGCCGACGGACAGCAGGTCATGGTGGTCTTTCATGGCCCCCACACCTATGTGTCACCGACCTGGTATCAGGAGGAAGAAACTGTCCCCACCTGGAACTACACTGCCGTTCACGCTACGGGCATCTTTAAGGCGACCGAAGAGCCTGCGGTGATAGAGGAGATGGTGGCGCGTCTGACGGCCCAACATGAAGCGTCCCAACCTCAACCCTGGGAGATGGACTTCAACACCGACTATGCTGCGCAGATGATGAAGCGGATAGTCGCCTTCCAGATAAAGATAACGTCAATACAGGGCAAGTGGAAGCTCAACCAGAACCAGTCAGACGTTCGCCGCGAGCGGGTGGCCGCCAAGTTGAATACCTCAACCAGTGAGGGTGACCTGCAAGTGGCCAAGCTCATGGACGAGGATATGGCTGGGTAGAAGGTTCTGGCATTTCCAATAGGCTAATCAGAATCTTTCTGGATTCCAGCCTTCGCTGGAATGACGGTAGGCGAGTCCACGAGGTTCCCTACCCTTGAAAGGGGGAGGGCAAGGGCTAATGCTCTCCAACACCTATGCCCGCTGTGGATTCCTGCCTTCGCAGGAAATACGGGATGGGGCTGCCCGCTGTGCCGAAGCCAACCCCTCTTCTACCACTCATCATGGGCTCCAAATGAAACCGGGACTCTCGACTTCACTCGGACCTGTCGAAAGACGTTACCCCGACAACGCCACGTCCAGGATGGCTACACGGCCCTCGGCAACGGCGGCTAGGCCGTCTTTAATGGCACCGGCCAGGCGTTTGGGGTCTTCTACCCGCTCTCCGTGTCCGCCGAACGGTGTGACCAGCTCCTGGTAATCGGGACCTGGGATATTCACGCCGTGGAAGATGCCAGACTTGGCGGCGTCGCCGTCTGGGTAGAACGATAGGTGCAGCCGTTTCATGGCGGCGTAGCTGGTGTTGTTGAACACCACGATCATGATAGGCAGGTTGCTCTCACGCGCGACACCCAGAGCTTGGGTGATTGGGTTGTAGAGCAGGGCTCCGTCTCCCATCAAAGCCACTACCGGACGCTCCGGTGTGGCTAGTTTCACTCCCAGGGCAGTACCGAGTCCTTGACCCAGACCGCCGATGGGTCGCAGGTAACTCTGGGGGTTGTCCCGGTTGATGCGGCGCAGTATCTGCGGGCGATGCACGATGGTCTCATCGATGTAGATGGCATCTGCGGGCATGTTCTCGGAGAGGGCGTTACATAGCACTCCCGGCTCTATGGGACCGGAACTGTCGGCGCCGTCATTTAATGCCCGGTATTTCTCCCATACCCCGCTGTTGTTAGCAATCGTCTTGGGCTTTGCTCCCTTGGACTTGATGGCCTCCGCCAATAGCTCCAAGCTCGCCGGTAGGTCGCCCTCCAGGTAGTGGTCTGCTCCCAAGTCTTGGTAGACCATGAATTCTTTAATCGGGTTCTCGTCAATCACTACCACCGTGGAGTTGGTCGGGCTGTTGCTGGCCGGATACCAAGGCGCGCGGGTGCCCACCACCAAGAAAACGTCAAACTCAGCGTACCTTTGCTTCAGGTCGTAACCGTTGTGCAGTGGGTGGTTGTGAGGGAAGTTGGAATATCCTGGCCCCTCGGACTCGAATACAGGTATGTTTAGGCTCTCCGCCAAGGTGATCATGGCCTGGAAACCCTCGAGGGTCTTCCCGGCTGAGTCTGCAAGAATTACAGGGCTATTGGCGCCAATTACCAAGTCTGCTATGGCCTCAACGTCTGAGGTCTCCGGTCGTGTTTTTGGCGCGACGGGCTTGTTCCGGAAGTTAGTCGGGGGCGTCCATTCCTCAAGCATCGTCTCCATAGGAACGTTTAAGAACGTGGGGCCTTTGGGTGTGCGCTGGGCCATCTCACCGGCACGGCTGAACGTCTCGTAGAGGGTCTCAGCGCTGGTTACACGGCTGCTCCACTTGGTGATGGAGTCCACCAGCCGGTTGGGGCCGCCCACGATGCTCAGGTTGCGCAGCCATTGGGGGCCGGGGTCAAAGTCGTCTGCCTCGCCGTAAGTGGAAGTCTCGCCAGAGGCTATGATCATGGGGAGCTCACCCTGGAACGCGCCGTGGATGCCCATGGAACCTTGGAGGACGCCAACTCCCGCGTGGAGCAATACTGCCTGCATGCGTCCGGTCATCCGCGTGTAACCCTGGGCCATGGCCACCGCCAGAGTCTCGTGCCAGGTGTTGATGTATTTGGGGCCAGGCTCCTCGTTAATCTCCTGCCTGGCCAACGCCTCCCACACGGACGGCCATTCAGAACCCGGCGAGGATATGATGTAATCTACGTCAAGCTTGCGTAGGGCTTCTAGAATGGCATCGCCGCCGTCTTTACGTTGGGGCATTTAGAGAGTCCTCCCAAATATGCAGTATCAATGTTTTGATTAAATCCCGCTTATTATACATATACCGGAGAGCCTTGACTCCGGTGATGGGTGAATATATCCTCAGCGCCTCAACATCTGTCCAAATCTAGTACCTTATTCAGGAAAAGTCCGAGTTTCGTTTGGAGGGATCATGGCCCAGGAAACACCAACCGGTTTTATCGATGTCCATGCCCACATTGCGCCAACAAGCTTTTTAAAAGAAATACACAAATCTGGAAAATCGTTTGGCGTCGATGTGGAAGAGACCGACGGCGGACACGCTCTGACCTTTCCCGGTCTGCCCACTTTGCGGGCGGCCGGCGGTAGCCTTGCCGATACTGTAACCCGATCTGAATGGATGCAGGAACAGGGTATTGGCTCTCAATATATGGCCGCTTGGTTGGATATTCAGGGGTACACGTTGTCCAAGGATAAAGAGGCTGAGTGGGTGCGGTTGCTGAATGAGCACATGGCACAGACGGCCAAAGACAGCGGCGATGCTTTTCGGTCCATCGCTGCGGTGCCTCTGCGGGACGGTGAAAAGGCAGCGCAGGAGCTGGAATACGCGGTGAAGACCCTGGGCATGTTGGGCACCATGTTGCCCAGTGACCCGGCCGACGTGGATGTGGCCGACGCGGAACTGGAACCGTTCTGGGCTGCTGCTGAAGAATTGGATGTGCCAGTGATGCTCCACGGAGCGTCCCACAGCAAGTGGCCACAGGTGGGGCCCAGCTATCTGGCGTTCAGCATGGGGAGAACCCTGGATACGACCATCTTGGCCGCCAAGCTGATTCACTCCGGGCTGCTGGATCGGCATCCCAAATTGAAGTTGATGCTTTGCCACGGTGGCGGGGCTTTGCCCTTCCTGATTGGTCGGGTGGATGTGGCCTACCGCAGAGGTATGGAGAAGGTGGCTGAACTGGAGCGTGGCGGGCCTGAGGACTACATGTCCATGCTCTATTACGACACGGTGACGGTTAACCCGCGGTCGTTAAAGCTCCTATTGGACATGGCGGGGCCAGAGCACGTGTTATTAGGTACTGACTGGGTTTGGGCCGCAATGAGTGGCGGACTGATGGATGCCGTAGGGACTATTGGGCTGGACCAAGCAGACCAGGATCTGATTACCCGGCAGAACGCACTAAGGCTTTTCAAGGGCTGAAGCCTCAGCCCTTTGCGTCTAACCTAACTCTGAAAGACCTACTCTGATTTCTCGCTGGCGCAGATGTTCTCTGCAAATTCTCGGAGATCGTCGGCCAGCGTCTGCATATCCATATCTGGGTGGCGGTCTAGAAGGGCCTGGTAGATGGGGTCTTTCACCACTTTCTTCTGGAAAATGGTTCCCAAAGAATTGGCAATCATGCTGTCCACTCTAATGGTCGGCGCGGGGATTGGCGGGGTTATTGGGATTTCGACTGCTGTTTTTACGGGCGCAGCAATTCAGGGTCTGTTTTCTTTGAGTAAGACCGGATGGCCTGAATCCAAGGCCAGTAGGGAGGCGCTCATTGGCGCTCATAACACCAACTCGAAAGGGTTTTGGTCCCTTTTGCGTCGGCCTGGGTCACCAATTCGTGGGCGATGCGGGTCTTACCGATGCCCGGTTAGCCGGCCAACATCACAATCCGCCCTTGGCCGGACATTGCGTCATCCAAAGCGTTGGTCAAAATGACCAACTCTTCCTGTCGGCCTATGAAGTCCGATTCCGGAAGTACTTTACTAGTCAAAACGATGCCCCGCCTTGCCTCGTTGGGTGTATTTTACAACGGATGCTAGCGCTTCTGCCCAATTTGGTAGCTGGGAAATCAGTGGGTACTTGAACCTGAGATAGACAATAAAAAGGGTCTTCGTGCAATACGAAGACCCTTCCAATGTTTCAGAATGGGAAGAAACTTCCCTGCGCTGAAGCTTAGAGATCTATGCGGTAGACCCGTGTTGCCACGTCGTGGAACATGTCGGCTTTCTCGGATGCCGAGTAGTCTTTGGCGATGCGTTTAAAGGCGTTGTACATGATGTGGTACGAGTACGACACTTTGTCCACGGGGAAGTTGCTCTCGAACATGGATCGGTTGGGCCCAAACTTCTCAATACAGTAGTTGATGGTCGGAGCCATTGCCGCGGCCAGTTCTTCCGAGCCGATTGGCTTTTCCCGCAGATGCCAGTCGTTGCCCACGCTGGGCATGCCGATGCCACCCAGTTTGATGACGATGTTGGGCTGCTCGGCGGCGGCGGTAATGCCCTTACGCCAGGCTTCCATCACCTCATCTTGGCGTCCGGCGTAAACGCCGGTGCCCAACAGACCACCCACGTGACAGAGGATGATTGTCAGGTCAGGAACAGCCTTGGCAAACCGAGCCAATTCTTCCATCTGGGAGAAAAACATCCAGCCTTCAAGCGTGTGTCCCATGCCGGCCAAAATCTTGGCTCCAGTTTGGAAATTGGCGTTGGACATCTGCTCTTTGGCCTTGTTAGCGGCAGTATTTGGAACGGCTGGGTTGTCATCCCAAGTCACGGAGTGGCGGATGCCGCGGAACCTGTTGGGGCTGGCAGCCTGCAAAGCCTCCAACACGGGCTTAACGCCGTCACCCAAGTTTAAGTTGGCGTGTCCTACGATGGCGGCAGCGGCGCGTCCCGGGCCGTACATTCCGTTGGCGCTAGCGGCAGCGATACCCTGGACGAATTCGACCTCGCCTACGGGTTTCATCTCCTCCGGGCCGGTGGACCGGTACATGGACCGGGCCTCGACAAACACGGTCGAGCGCACATTGTGGCCGCTGTTCATGTCGTCGGCCAGTTCGTGTAGCAGATACCGTTGGTAGGGAATTCTCTCTAATCTGAAATCCCAGAAATGATGGTGTGGGTCGCAAATGGGTAGATCAGGTTCTATGGTTTCCTCTTGAGTTAATGCGTGCCAGTCATTGCCTCCGAATGGCATGAAGGCGCCTCCAAATAATCGATTTTTGACGCCTAAATAATAGCACGGCGGGGATAGAGGGCCTTTATACAATGAACACTTGAATAAGCCAGGTATAATTGCCAACGGTTAAATGGACGGATGCCACTCCCAGAGACGAGTGGCGAGGAGAGACCATGGCTCGCAAAGGACGCTCGATTCATGTCGATGGAATACAACACGGAGCGCCGATTCCCTTTGGGGCTCGCGTTGGCAACATGATCTTCTCCAGCGGGATCTTGGGCGCTGACCCTGCCACTGGCAAAGTACCTGAGGATTTGGAAAGCCAGTGCGAGTTTGCCTTCGCCAATATGAAGACCATGGTTGAGAATGCTGGCGGCGATATTTCAGGTATCGGAAAGATTACGGTCTATATGAAAGACCGTGCTCAGCGTGATGCAGTCAACAAGCCCTGGCTGGCCATGTTCCCCGATGAAAACGACCGGCCGGCCCGTCACGCCATCGAGTACCACGCATTTCCTCCTGGTGTTTTGGTACAGTTGGAAATAATAGCCGTGGTAGAGTGACCGCTCTCACCACCGGCATGGGCAATATCTAGAGACTTATACGGCGTCGATTCAGGAGTTTTAGTTGCAACCTGAAAGTAAATTTGTGGAGACTGATGGGATCAACCATCATTACTTGGAATGGGGAAACCCGGATAATCCTAAGGTATTAATGTTTCATGCCGTTGGCATGTGTTCTCAGATTTGGAGCTTCGCAGCCAAAGACTTGGCGAAGAACTATCACGTGTTTTCGTTTGACCTACGGGGCCACGGTGATACCGAAACCCCTGAAGGTGGCGTCACCTTTATGCAAATAGGAGCGGACACCGCATCGGTGATTCAAGCACTGGGACTTGAGGGATCAATCTGCGTTGGACATTCCGCTGGAGGGATGTCCATGCTGATTGCCGACTCCATGTTTCCCGGCATCGTGGGCAAGGGTGTCCTGATTGACACTCGGGTCGGCGACAGCCCCATGGCCTTGCTGACACCAGAAGAACAAGAACTCCGGATGAAACGAACACTTCAGAAGCGGTTAATCTGGGAAAGCCGGGAAGTGATGTACGCGGCCTACCGGGACAGAGCGGTGTTCAAGCCCTGGGCAGACGAGGTCTTTGGCGATTACATAAAAGGCAACACCCGCATCTTGGATGACGGCACTGCCCAATTGAAGTGCAAGCCAGCAGTGGAAGAAGAGTTCTACGAAAACAGAAGAAACCTAAACACTATGGAAGTGCTACGGGGGCTGGGCGGCGATTACATGCTGTTGGTTGGAGCCTATGACGGCGCACAAACGGCTCAGGACGCAGCCGTCCAACACCTGATCAGAGAGGCCAAAGGATTCCAACTCAAGGAATTGGGCGCAGGTTCCCATTTTGTGCCCATGGAGCACCCAGACCTGGTGCTGCGAGAGATCAGGAATTTCATCGACTAAACTTTGCGGTAAATCGCGGCAGTTTTAGTCAATAACACTCGATGACTGGACGCCGTAACAAATCACGGTAGTAGTAAATTACATCCTTTAGAAGAGGTAAGAACATTGGCCGATCAAGAAGGCGGATTCAGTCCACAGACCATTATCGATCATCTGAAGGGAAACAATGTCACCCACGTTGTTTGGCTGCCAGACAGTGAAACCAACTTCCTATACACACTGTTGACCCAAGAACCCTCGTTGGAACTCGTCACCATCAGTCGTGAGGGCCAGGCTTTTTCCACCGCTGCCGGATTATCGGTGGGCGGGGCCAAGCCGGTCATCCTGATACAGAACACCGGTCTGATGGAATCCGGAGACTCCATGCGCGGCTGGGCCATGGGCATGAACATCCCTGTGGTGATGATGGTTGGCTACCGAGGTTGGACGCGCCACGGCGTGGACACCGACACGGCAGCTACCTACACGGAGCACTTCATCCACGCTTTCAACATCAAATATTTCCTGGTGGAAAGCGACGCCGATGCCGATCGTATCCAGGTGGCCTTTGATTTGGCAGAAAAGACCAAACAGCCGGTGGCGGTGCTGATCGGGGACGAATTCCATGGCTTCGTCCAGCGTTAGAAAACCACCGGTCAACAATCCAGATTAATCCACCTAACGACTCCAAAACTTGAGATGAATTTGTAGAGGACTTATGTTCCAAACAGCAGATATGTTTAAGGCTTTCGCACCCTTCCGGGGCAACGCCGTGGTAATTCCGGGCCGGGGCGGCCGACATTGGATCAACCTGAGCGACAAACCAGACCGGGACGTGCCCCTGGGCGACCCGGCCATGGGTGGCCATGCTTCTTTCTCGTTTGGATTAGCCATGGCCAGGCCCGATGAAAAGATAATATTGTTCGACTCGGAAGGGGACATTCTGATGAACATGGGCGCGCTCACCACCATCGCTGAAAAAGAGCCCAAGAACTTCTACCACTTCGTCCTGGACAACGGCGTGTATGCCACCACCGGCGGCCAGCCAGTGCCCAACGCCGAGAACGTTCAATACGACGTCATTGCCAAGGGTTGTGGTTACAAGTCGACCTATTCCTTCGACAACCTGGAAGACTTCACTAACAACATTGAAGAGATTCTCAGCAAGCCCGGCCCGGTCTTCGTAACCATGAAGGTCGCACCTGAGGTTGAGAACACCCCCATCACCCAGCGCGTCCGCTGGCAGAAGAAGACCCGCGACCAGACCATCACCGACCTGCAAAGAGAACTGGGACCGCGAAAGCCCTAATTTGATTGATCCCAGTTCTAAAAACGCCCAACCTCTGACAGGAATCCGGGTATTGGACCTGTCAGGAGATTTGGGCGTTTATTGCGGCAAGCTGCTGGCAGATGTGGGAGCTGATGTCATTAAAGTAGAACATCCTGGTGGGGATGCCATGCGTCGAACCGGACCCTTTGTTGCTGACGCGGCACCGATGGAGAACAGCCTCCACTGGCGGCATTACAACACCAACAAACGCAGCATCACCCTCAACATAGAAACGTCTGCTGGCACTGACCTGTTGGGGAAATTAGCAGCCACGGCGGACGTTGTGTTGGAGTCGTTCCAGCCCGGTTATCTGTCGGCCAAGGGCTTGGGTTACGACAACCTGAGTGAAGCTAACACCGGGCTGGTTTATGCCTCATTGACGCCATTTGGGCAGACTGGCCCGTACCGTGATTACAAAGCCAGCGATCTCGTTGGCTTTGCCATGGGTGGTTATATGTACGTCACTGGCTGGCCCGACACCCCGCCCAACAAACTTTGGGGATTGCAGGCCTACCAGACCACCTCCAATCGAGCGTTCATTGGCATCCTGATTGCCTTATTCCACCGTCTGGCCACCGGCGAAGGCCAATATGTGGACGTTTCCATGCAGGAAGCAGTGGCCACTACCACTGAGCACGTGAACACCACCTACAACTACACTGGCGAATCGGCCATCCGCTGTGGGTTTCGCCACGGCGGCCAGTTTATTGCCACCTGGCAGTGTAAGGACGGCTACGTCAGCATCACCACCAACACGGCCAAGGCCTGGGACGACCTAAGGGCTTGGATGGAGCGTGATGGCATGGCCGGTGATTTGATGGACGAGCAATACAACGACCGCTTCATCCTGCGGGGCGAACACGGCGCGCACATAGAGGAACTGGTGGAAGCCTGGACACTGACTCACACCCGCGCGGAGATTACAGAGTGGGGGCAGGCCAACCATCACCCATGGGGTCCGGTCACCACGGCTGACGAACTGATCGGCATGGAACAACACTGGGAGCGAGGATTCTATTCCGTACCTCCCGGTGAAGAGGAACTGGTCTACCCCGGTTCTCCCTACAAAATGTCAGAGAACGGTTGGCGTTTGCATTCACTAGCCCCTGGAATCGGCCAGCACAACCATCAAATATTCTGCGAAGAACTGGGCCTGTCGGCAGAAGATTTACAGGCTCTAATCTCGGATGGGGTCGTTTAGCATGGCTGAAACTGGCGCATTAGCATTACAGGGCATCCGGGTGTTGGATTTCACCTGGATCCATGCCGGCCCCTCCGCTACGCGCATTCTCTCTGATCAGGGAGCCCAGGTCATCAAGGTGGAGTCCAACCAGGCGCTTGCCGTCGTCGGTGGCCCTTCGTCGAACACCGCCAGGGGCCTGGGGCAACGCCACAACTGGAACGCGGGCAAACGTTCTATCTCATTGAACATGAAGACCGATGCTGGGAGGAACCTGGCCCAACGGCTGGTGGCAGTATCTGACGTTGTGGCTGAGAATTTCAGTGGCCGAGTGATGCCAAGTTGGGGGCTGGACTACGAAGGTGTCCGGAAGATAAAACCAGACATCATCATGCTCAGCATGTCTGGTTTTGGGCGCTCCGGCCCCTGGAAAGACCGCGTCAGTTACGGCCAGACATTGCAGGCCTGGTCGGGTTTCACCAACCTGACTGGCTTCCCAGACACAAGACCCAGTGGCCCGGCCAGTGCCTACAGCGACGCAGTGGGTGGCATGACCGGGGCCCAGGCAGTTTTGCTGGCCTTGATCCAGCGAGCGAACACCGGGCTCGGGCAATGGATTGACGTCTCGCAGATGGAGGCGATGTCCACTTTGCTGGGTCCGTTGGCTTTGGAACTCAGCGCAAACAAGTCTAATAAGACCGGGGTTCAGCGCACCGGCAATCGCCTGTCCCACGGCGGCGGCGCTCTCCATGGTGCCTACCGCTGTCAGGGCAATGACCGCTGGGTCGCCATCACCGTCTTCACCGACGAAGAATGGGGCAGTTTCGTTAACGCAATCGGCTCTCCGGCATGGGCGTTTGAAGACAGGTTTGCCACCGTAGATTCGCGGGAAGAGCATGCCGATGACCTGGATACATTGGTCGAGTCTTGGACACTGAACCAGAGCGCCGAAGCAGCAATGCAACTGCTTCAAACGGCTGGAGTCGCCGCCGGGGTGGTCCAGACCGGTGAGGACATGGCCAACAACGACCCGCAATTGCGAGAGCGCGGTACATTCCAGCAAGTACCCGATGCCGCCGGGGTACTACGCACCATAGAAAGAGCGCCCTACAAGTTGTCCCGGACTCCGGGGTCGGTAACCAGAGGAGCCCCGGAATTTGGCGCTGACCAAGACTTTGTACTAAGTGAAATCTTGGGACTAAGCGACGAAGAACTAGCAGAAGCCGCCATTGCCGGAGCCTTTGATTAGAGCGGGTCACGATTGTTAAATTAAGGCCAAACACTCATAATACGTCTCGTTTTCCTAGCCTTAAAATTGACTGGGAAAACCCAATAAAGGAGAAACCATGGAGACCAGCCTAGTAGGCAAATATGCCATTGTAGGCATAGGAGAAACTGAATACAGCCGGGCCTCTGGCCGCACCACCAGAGCCATGGGGGCAATGGCCATCCGCAGAGCTATGGATGACGCGGGCCTGGATTCCACCCAGGTGGACGGGATGCTCAGCTACCACAGCGGCGATTCCACTCCCTCAACATCAATCATGTATGACCTGGGTCTAAGGCCCAACTTCTACATGGACTGTTCCGGTGGCGGTTCTAGCTCGGAGGCACTCATAGGCCTGGCCATGGGAGCTATCGAGGCCGGCATGTGCGACACCGTCGCAATCTTCCGATCCATGAACGGCTACTCCAACTTTCGCATCGGCGGCACCGGCGCCAGGGCAGCTTCTGGTATCTCTGGTATAGATTTGATGAAGCGGCCCTACGGTCTGATCAGCGCCGTGCAGCAATTTGCCTTCAACTTCACCAAACATATGGCCACCTACGGGGTGAAGAGCGAAGATTTGGCCCACATCAAGGTGGCCCACAGCAACCACGCCAGCAACAACCCTAAGGCCATGATGAAACAACGTGTCAGCGTGCAAGACGTGATGGACTCCCGCTGGATCATCCGGCCCGTGGCCCATCTGCTGGACTGCTGTTTGGAGACCGACAACGCCACATGCGTGATCGTAACCTCCGCCGAACGTGCCAAGAACATGAAACAGACTCCGGCCCACATCATTGGTGTTCAAGGTCGAGGCACCAAACCCGGCGGCGATTTCCACTTTCAACACGGCAACATGGGTCGTGTGGCCGGCCATTACGTAGGCCCCCGTATATTCGATATGGCCGGGGTTAAGCACGAAGATATTGACGTCACCGGCTGCTACGACGCCTTCACCTACACCGTGCTGCTCCAACTGGAGGACTACGGCTGGTGCGAGAAGGGCGATGGCAAGGACTACGTGAAGAGTGGCGCCATCAACCTGGGCGGCAAACGCCCCAACAACACCAGCGGCGGCCATCTCTGCGAGGCCTACACCCATGGCATGAACATGGTCATTGAGAACGTGCGTCAATTACGCGGCACGGTAGATGACTACTGTCCCGACGCCGCCAACGGCGTGCACACATATGACTACTCAGAAGGTGGTTGCCGTCAGGTGAAGGACGCCGAGATTAGCATGAATATGGGATGGGGCACCCCTGCAGTGGGCAGCGCTCTCATCATGAGGAAGTAATCGATATGGCTAATTATGAATACCGGGGAGCGATCCTGAGCATCCCCGAAAATGACAGCGAATATCGCGGCTATTTTGAGGCCGCTGGCGAACACAGATTGGTGGTCAAAAAATGCGGCGCGTGCGGCCTTCTGCGCGGCGAGCCCGGCCCTGCCTGCCCTTGGTGCCCGTCCCTGGAATGGGAGTGGGTTGAGGTCAGCGGCAAAGGGACGATTTATAGCTACCAGATCGTTGCGCACACCGTGGTGCCGGCCCTCAAAGACCTCGCGCCATTCGCCATAGTCTTGGTGGAGTTGGACGAACAGAGCGGCCAACCAACTTCAGAGGATGGACTGCGTATCGTGGCCAACCTGTTGGACGTCGATCTCAAGCCGGAGAAAGAAGAGAACGTGGCCATCGGCGCACGCGTCGAGGTGATCTTCGATGACGAGCCGGACGGCATCAGCATCCCCCATTTCAAACTGTCCGGAGAGCCGCCCAAGGGCGAGACCTGGCAACACACGATTTAATTAACTGCCCAGACGCGGAACATGGCTGGATTTGTCACCCTGAAAGAGTAGGGTCTGGTTGCTTGGCATCGGGGTTATCTCCCTGTCAACGAGATTCCTCAGCTGCGGCCTCAGAATGACAAATTAGTTTGGAGTGCAATTGGCGGCCGTTCGTCCTGAGCCGGTCGATGGTTACTCATAATCCATGCCAGCCGTGGTAGGACATGGGCAACAGAACACGAGGAACCCTTGGCCAAACTAATCAGCTTTGACATTGACGGGACCCTTGAAGTGGGTGAACCGCCTGGTGGGATAACCATGGAGTTGGTTCGCCAGGTGCAAGACCT